>JGI11705J14877_10001425_pt1 | contig 13720 bp, 16 predicted proteins | sample Etolaghawater15m_FD_14877 | JGI IMG/M metagenome (IMG submission 14877) | reverse complement strand
TTATGGTTGTAGATAGTAAATAGATAAAAACATTGTATTCGTTCTGCAGTTCATTTCATTCACATTAATTATGGCTCTGGACTTAAAGGATATATGGGATCAAATAAGCGCTGCGGGCTTTGTATTCCTTCCACTCTGGATAGCGGGACATGGATCGCTCTTTCATCAGGATATTCACCCAAAAGTAGCCCAGCCACACATAGGCCAGGATGACCCAGGGAATCCAATGATGGACAATAAGGGCAAAGGATCCATAGATAAGCATCTCACCCAGGTAGTTCGGATGGCGAATGCGGGAGAACATGCCGGAGGTGATGAGACCCTTTTGAAGCTTCAGGGTAAAATACTTCTGAGCATCTGCTGTGAGCATGAGGGTCAGCCCCAGGGCATAGATAAAAATGGCACTGCTCAAACCAAACCAGCCGACAGCGCTGTGTGACTCTCCAAGGATGGGTGAGATCAGCAGATAAGGGGCGACCCAGTATGGTCCCAGAACCGCCAATACGGCCATGGCGGCCCCCCCAAAGGTGATACGGGTCTGCCATTTTGAATCGGGGAATGTGACATCCTTGAAGATCCAGATGATGCCATAGCTCCCATGGAGGGCCAGATAGACCCAGGCCTGGGGCGTAAAATTATCATAGACCAGCATGAGACCCAGAACCCAGAAGATGGTCATCCCTTTTTGAAAATTGATGACCCAATTGAATTTTAGTAACCGGGGACCCCCCAGAAAATCATGGCTGAGATAGGTGGTGGATTTGTGAATTCGTGAAATGATGTCCATTGGGGTACTTTCTCTCTATTTGAGCCTCCTGGCTCATTTCGGTCCATGGGTGACGGTGAGTTTTTTTTGAGGTGATCGACACCCCGTCTGAAACAACAAGAATATAGCATTGGCAATACCTGCCATTTAATTATCTGTTCCAGCTCACACCCAGGGAGAAGCGGGGGTGCCATTTTGACTTGGAAAGGGGAATCATTTCCAGCAGGAAGCCGCCATTGGCCACCAAACGAAAACTGGCGTGCTTATCAACACTCAGCGCAAGCTCCGGGCTGATAAAGGCAACATAGCTGGATTCTTCCCTGTGTGCGCTTTTTATATAGCCGTGATGAAGAAGATATCCCAGGGCAAGCGATACCCTGAAACGCGACCCTGAATAATCCCAGCCCGGTCCCAGGCCAAGTTCAAATGATGCTTGGTTTTCATCCCCATCGATAACAGCAAGGCCACCTTCTACTCGCCAGAAGAACGGTGACTCCGAATTGAACTTGAGATTCAGACCAGCCCCAGGTCTTCCCCAGAGAAACAGGTCCGCACTGGCCAGCAAAAGAGCGGGCGCTGGGGTCACCCTGGCCTGGGTTATTCGTCTGGCATTGGAAAGATCGACGAGAAATAGTGGTCCATTTCTCTCATGAATTTCAAGGTCATCAAAATGCGACTGCAAGCTCACGACCAAAAGGCTGTCTCTAAAGAGAATCGAATCGATGACATTAAAGGAGATGCCGATCCGGTCTTGATTGACAATCCCGCCGTCGGTGATCCTGTCAATGGAAAAGGTTTGCGGGTTTGCATGCTGAATATAGACCGTGCACAACTGACCTTCCTTGGCGAGCAGGGGGACAAACAAACACATAAAAGCGAGGATAAGAATGCTCGCGTGGGACTGTTTCAGCATGGTCGCGCTTCGGCTGGAATCATTTGTCTCTCGGGTCATTTTAGCAACAGGATCCTTTGATCAGTGTATCTATTCTCACGATTGTGACCGCCGTTTTGACCCGTGTTTAGACTTAGTCGTTGGTTATTCTTTGTCTAAGGCAGTGTCTCCATACTGCTTCTGGAGTCGCGTCAACTCCTGCTTCATTTCCTCCACCACTTCAGCATAGCCCGGTGAAGCAAAGACATTGTCCATTTCGTTGGGGTCTTTCTGGAGATCGAACAACTCCCAATCATCTTCCACATAAAAATGGATCAGCTTATAGCGCTGATTGCGCACACCATAGTGACGGCGGACATTGTGCCAGCCATGGGGATGCTCATAGTAATGATAGTAAATGGATTCACGCCAGCTCGCAGCGTCTTGACCCCTCACCAGCCCGCGCAGAGAATGTCCCTGCATGTCTGGCGGTGCGGAAACGCCGGCATAATCCAGGAAGGTCGGGGCGAAATCCAGATTCATGACCATTTGTTTGGACACCTGGCCAGCCTGAATCTCCCTGGGATAACGCATGACAAGGGGCATACCCAATGACTCTTCATACATGAAGCGTTTGTCGTACCAGCCATGTTCGCCCAGATAGAACCCCTGGTCCGAAGTATAGATCACGATGGTGTTTTCTGCGAGCCCCTGATCATCCAGATGATCCAGCAGCCGATCAATATTCTCGTCCAGAGATAAAATGCAGCGCAGATAGTCTTTGATGTAGTGCTGGTATTTCCAGTTGAGCAGCTCATCCCCCTCCAGCTTCAGGGCTTTGAATTCTGCATTGATCTTGTCGTAATGGGCATCCCAGAGAGCCTTTTGCTCATCATTGAAACGACCATAGGTGTTTTCCCAGTTCTCGATGACCCGGGAAGCAAAAGCTTTTTGTCCGCCACTGCCGGTTTCCTGGCCAATGGTCTCTTCATGGAGTTTAAAATCGAAGGACAGAAACATGTCATCGATACGCATGTCAGCTGCTTCGGCTGCCTTGCGTCCCTTATAATCATCCTTGAGTGTCCTGGGCTGTGGTAAATCCTCTTTGAAGGTGTCCCGATGCTTCAGGTTGGGCATCCAGTTGCGATGGGGTGCCTTGTGATGAACCAACAGACAGAAGGGCTTCTCGGTGCCCAATTGGCCCAGCATGTCGATGGCCTTGTCCGTGATGAGATCCGTGGTATAACCGGTGTATTGGATCTGATTGCCATTTTCGTTGAAACTGGGGTTATAGTATTGACCCTGACCTTTGAGAATCTGCCAGTGATCAAACCCTGTCGGTTCGGTCTTTAGATGCCATTTTCCTACAATAGCGGTCTGATAACCGGCCTTCTGAAGCAGCTTGGGGAAAGTCATCTGGCTGCCGTCAAAGGTATCCCGATTGTCGCGAAAACCATTCAGATGTGAATACTTGCCTGTAAGCAAGGTGGCCCGGCTTGGTCCACAGATGGAGTTGGTCACAAAGCTGTTTTCGAATCGAATGCCTTCGCGGGCAATCCGATCAATGCCAGGCGTCTTGATCAGATCGCTTCCATAACAGGAAATAGCTCGCTCCGCGTGGTCATCACTCATGATAAAAATGATATTGGGTGGTTTTGATCCTGAACAGCTCAGGGTCATGAGACCCGGGGTTGCCAGTGCGGCAGTGCCCATCCCAATGGTCTTCAGGAATTCTCTGCGGGTGGTTTTCATTTGCCTGTTCCTTCCATGGGTAGATCAGGCCATCATTTGATGATGATCAGTTTTTTGGTGTCTGTAAACGCCCCGGCCCGCATCTGGCAAAGATAGACGCCACTGGAAAGCTGGCTGGCATTCCAGGCGACCTCATAGGAGCCGGGAAGCAGTGTCTGGTGCACCAGGGAGGTCACCAGAGAGCCATCCAGGTTCAGAATTTGGATATACACCTGACCGGTTTGGGGGGTGTCAAATTTCAGAGTGGTCATGACATTAAAGGGATTGGGGAAATTTTGGGCCAGATGATACTGTGCGGGAATAGCCCCTGTCTCGCGCGAGTGAACGCCCAGATAATCTGGCAAGTGACAATCCATGTGAATGGTACTGTCTGGGTAGACCTGGATGGTGGAATCGAATTCATCAACCTCATTAATATTGACCCGCAGATGGGTCAAGCAGGCCAGATTTTCCAGCTCATATTGCCCCTGGCTGTTGGCAACGACGAACTGGGTAAATCCGTATCCATACAGCATCAAGGCGTTGGGAACCGGAATGCCATTCAAATCGTAGACGGTGCCTGAAATGGACCCCAGGGCATTCTCCTGGTCGTTCCAGTCCCCCAGGGTGGGTGAATCATCCAGATACCAGACCTCTCCTGGCGGCCATTGGTAGTGATAACACATACTTTGGAAAGCCAGGGGCGCACCTATGTCTGGATTGGCCACAGACCCCCAGCGAACTTCTTCGACCCTGAAACTATCCTGGTCAAACAGGGCAATAACACCGCCCTCCCGGAACATGGGGATGGGTGTGTCCAGGCTATCCTTGTTGATCAGGACCAGATCCTGATCAGTTGTGGTTATCCCCGGGTTGAAATGAGCCGTCCCCCAGGGCGTGATGATGAACCACCCGTCATAATCATTTATGAGTCCCGGCCAACTCTGAAATTCCAGCATCCACCCCAGTGAATCACTATCGGATACGAGCACTTCATTGATGATATGAATGGAAATCGGGTTGGCCTGAAGGGTGCCGCACAATACCAGCACAGCAAGGATTTGTCTCGCATTTCTGAATTTCAGAGTCATGGTTGATTCCCCCACTTTATTTGTAGATCACGGGAAGGTAAAAAATTCTCCCGCACTATTCTATGCATAAGAAAATCAGCTTGTTGTATGGTTGTATCGATCTCAGAGGAGCAGGATATTAGACTTAATTCTCTGGGAATCCTGATCTCATAGATGGCCTGCTCCAGGGGCCGCTTCCAAGCCTGCGTGGACCTCAGGATATAAGTGAACTGCCTATTATGAGCGGTTTGTGCATAGCTTACCCATACCTGTTGTTGGGATCCAGGGGCGAGCTCAAGCACAAATGATATCCCAGCAGGGTGGGTAAAGACAGGGATCAGGTCTTTGTCCTCTCCTACCCTGACTTCATAGCTCTGGGGAAAGGGGCTGTCCTCATCGAGGTAGAAAGGGTAAAAAAGCCGTGTCCTGGTAGTCTGCTGTGTTTGGTTCTCGAAGTGGTAACTGCCCTCCATTCGACACACTGAATCCGAGATGGTGAATTGTAGATCCTCTGAAACAAAATAGGGGCCATTTGCCAAGAGCCGGCCAGCCAGAGCCAGGTACATACCCATGATAACCATCTTCAGAATCCTTTTCATGGGTCACGACATGTTTTGTTGCAGTTTTTGAATCAGCTGATGAAGTTCCTGTAGAAAGCGGTTGCGATCCTTGTCCGTCAAGGGCGCCGGTCCGCCTGTGATCATGCCGCCGCTGCGCAGGTCCGCCAGCAGATCCCGCGTCGCCACCGTTTGGCCGATATTATCCTCGGTAAAGCGTTTCCCGCTGGGTGAGAGCACACCGGCCCCCAGTTTGACACAACGGCTGGCCAGCAGGATATCCGCTGTGATGACGATATCATTTTGAGACACATGGGATGCGATCCAGTCATCGGCAGCATCAAATCCATCGCCGACCAGCTCCAGCTGATAGCGCGGGTTCTCAGGGATGCGCATCCAGGCATTGGTCACCAAAGTGACCTCCAGCTGATAGCGATCGGAAACTTTGTATATCTGGGGTTTTACCGGGCAGGAGTCAGCATCAACATAAATATGCAGCATGGGAGTTTTAGCGCGACCTCATCCCGAAGGGACTAAAAATGCGACTTCTTTTATCAGGTGAGGGGCAAGGCTGTTTTTTGGTTAACCGTGTCATTGTTCAGGGAAACCTCACATCAGTTTGAGCGCCTGGAGGGCCTTAATGGTTAATTCTTTTCGGAATCGAATATCTGCATCTTCGAGGATATCCAAATTCATAGCGAAGAACCAGACATCATCCCGGGTTTCCAGCCAACCAACATACCAGCCAATCTGACCGGCCCAACCGGTCTTGCCCCGCAGGGTGTATTCAGGCGTGCTCTCATTCACCATGAGTTCCTTGACAAGGTCCATGTGTTCCAAAGAAAAGGGCAGTTCATTGCTATAAAGTCTTTTAAGAAATACTATCTGCTCCTGAGCAGAGATTCGCAAGTCACCATCAAGCCAGAAGGTACTTATGTCTTCACCTGTCTTGGTATTCCCATAATTCAGGGATGATAAATAATCTAGATATCCCTCATTCCCCACCCGTCTGGCCAGTTCCTGATAGAACCATACGCAGGAAATGGGGAAGGCAGACCGCATGGTCTGATCCCGATTCCAGGCATCCAGAAAGCGAACCGTCCCATCCCAGGGGATCACCTCATCCACACTGGAGATCACACCGGCATCCAGGGCGATAAGGGAATTTGGTATCTTAAAGGTGGAGGCTGGCACCCATGGCAGGGCGGCTCGTTGGCCATCATGAACGATGCGCTTAGAATTATCCAGAGTGGAGAGAATCATGGTGCCCTTGACACCAGCCCGGCTGAACAGGGATTCTAAATCAGGTTCTTTTGCACAAGCAACCAAAAGAAGCAGGCTGAAAAATAAGCGTCCCACATTTTTCACCTTAACCCCACTCATTGCGACACCTCCCTGGAGTATTCGTAAACATATTGCACCACATTGCCATAATAATCATAGGTGTAACGCAGCGCCATCCAGTCTCCGTCAACTTCAAGCAGAAAAATGTCATAACCACCATTGTCATAACGCAGGGTCAGTTTATCCAGACTGAAGCGCCAGGTCCCTCTTCTTTCCCAATCCTCTTCTACCTGAATAAAGGATTGATCAGATTTCAGAGCCAGGCTATTGACCCCAGAAACTGCAACGGCAGTGGTATCACTATTATTGATGTACCAAACAGCCTCCAGGATCCAGGTTCCCACATGGGCTTCAGAAAAATCGCCGGAATCATCACACTGACTGAACATGGCAATAACACCCAAAAAGAGCAAGCGTTGAATCAACCTGCCTGTGTTCATGGTCCCTGTCCCCCGTTTTTATTCATTATTCTTATGGCGGCCAGTTCTGATTCATCAAACCCGCAATCGGCAAGTATCTGAAGCAGGAAATCGCTCTTGCCTTGGATATAGGCATCCATGTCTTGGGCATGCTCCCGGGCCAGCCTGCGTTTCAAAGCCCCATAGACCTGCACCTGTTCCGGATGTTTTCGCAGATAGTCCCGGATAGCCAGATGGTTGGCCAAAGCCTGACTCTCAGGGGGACACAAGTAGAGATTGTGCTTGATTGGGCCCGGTGCTGCAGCAAAGGCTTCTCTTTGTGGAATACCCAGATCTCCAAGAGGTTCATACCCCAGGGTCTTCAGGGCGAGAATAGCGGCAGGCTTGTCTTTCTGCTGAACCACGACATCAATATCAATGACTGCTTTTGCGTCCAGTCCTGGGATGGACGTGCTGCCCACATGCTCGATCCGCTGGGCCAAAGAACCCAGACACCCCTGAAGCATGCTTCTCAGAGAGAGAAATTGACCGGGCCAGTTGGGGTCATATGACTGGATTTGAATCATGGGATATGGACTGGGGCATTCAGGTCAATCATCGTCGTTCTGTCCATGATAGCGCGACCAGAAAAAATAGGTTTTGGCCATTTCTTCCGCGCCGGGGATGCCATCCTCATCGTCGACGACTGCTTTGCGTCTTAAGAGATATCTAAGCAGAATGAGCACCATGACCAAAGCCACAAGCAAGAGCTTCACCAGATCATACTGTGACACTATCGTCTCCCTTTCTGCTTGGGTTTTCGATCATTGGCCAGGGCTTTTTTCAGCTCTCGCCTAAGGGGCTCGCCCCGATTGTCGGTTCGGCGTGTCAGGTTGGTCAGTTCATCTCTCAGCTTTTTGAAATTATTGAATCGATCCTCTGGCAGAGCACCCGCTTCTACCGCCGCTATGACAGCACACCCCGGTTCCAGCTCATGTTTACAATCGGAAAATTTGCAGTCCTGGGCCAGTTCTTCAATATCCGTAAAGCTGTTTTCAAGTGAGTCATCCTGTCCCCAAAGCTGCAATTCCCGCATCCCCGGTGTATCTAAAAGAAGCCCTCCTTGCGGCAGCAGGATCAGTTCCCGATGGGTGGTGGTATGGCGTCCTTTGCCATCCTTTTCACGCACAGAGGCCGTGACCAGCAGCTCGTTTCCAGCAAAATAATTGATCAGGGTTGATTTCCCCACGCCAGAGGATCCCAGAACGGCAACGGTGTTTCCAGGGGTCAGATATTCCAACAGGGCATCCAGTCCCGTCCGAGATTTGGCACTGGTGGCATGGATGGCGATCTCAGGAATGCGTTCCCGCAGGCTAGTCATGGTGGATTCGGTTTCTTCAACCTTGTCCGCTTTGGCCAGTACGATGACAGGCAGGGCGCCGCTTTCCTGTACCATGGTCACGTATCTTTCCAGGCGCGACAAATTGAAATCGCTGCCAAAGGTTGATACGATCCAAACCGTGTCTACGTTGGTGGCCATGACTTGTTCAATGCGGTGTTTACCGGCGCTTTTTCGGGAGAAGGTTGAGCGGCGGGGCAGCACCTGTTGAATGATCGCTTCGGAGTCCGGGTCGGTCTGGCTCAGGATCACCCAATCCCCCACAGCAGGGAGATCGGTACGCTGGCTGGAACGCTTGTGGAGTTTTCCTGCGGTTCTGGCACTGATCTCAACTTCGCCGGTGTGGACCTGGTATTTGTTTCGGTGGGCTGCAATCACGCGACCCGGAAACCTGTTTTCAAGAGGGGTCTGAGCCAGTTTTTCGGCCCAGCCAGCATCCCACCCATAGGACTCAAGACTCATCTTAACCCTTATTGCTTATGTTTCTTGCTAGATCCATGGAAATCATACCCAAGACCTGGCATATTTTACACGGCATCTATTTTTTTTTAGGCATCTTCAAGTGAACAATTGGCGCTAATATAATTAATCCTTGCTCGCCTTGTGCTTTTCATAGGATAATATTTCGGTCAATCTGTCGTTTCTGATCTGGAACAGGGTCAACCCTCTTACCGGCTGTGCATTCTGCTTTTCATCCCATCGGGCGAGCCATCTCAAAATGCACCGATTCCCGAAACCGATCAACTCTTCTGTCTCCACGCTCAATTCCGGGACCTTCACCAGGAGCTGCTCCAGATAGGAAACCACGGCAGTCCGGCCAGTGATCGCCGGAGAGTTTCCAGCATGGGCATCCTCAAATACCACGTCATCATCAAACAGACTCTCCATCTGGCCAATGTCGTGAGTATTTATGGCATCGATGAGCCGAATCACCACCCGAACGGCGGATTCGATCCGGGACATCTTTACCGGACTCATTTTGACAGATCCTGCCCGTCTAGCCAAGCCCCAAATTCAGGGGCGCTTCTCAAAAAGCTGAGATCTGCATCATCCTGAATATGATTGAAGTCATCATAACCAAGAGAAACAGCTTGCTTGAGCAGATTCAGAGATTGGGTGGCGTCCCCGTTCAAGGAATAAAAGCAGGCAAGGTTATATAGCGTCCCACGATGTTGAGGCACCAGCAGCAGACAGTGCTGGTAATCCTTGAGGGCCAGATCAAAGAAGCCGCCGCGCATAAGCAGACTGCCCCGCATGGTGAAAGCGGATAGCGAGGTACTGTCCGTTTCGATGGCGCGACTGTAAGCATTCAGGGCCTCCCCATTCTGGTCCAATTCCTCCAGGGCCAAGCCCAGGCCCAAATGGGCATCTGAATCATCTTCTCTGGCGTTCAGGTACTGGAGATACTTCTCTTTCCGCAGTTGGGGATCCACCAGCATGGATGCTTCCTGCATCAACCTGGACAAGCCATCATTCTTACGGAGATAAATGCTCCCGAGAAAATCCCAGAAATCCGATTCGACCTGTTCATAGACAGAAATGGTAGCATCACAGGAAACCCAGAGGACGCCCTTGTCCAGTGCATGAAAAGACCAGATATTGTTCAAGCTGAACCCGTTGTAATCGTAGCTGTGGGCAAAAGCGATGGCTTGCTTGTATTTCAATTTACGATCCTCATAGGTCCAGCTTCGCTCATATTTCATGGGGGCTGGCATGCGCATTTTCTTGTCTACGTACTGGGCCATGATATCCACATCTTCATCAAATTGCTCGTAGTAGATGGTCATGGCCGGAATAATGGATTCTCCAGCAGCATCCAGGATGGGCTCTCGTTTCAGGGTGATCCAGATGCTCTGGTATAGGGAGTCCACCTCAAAATCGGTCTGATGCCAGATCTGAGGATCCGGCTCATTGAAGTAAACCAGGTTGTCAAAGGCTTCCAGGATGGCCAGGGCTTGAACAGAACTGCTCATTAAAAAGCTGAGGAGTATGGGGATAAATAATTTCATTCATCTTCTTTCTTGGCGGGCATCTCGGATCAGGTCCGAGACCTTTTTGAGCGCTTGGTTTGGATGCTGCACATATTGCACCAAGAATAACATCCTCCAGACGAGATGCCTGGTAAAACTTTTGCGCTATTCAATCACCCAAACCACCCGTGATGGCATGCCAAGTCTGGTCAGGATATCTCCAGACGGTCAAGGAAAAATCGTTTCTTGATTATTCCTGGCGCAGCATGCGGGCAAAGATTTCCTGAGATGAGTCACCTGGTGTGTAGAATTTCAGGGTATCCATGTGGATCTCGTATTGGTAGCGACTGAGCCACATGAAGCCGACAATGAAAAGCGAAAAGCTGTCTGAGCAGGTATCGGGATAGACCTCGCTCAGGGTCTCATCAAAACTCAAGGTATCGTTGTAGATGGAGAGGCTGCCAAAGCGGTTTTCACAATTTCCCAACAAGCTGTAATAGGGGCTGGAATCAAAATGCAGGATCAGGTCCTCTTCGACCAGAATTTCGGGCAGGGAGTCTGTTAGGATGAAGGCATCCAGCTTCCAACTAGTATCAGCCAAATCTGCAGGGGTCTTGACGGAATAATCTTCACTGTATACTGATCGCCCTCCCTGACTGTCCGTCACAATGCAAGACACCGTAAAATCGTGGGTGCTCCGAGCGGTGTATTCGACTTGATCCCCAGCATTGAAGAGCGTGTCATGGTGAGCGCTCCAGACAAAAGGATCATATTGCCTGGATGTAAATACCCAGGTGTAGGACAAGGTATCCGATTCATCCGAATCCTCGGCGGTTACCCGATAGGTGTAGGGGCGATCATAGCTGAGCTCCCGGTTGAAAACAATGACGTTCAGGACTGAGATGTTGGTCACCACCGGTAGATTGTTGAGCGCCTCGATTTCCTGGATCGGCGATTCTTCGCAGGTCAAAAATAGCGAAACAAAAATGATCACAAGGAGATTTTGAACGAAAGATGACCGACCCGGATACATATCTATTTTCCTTTGATTTTATATATCTGTGCTCAGTGCGAGGACATAAATTAGCGATTAAACCCAGTCCTAAAATGACGCCGTGATGGCGTTGGAACTTACACTGCCTATCCAGTAACGACCACCTCCATGGTCTCTCACATTTCGCTCAATGCGGGACGGACCTGAAAAAACAAAAGATCCTGTATAAACCCCATGGGGAAGCTGGGGATATCCTTTGAGCAAAATGGTTCTTTGGATGGTCGCGCCCTTGTTCAAGCGTGTGTACCAGTTCTCGCTCCAGCTATCATAGGGATTTGGTCCAGCAACCAATTTATACTCCGATTGATAAGGGTGGCCAACAGCATCCCTGAGAACAATTCCGTTGGTATAATAATGAAACATTTCCGTGCCTACCAAATCCGGATCAAGGATATATAAGTTATCACTATCAATATTGGTGACCCGGAACGTGTATTGGATAGTTGATGTATCGGTGTTCTCCACGACATCCATATCCAGAAGCTCCACATCCAGCCCGCCATGATACACCCCCCCTGCGATAAGCGCTGATCTGATCTTGTCATTCTCTCTTAAATCCGGTTCACCCCATCTCTGATAGTATCCCATGGGGAGAATGTCCTCGGGGAACAACATCATCATGTCTCCAATAAAGGGTCCTTGGGGTATGGTTGAACTCAGCATACTATAGAAGGACCCGAGAAGGATGCGTTGATTCCCGGCAGAAATAACGAAGGGCTTTAACAGGAAGTCCTCAAACACACCAAAATCATTCACCATGCCCTCAAATAGTACTTCATTGGTCCCCTTGAGGTAGATGATATGGCTTGAAAAATCGTACATCGCAATATCTTCAATGCTCAGCCAGGGCTCAGCGTTCAGTTCCAGCGTCCCAAGATCCTGATTTGACGCATCCATGTAGCTTGTTGATTCATCAGCAAGCAGATAGATTGAAAATTCAGCATCTGCTTCATGACTGCTTTGGCATCCTATCATCAAGACCAGGGCAAAACAGGACGCTACAACCACTTCCGTGCTTTGATCAATACGCTTTGTTAAATGTATAGCTCTGATAATTCCCATTCTTCGCCTCGATGATCAGGATTATTTGAGTAATAGAATCTTGGTGGAAGCCTGTGTCGTTTTGGTCATCATCCGCACCAGGTAAACACCTGAAGGAAGCATAGCCCCCTGGGCATCGATTCCGGTCCAGGTCCATTTATGGGTTCCCGGTCCAAGCTGGCCTGCATCTATTTCCGCAAGGGTCCTTCCCCTGATATCCATGATCTCAAGCTTGAGTTCTTCATTTGACCCATCAAAAGAGAATGGAATGCAGGTGGATTCATTGAATGGGTTTGGATAAGCTTCACCCAAAGTGAAGGCAGCTGGTGCTTGGGGCTCAGGATTTATGGCCACATAGCTGTCAATGATATCCAGGGGCAATTCAGCCCGATAAATGCCACCTGGGGCAGAAAAATAGAGCTGCTCCGTATCCTCATAGATCGTATGAATAATGTGGACACCGGAGCCATTATTTTGGGGCAATCCAGTAGTATCCAGAAGACCCCAGGTCTGACCCAGGTCCCCGGAAAAGGCCACGCCAGCATGATTGCTAAGATCCTGGCGGGGTCGGACAGGGACAAAGAGTTGACCCTGCTTGAACTCCGGGGTGCTATAATTATAGGGGAGGTAATCTACAAATTCGAGAGGCGACCAGGTGGGGACATCAATACCGTCAAGTGAGAGAACGGCAAACCCCAGACTGACGCCGGGTTGATCATACCAATTCAGCCGTGCCGTGACCAGATAGCGTTCAGCTTCAGGGTCAGGGATAGGCCAGAATCGATAGATGTGAAAAGTATCTCCGCCCTCCCACCAATCATCATAGGTATCTCCGGTCAGAAGATTGGTTCGCTCATCGGTGATCATATCCATGAGATAGACTTGTGAATCTGACCAATAGATGCCTGAATAAAGGAATTGGGAGAGGTGGCCGGCTCTCTGAACAAACCAGGTGGGTTCGATGCCACCGTAGCCTTGCCAGCTTTGACCCTTGTATCGATAGAGTGACCCAGGATAGGGTCCGCCAGAACCAGCATAATAGCTCGACGTATCCAAAACAGGAATCCAGGTGCGTTGCCATTCCATTTCATACAGGAGGGTGTCTTCGATCACCCGCCAGGTGGTGCCGCGGTCATCACTGCGCTGGATGGTGTTGTTCCTGGCCATAAGCCAATGGTCAGAGTTAAGTGGATTGATGGCCAGGTGTCCCAGGGGAAGGGTCAACGCCTCCTGGCGAACCACGGTTGGGCCTTCCAGCTCGATGATCTCCCAACTGCCTGCCACGCCCTGGCTGAAGAAGATCACGCGGTTTGAGTCGACGGGGTCCTGGGTGAATCCGGTGCTATTTCCGGTTTCATACACCAGCTCCCAGCTCTGCGCAATCAAGCCGGTTGTCAGCATAAGAATAAATATCGACATCCTGAATAAGCGCATAATAATGATTGTCTAGCCCCCTTTTTAGAAATATCAGAACAATCGAACGCTAATGGAATACTCGAAATTACTTGTTATCCCCCTG
>JGI11705J14877_10001424_pt1 | contig 13725 bp, 10 predicted proteins | sample Etolaghawater15m_FD_14877 | JGI IMG/M metagenome (IMG submission 14877) | reverse complement strand
CGGGGCGAGCCCCGCCGGCGTCTGCGATGTCCGCACGGGAGCGTGGGCGGTACCTGGGACGTGGCTACAAAGTGGACCCACGCCACCCGGCCATTCGCGCCGCGTCTGGCGGGTTCCGCAGAGATGCCATGAACGACTACGACGTCGTCAGTCGGATCAATACCTGCCTGTCGTCCGAGTTCACGTATGAGCTCGACGGCCACCAACTCGATGCCGCGCAAGTGCTCCGGGCTCGATCCGGTTCGTGCAGTGAACTCTCGCGGTTGTTCGTGGCGCTTGCCCGAAGCTGTGGCATCCCGGCCCGGCTGGCTTACGGAAGTCGCCTGCGATCGGAGTCTAACGGGTACGTCGACACCGTCCACCACCGTTGGGTAGAGACATGGATTGACGACTACGGCTGGCTCCCTGTCGATATCAGCCTGAACGTATCCGGGGCGGCCCCCGAGAAGCGCTTCGGTAACATGCCGCCGCGGTACCTGTCCTACATCAGGAACGCCGGCATCCCAGGCGACCCGATTCGCTCCGGCCAACTTGCTCTTGTGAGCCACGACTACGGACTGGACCGCGCCGTCAACTCCTATTGGTACAAGAACAGGCAGGAGGAACTCGACGCGATCATGGACACGCTGGGTAACGTCCTCGACGCCAAGGAGGCCGTTGCTTCGTTCCGCGATCGCATGACTGAGCTGAATGATCCGTGTGCTGTCCCCTTTCTCCACCTGCTCTTCTGCCAACCGTTCCCGGAGTCCGATCGCGCCAGCGTAATCGATGCCCTGACCGCCACCGGGGCACCGGCCGCGGTGATCCCGCTCATTGAGTGCATGCGATCGATCCCCGGACACGCCGACAGAGCAAACGCCGCTGTCCGCGTTCTCACCGGTCGCGAGTTCGAGACGGTGGCCGAGTGCGACCTGTGGCTTCGCGACGAGGGCCTGGACTACCTACGGGGCAATGCCGGAGGCAACTGAGAGCGGGTCACGCAAGCTGTTGCACCTGCCGGATCGCCATGGATGTCTCTCGTCAATCACGTTGCCCGAGACACACGACGCGTCCGTCACGTGCGGAGATGCAGGGGCCGCCACACAGTAGACCTTGCTGTCCTCGACCAGCACACTGCCGTGGGTGGCCCACGGCGGTTCCAAGCGCCCGAACGCCGACATGCGCAGGTCGGCAGGAGCGGCACGCAAGCGCCAGACACGCGGACCGTCCCGCGCACTGAGCGCGCAGACGTGCCTCTCAGCGGAGAACGGTCTTGCCGACGTCATCACCCCCCGCTATGTTCCGCCCGGCGAGCAGGCAGAACGAGACGCGGGACGTGAGGAGAGACACCGGACCAGAAAGGAAGAGACGTGGACAGAAACCAGATTGGCTACTGCGGCTCGTACTGTGGCGATTGCACGTGGAAAGAGAAGACCGGGTGCAAAGGCTGTCGGGCATCGAGAGGCGACATGTTCTACGGCGAGTGCGCCATCGCCAAGTGCGCAATATCCAAAGGTCTTGAACACTGCGGCGTCTGCGACGCGTTGCCCTGTTCCGTGCTTCAGGCCGCATTCGACAACCCCGAACACGGCGACACCGGTGGACGACTCGCGAACCTGAAGGGGTGGGCCGAGGGCAAGGACACGTATACAGAGGTCTTCTGAAGACAGCCCCAGCACCCATGCAGGCGGCTCCTTCCTCCGGGAGGTCGGCAGGAAAGCGGGCGGACGGGAAGATGAGAGCGGGAACGGGCACCTCAGAAGCCAACGAACTGTCGCCGGAACTCTCCGACGCCCCTTGAAGCTGGCTGATTGTGGTCCATAATCCGTGGAGTATGTGATGCCGGGCGAACGTAGTTTGCCCTGCGTTGAGGCCGGGCATCCCGAGTGCGCTTTCTGCGCATCCCGCAGCCGCCATACAGGAACATCCACCACATGAAACGCCGAGAATTCACAATCACTTGTGCGGGAGCGCTGGGCTCCTGCGTTCTTGCGTCGCCGGTGCTCTCCGAGGAGGGTGAAGGTGCAAAGAAGAAACTGCCCTTGGCCGCGTGCGGGCTGGACTGCAACACGTGCGGCACCCGGGTGAAGGGGTGCGAGGGTTGTCACGGCCCCGACGACAAAGTGTGGTGCGGCCAGTGCAAGATGCGGACATGCTGTATCAAAGAGAAGAAGCTCTCCAATTGCAGCGAGTGTGACGATTTCCCCTGTGAACACAATACTGAGTTCGAGAACGACAAGTACCAGCATCACAGGAAGGCGATCGCCAGGCTGCGCAAGATGCGGACAGAACGTGACGCCGCGCGCCGACAGCCAAGGACCGGAGCGGAGGGCTCCCCGAAGCAAGGGGAATGACGCTGGCGGCGCGTGTCATCCGCAGCAAGGATGTCGACGTCGAGCACGGGATAGTGTCCCGGGCGTGCGATGCGATGTGCGCTAAGGTTACGTGCTCCGGTGCGTACATTCCGGGCCGGGCGCAAGCTCAGTCACCAGGAGAGACCGATGAGGATGCATACACTGCTGCAAGCGGCGGCAATGGCCTTGGCGTGGGCCGTTCTGGCTGATGACGACCACGTGCGCCGCACGTTTCAGATCGACCTGAGCGCGTTGCACACGATGAAGATGCAGGACTGGAGCGGCTCGGCGACGATCAGCGATGGCAAGATCCTGACGGTGCAGAAGACATCCGGAGCGTCGGACACGATCCACCCCGATATGAGATGGACGATCGTGTACGGCCGTAGTCTGAAGGGGCAACCCACGGTCCAGCCGCGCGAGAAAGCCCTCCTCATCACGGTCGACGCGCCGCCGGACGCCGAGCTGTCCCTGAAGACGAAGGGGGGCGGCTTCTCGTTCAAGGTCGATGATATTCCCGAGAAGAAATCGATGGAATACCTGGGCGGGAACGTGAAGGTGAAGATCGGGAAGCCGTCGGCCAGGCAGGTGAGGGGAGGGAAGGCGAAGCCCCCCGTCGTCCCTGCGAAGATCGCAGGCGAGCTTGCCTCGGAGGCGTTGACCGACGGACGTCTTCAGTCCGAATGGGCAGCGGTAAGCTGCAGCCCCGACGGCACGACATGGACAGTCTACGTGGAATGGGATGGTGGCAAACGGGATCGCGTCCTGGCGCGCCGGCGTCCCGCGGGAGGCGCATGGGGCGATCCGGTGGAACTCGTCGATGGTGGCTCGGATCACTACTGGCCCGCCGTCGTTGGGCTGGGTGACGGCGCGATCGCGGTCTGGACGGCTCAATCCGATGGCAACGCCGAGCTGTACTGGAGTCTTCTGGACGGTGTGGGCAAAGCGACAAAGGCGGCGCGGTTGACAGATGCGCCGCACACGGATTTTCACGCTCGCCTGGTGGCCAACGACGCTGCCACGGCCACGCTTGTGTGGCAGTCGTTCCGGGATCAACAGAGCGATGTTTACGCACAACGCTACGCGAGCGGTACGTGGAGTCCGGCCGTGCGTCTGTCGCCATCGGACGCCAACGACTGGCAACCGGACGTCGCGGTCGACGGTTTCGGCAGCACCTGGGTGACGTGGGACAGCTACCACCACGGCAACTACGACGTGTTCCTGCGTCGGTTCGACGCGAAGGGACCCGGGCCGCTGATTCCGGTCACGAGTGAACCCACGGCTCAGTTCCATTCGTCGGTTGCTGTGGACGCCAGGAACCGCGTGTGGGTCGCCTGGGACGAGGCGTGCGAGAACTGGGGAAAGGACCTGTCGACGAGTAGCGCCGCGCCAGGCAACAACGGGCTGCACGCATCGCGCTCTATCGGTCTGCGCGTCTACGCCGATGGGGCGCTGCACAGTTCGCCAACACAACCGGGGACGGCATTCACCGGGGCCATGCAGCGTTACGCCGAGCTCCCGCAGTTGGCGACCGACGGGAAGGGCACGCTGTGGTTGGTGTTTCGTCACTGGACGACCAAGCGTCCGACCGAGATGTTCGACGTGTACGCCACCAAGCTGACTGCCGAAGGCTGGGCGATGCCGTGGAAGTTGGCCAACAGCTCCGGGCGCAACTCTCAATGGACGAGCGTCGCGCGGGCCGCTGACGGATCGCTGCAGGTAGCCTACGCGAGCGACGGCCGGGCGCCCGACAACCTCCCGAAGGACCAGGTGCACGCGCTTACGTACCGCGCGTACATTGCTGCACTTCCGCTGGGCGACGGCATGCCGGAGATCGAACTGGCGGAGGTCGAACTGCCCGATCCGGTCACCCGGCACACCCGTCGGCCGCGCGAGACATTCTCGGTTGGCGGGAGGACGTACACGCTGTTGCTGGGCGACTGCCATCGCCACACCGACATCCGCGGCCACAGCGCGGTCGATGGCTCGATCATGGACACGTTCAGGTACGCGCTAGACGCCGGCCAGCTCGATTTCATGGGGCTCGGCGATCACAACGAAGTGTTCGGCGGCAAATGGCCGGACGGGCTCCGCGACTACCAATGGTGGTGGACACAGAAGGCGGTCGATCTGTTCACGTGTCCGCCGACGTTTGTCGGACTGTTCAGCTACGAACACAGCATGGCCAGTCCGGGCGGGCACCGGAACATCATCTTCCTGAAACGCGGAGCGCCTCTGCGTATGATCGACCGCGGCCGCACCGGTCCGACGGAAGGCGACAATCAGCCGCCGGAGTTGTGGAAGTGGATACAGGCCGAAGTCTTGACACAGCCGGGGCAGAAAGCCGTGATCGTGCCGCATACCTTTGCCGCCGGCCCGCTGGCATCCTGGGACTGGCCGAACGCCGAGTTTGACTGTCTCCTGGAAATGTATCAGGGATGCCGCGGCAGCTACGAGAAGTGGGGGCTGCCCCCCGGCGAGAAGCGTGGCGGAACCCAGACCAACAAGCCCGGGCACTTTGCGCAAGACGCGTTGGCAAAGGGGAACATCTACGGGTTTGTCAGTTTCAGCGACCATCGGTCGACCCACAACAGCTGGGCCTGCGTGTGGTCCGAGACAGTGACCCGGGAGGGGCTCCTCGATGCGATGCTCGCACGACGGACCTACGCCGCTACCGACGAAATCGTCCTGAAGGTGGTGGCCGGGGACGCGAACACGGTGGGCCAGTTCATGGATGCCACCGTCGAGGAGCCGCCCACACTGAAAATCGACGTCCGCGCTCCAGACGAGATCCTGCGCGTGGACGTGGTCAAGGACGGCCAGTTCATCTGGACGAAGACCCCCGCGAGTACGACGTTCCAGGCTGACTTCCGCGACATCAATGTGGCGGCAGGCACGTCCTACTACTACGTGCGGGTGTTCCAGCGCGACCCCGACAAGCCTGACGGCGATCCGGAGATGGCGTGGTCTTCGCCGATCTTCGTGAGGTACAAGTAGGAGCCCGTCCGTGGCGGCCGGCCAACAGGGACGCTTCTCCTGAACTCATCTCGCACTCACCGTGTCACCCATCCGTCGGTCCCGGCTGCAGGTCGCCGTTCTCGACCATCGCGGCCAGCGGGTTGTCGTCGATGTCGAGGGGGAAATCGACCCGGCCGCGGCGTCGGCTTGATTCGTAGGCGCCAAAGATGATCTGGGTCGCGATCAAGGCGTTGCTGGCATCCAGCTGACACTTGCGGCCGCTGTCGAGGCAGTCTACCACATCGGCGACGGCGCGTTCGATGAAGCCGGGCCCGTGGATGCTCTCTCCACCCGTGTCAGGCACCGTCCAGCCACTCACGCCGGCCTTGCAGTAGCGTATCTGCGGGCCGTCTTTGACGCCGACCTCGATGATCCCCTCAATCCCGATCAGTCGATCGATACACCCCACCGGCGATGCGCCTCCCGCGCCCGTCATGATCAGACCGAACACGCCGTTCTCGTATTCCGTCAACACGACCTGCTGGTTCTCGCAATGGGAGCCGAATACCAAGTTCTCCCGACGGTAGTCAATCTGGGCCAAGACCCACTTGGCGGGCGTCTCGCGGTTGAAGAAGCTGAACATGTCGATGAAGTGCGTCCCCGAGTCGTAGATGTTGCCGCACTCGCATTCGCATCGTACGAGCTCGCCGATTTCGCCGTCGTCGAGCAGCTGTTTGGCGATGGTGAACGGTTTGCCGTAACGGCGCTGATGGTTGAAGGTCAACTGCACACCCGCTTCCTTGGCGGCGGCCGCCATGCGCATGGACCCGCCCCATGTATCGGCCATCGGCTTCTCGCAGTGAATGGCTTTGACGCCCGCGGCGCACGTGTCGAGGACCATCTGTTCGTGCAAGCTCATCCACGTGCAGATGCTGACAATGTCCGGTTGCTCCTTCTCCAGCATCTTGCGGTAATCGAGGTATACGTTCGGCACGTCGTACGTGTCGGCAAACGCGCGCGCATTCTCCTCCACGATGTCCGCACACGCCACCATCTCGCACGAATCGAGCGCCCTGTATCCGTCCGCGTGACGGTATGCCATGGCGTACCCGAACCGGTCTCCGCGCTGCTTCTTCCTGCCCGTCCCGATCACTGCAACCCGATGCTTGCTCATGACGTCACTTCCTCTCGATTCAGCAACACAACAACTCGGTCAGCCACACACGCAGACTATCGGCGTCCAGTCCGAAATGGCAATACAACCCGTCGGGATCGCGCGTGGAAAATGTCAGGCCGTCAACAGCTCGCCGGACGACCCTCGGTCGCTGCCGGCCGGGGTCCTGTTCAGCCACGTGCGCGAAGACCGCACACACCTCGTCGAACAACCCGCCCGCCGCGCTGTTCTCCTCAACCACAGCAAATGTGTCATGCCGGTCGAGCAACTCTCGTGCGAATTCCGCATCGAGGAAGCGCAGCGTAGGCACCGCGTAAAGGTCGCACGGGGCGTTCAGCTGGTCGATTGCCCGGGCGCAGGATGCGGTAGTGTGCGGGCCGCATGTCAGGACGGCTGTCTGTGAATCACGCACTCGGACACGCACTCCGTGTCCGTGGCGAAAACGCAGCGTTCCGGCCGGCCGGATGTCCGGCGCGGGGGTACGGTGCAGACGGATGTAGAGCGGGTCGCGCGGGACCTCGTGCATGTACCAGGCGAGCATCTCCGGGACTTCTTCCGGGAACGCGGGGTAAAGAACGTGCATGCCGGGGATGGTACGCATCATGCCTATGTCGCCGGTGCACTGGTGGGTCTTGCCGTCGGTCGTGTAACAGAGGCCGGCGTAGTGTCCTGCGTAGACGATCCTGGTGCGCTCCGTGGCGTTGACGTAGATCTGCTCGAGCGCCCGTCGGAGGAACGCGGCGTAGGTGTTGACGATCGGCAATCGTCCGCGCAAAGCCAGGCCTCCGGCACAAGAGACCATATCCTGCTCGGATATCCCCATCTCGATGAACTGGTCCGGAAACCGCTGCGCGAACTCCGCAAGCCGGCACGGCTTCTCCAAGTCGGCATCCAGGGCCACGACATCCGTGCCGGCAGCGGCCAGGTCACAGAGGTGTGCGCCAAACGCAGTGCCCGTTGACACGCACGTCGGCGCTCCGGACGGAGTCGGTACTGGCCCCCCCGCAACGCCGGCGTCCCGTGCCAGGAACGCCTCGATCCCCTGTAGCACACCGGTGTGCCGGATGCTGTTGCGGAGTTCCCGGAGCGCGGCCCGGTACTCCGCTGGGGAGGGGATCCCTCCGTGCCAGGCATAGCTGCGCCGGGGAGCCGTGCGAGCAGACATGAACGACACGCCCGCGCCCTTGTTGGTGTCCGCGATGATCGCAACCGGACGGTGTGCCTGGTGCAGGCTGGTCAGGCACGAGCGGACATGCTCGACCGAGTTGCCGTCAATGCAGCGGACGTCGAAACCGAACCCCTGCAGGACGCCCTCCAGGTCATGGATTCCCTTGATGTCCGACACAGCACTGTCCGACTGCAGGCCGTTCCGGTCAACGATGGTCGCCACGTTGCGCCGGTCGCGATGGGCGATGGTCTGCAGCGCTTCGAAGTTCTGCCCTTCCTGCAGTTCGCCGTCGCCGAGAACACAGAACACGCGCCGCGCCCCGCCAAGCGCCAGCCCGCAGCACTTGGACAGCGCCTGGCCGAGGGAGCCCGAGTTGATCTCGATGCCCGGTGTCGAAATGTCCGTGTGTGCCTGCGGGCCGTGGGGTTGCTTGTACAAGCACAGATCCTGGACAGGGAACCGGCCGAGCCCGGCGAGGGCCGCGTACTGCATGGCTGCCGCATGGCCCTTGCCAAGTACGACGTACTCGCGCTCCGGATCGTCCGGGGAACAGGCGGAGAGCACATCGAAATAGAGTACAGTCAGGATCTCGGCAATCGAGAAACTGGCACCGAGCCAGCCGTGTTCGGCGCTTGTCACCGCGGCCATTGCGTTGATGCGGTTGACGGCGCACAGTTCACGCAAGACTGCGCACTCCGCAACGGCGTCGCCCTGTGCGGACGCGAGACGTTCTTGCAGGTCGCTGTAGGCCGAGTGATCGACGAGGTAGACGTGTCGCTTCATCATTGTCGGGCACATGTCGGTCTATGTTGCGCGCAACACAAACTGACATGCGCCCTTCATTACTTGCTCGCGGGTATGGCTGTGGTGCGCCGTACTATATTGGCCGCAGGTGACATCGCTTCCGCGCACTTTGTGGAGATCCCGGACATGACTGCCTCCGAAGAGCCAGTGTATGTGACGAAACCCTCGTGGCGTACGCTGTGGCAGACCTATCGGGTCTTCCCGGACAGGGTCGAATTGTCGTCGTTCACGGGCACGAAGATCGTCCCCTTTGACCAGATCGACGACATAGCGGTGCGTCCGCCGCTCACGATCGATCTCTTCAAGACCGGGTTTCCCAACTGCTGGGCGCTGAAACTCGATTTCGTCGACTTTTTCAGACATGTCGCCATCAAGCGCAAGGCCGGCTTCATCAAACGCCTGCGCTTCACGCCCGATGACCCGGAGACGTTCGTGGATGTGGTCGAGGGACTGAGACGTGAAGCGTGAAACGTGCTTTCTCATGCTGTGGTCTCTTTGTGTTGTCTCTTGCTACGTTGGGTTCCCGGGTCACAGGTCAATCCATATAAGGGCACGTACGTCGTCCCAATGCGTCGCGATCTTGCTGTCCTTGCTCAGGTCCCACAGGTTCAGGTCCATTTCGCGCATCGCCAACACACTGGTGACCCAGCCTTGTGTCCAACCGACTTCGACGGACCAGGCGCCCCAGCCGCTGTCGGCGTTCGAGCCCCAGTAGTCCCAGCGTCGGTAGTCGAACGCCCTGAACCAGGCGCCATCCAGTTCGGGACGGGTCTCGCTGCGGACCTGGATGCGGACAAGGAACTCGGCCAGCCGATCGCTCATCCGGCGATACTGTTGCTCGCCAGTGGCGGCAAAGGCTTCGTGCAGGCCCAGGAAAGTGAAGTTGCAGGTGTAGAGCAGGTCGGCCATGGGGTCACCGTTCTGCTGGATGGCCGCGGCCTCGTGTTTACCGTACTCGTCGTTTGAGCGAGGCGGCGGGTAGCGTCCCTGCTTCGGACTCCCCAACTCTTCGCGGATCGCGCCGCAGGCGTCTTGACACGCAAGCATGTCGTCGGCGAGGCGCTTCAACCATTGCCGGTGCTCGGGCCGGTCATCCACGCGAATCAGCCAGGCCAGCGTCAGGAGCATTCGCCCGCGCTCCTGCTGAATCCCGTTGGTCCATCGCCAGCGATCGGGGTACGCCCGCATCATCATACGGATCGCGTCGTGTGTCCTCACCAGCAGCGGCTCGTAGCCGGTCTTGTCATAGAGCCAGAGATACGACGCCCAGATCCACGCCTCGTAGTGGGGCGCATAGTGGATCGTGCATTCACGCCAGTAGTGTTGCCAGCCGCGCTCGCGGAGTTGGCGGGCCTGTAATGCCGATCCCCGGAATCCGCGGACGCCGGTCGTCCGGAAGTTGGCCAGGATGTTCTTGAGAAGCACGTCGTCCCAGCGCTCCGTCTCCAGCAAGGCAGCTGTTCCCAAGCAGCTCAGGATCACCTTGATGTCGTTGTCGCCGTATAGCGCGCCGCTGTCGGCGGCCCAATGGATCAGGCCGAAATCTGCCCGCATCGGATCGGTCTGGAACAGGCCGGAGGCGAGGTAAACCCAGTCGAGCAGATTGCCTGCCACGCGACGACTCCGTTCGTCNCCGTCCAGTCGGGCCCGGAGTGCGAACGCCAGAGCACTCTCGCCATTCGAATCGCTTCGCCGCCACCAGCGCACGGGTTGTGTCCCGTCGTGGTTGATCCGTGAACTGAACCCTTCGAGCACACCACGTCGACCGTCCCCGGCGCGCCAGTCCGGATCGGGCATCGGCCCCACCGGGTTGCGCGGATCCACGATCCCCTGGCGCCTGTAGTCGTCGTAGACGGATTCCCACGACGTATCGACCAGCAACCGGGCGTTGGTGTGCCACTCGACCCCGCGGACAACGGCTTGGCGTGTGGCGTCGGACGGCAGCGGCTCGCCGCGAGTGAAGGTTGGCCGCACCGTCGGTGTCCACGACAGGGCGGGTGTGTCGCTGTCCGGCTGGAGCCAGCCCAGGACCATGTGCCAGACGGCCTTCACCGCATCCGGCGTTGCGTAACGGGCCGTGACGAACTGACTGAGCTTGGTTGTCGAGACAAGGATGCGGTCATCGGGGTGCTCAAAGAGCAGCGGGTGTGCCTCCACTCCTGTCAGGCCGAATACGGCTGTGTCATAGCCCGCCACTCTGGCGGCGACCAGATGGGGGCTGTCGGCCTGTGCCTCCACAAAGTGGCAGTCGTGGATCGCCAGGATGCGGCCCCGTTCAAGCGAGGGGCCAAACACGTCCGAAGCAACGACCGCGCGTTCGAGATGCGCACGTCGCGGCGGGCCAACTGCCATTCCCGGCAATGACGCCGGAAATTCGATGAACAGGCGCACGTTCCTTTGGCTCGCCGTGTCGAACACGGCCTGGTCCACCGTCGTTGGGCTGGAGGGGTAGCCGTCCGCCAGAATCAGCAAGCCCGAGCCCGGGGCGGCTCCGGCGACAGCTTCCTCGGGGGAATCGACGCGCGGGAAACGCCGACCGTCAACGGTCAGGACGCGGTATAGGTCGTTGTCCTCGGCACAGCAGAACACCAGGTCCGGCGCCCCGGCCGCGGACACGGCGTGCGACAGGAGGATTCCCGCATTGATCACAGCGATACTCCACGGTGCTCGGAGACATGATAGTCCACTGCCCCTTCACCAGGGCCCAGCTTTCGACCCGGCGTGGGGCACGTTGAGGGCTCACTGTTCGTATGACATGTCCGCCGCTCTAGCGGACCAGGCGTGGCAGGACGGCGTCGAAGTAGGCGTCCATCATGTCGTCGGGGATGTTGGCCGGCATGTGATTGCCGACGGCGACCACGGCGCCGCGACAGTCTTCCAGGCGATTGAAGGTGCGCTCGATGTCGGCGGACGCCTTATCCCAGTTCCGGAACGTCAAGTCCCGGCAATCCACGGCCGACCCGATCAGGCAACAGCGGTCGCCGAGACGGTCCACCATGAAGTCGAAGTCGTTCATCGGCTCGAAGATCAGGGCATTGGCGCCCGCGTCGGCAATCTCCTCGGCAAACTCGGTGAAGTTGCCGTCGGAGCAGAACAGAACACGTTTGCCGGCGTCGTGAACCACCTTCCACAGCTCGGCATAGCGTGGAATGATGACGCTGCGGTAGATGTCGGGATGCATGAATGGACCAGCCGTCCACACGAAGTCGTCATGCGTCAGTACGGCCTCGACGCTCGTCTGCGCCCAGCACTTGTAGAAGAACAGGGAACGCCTGAAAAAGCTGTCGAACACCTTCTCCATCTTCGCGGGATCGCTGGCGCCCAGAAGCAGCATGTCCCAACCGAACGACTGGATCGCCCCGGACACGATTGTCTTGTACGTCCCGCCGGGGGTGAATTGCTCGGGGTTGTTCTTCAGGCGCGTCTGAACGATCGCCTCGTAGGCCGCCACCTGATCCGCTTCGCTGGGTAGCCCGTATTCTTCGACCGCATCGAACGCCCACACGTCTTCCAGCGTCTCGAATGGACAAACCGCCGGCTGACGTTCGTCCGATCCGTCCGTGGCGTAGACGGCGTGCCCCATGTCGGTGGTCCGACCCGCTTTCCCCCAGTCGATGAGTCCGTCGTTGGTGGCGAAACAGAAGTCGATTTCGAACAGTCTGTTCCAGGCCTTGCCGAAGTCCGGATCACTGGCAGACAGCCCGGTTTTCTTCTCGAGGTATTCACGGTGGTAGTTGATCGAGTATTCCGAGTGGCCCCAGCGCGACGAAGGCTTGAGGTCGATGTTCTGGAGTACGTGTTCTCTGGCCATCTTCTTCCTTCCTGCTGTGCAGTACGCTCCAACGCTTCGGACGCGGGTTTACTTGCTCTCACCAAATGCGTAAAGGTAGTTCCCTCCGCCCATGTAGACGGTGCCATCGGCGGCGATGGCCGGGGAGGAATAGACGTCGCCTCTAGTCTTCACTGAGTATTTCGTCTTCCCCGACGAGGTGACAGCCATCAGGTTGTCTTCGCGGCGTCCGAAGTAGATCGTGTCGTCCCCGTCCAAAGCGAGTGAAGAACCAACGCCCTGGCCAACCTTGAGCTGCCACTTGACCGTGCCGTCTGTCGCCATGGCGTAGAGGAAGCCGTCAATGGACCCCACGTAGATTGTCTTGTCCGAACCAATGGCCGCGGAACAGAAGATGTCGGCCTTGGCGGGTGTCTTCCACAGGATCTTGCCTTCTGCCGAGATCGCGTAGAACAAGCTGTCCCGGGAGCCGACGTAAATCGTGCCGTCCTCGCCGATTGCGGGAGTGGCATCGATCCATCCGTCGGTCTGCACCTTCCAGGCGATGGCACCCGATCGTGTGACGGCGTACAGGCAGCCATCCCGGGAGCCAACGTAGATGGCGCCTCCTGTGGCGAGGGCCGGCGACGAACAGATGCTGGCCCCCGTCCCAACTTTCCAGGCAACCGATCCGTCAGGTTCAAGAGCGTACAGGAAACCGTCTCCTGAACCCACGTAGACCGTTCCGTCCACGCCCACCAGGGGTGAAGAGAACACCGGGCCGCCTGTCTTTCTCTTCCATTTGACGACGCCGTCCGACCCGATCGCGTAGACGTGCCAGTCCCCGGAGCCCACGTACACCGTGCCGTCGGCTGCCACGGCAGGGCACGACTCGATCCAGGAGCCGGTCTCCACAGTCCACTTCACCCGTCCCTCAGGCGACACCGCATACAGGCGGTGGTCATAGCATCCTACGTAGATCGTGCCGTCGGGGCCCACCGAGGGCGATCCATCGACACGGTCTTTCATCGACACTTTCCATTTGATCACAGCGTCCCGCGGACCTGTCGCGGCGCTCCTGCCACTGCGTGCGGGACAGGCTCGGAACGTGGCCCATTGAGCCGGCATCGGAGCGTTCTCCTGTGGTCCTTGGGCCCGGCCGGCCAGAGGCGAGACGCCAGCCAGGAGAAACAGAAAAATGTGGATGCGAGAGGAGAACTTCACTTGTCGGCTCCAAGGCAGACGACCTGGCCGTCGCGAGTAGAGATGTACAGGCGCTTGTTGGCCGCGATCATGCCGTCGGATACAGGGACGACATCGAGCTTGTGCTCTGCCTGCTGTATCCCATCGACAGCGGCGAAGATGCGGAGTTCGGCTCCCAAGTGACCGTCGAAAGCTGCCATGGGGTCGTCCGTCGGCGCCACGTCCGGTGGGCCGGCGAGGCAGAGCTTGTCCCCCGCCAGGACCATCGCCACGGCCCGAGTCGGCACCCGAGTCGACCACAATGGCGGAGCCGATC
>JGI11705J14877_10001423_pt1 | contig 13735 bp, 14 predicted proteins | sample Etolaghawater15m_FD_14877 | JGI IMG/M metagenome (IMG submission 14877) | reverse complement strand
TCGAAAGTGATTCCCCCAGTGGAATCAAAGAGATACCCTAATCGTGTCGGATTGGCCATCTCTGGCACGAAACTTGGAAGGATAATTCTACCACTGTTTAAGAGAGAACTGCCACGAAACCGCATCAGGGAGTTTTGATGACCCGGCAATCCGGCGTTTGACGATATCATATTTTGATAGGGAGCGAGGCTTTATGATTATTTTCAGGATCGCAATGGATGTACTTCAGGAAAAGCAGAAAGAGGTCATGCAGACCCTGGTCTCAATGACTGAGACGGCGAAGAAGGAAAAAGGGTGCCTGAGCTATGAGGTTTTTTTCCATATGGACGGCAAAACAGTTTTCAATCTCATTGAGGAGTGGAAAAACCGTGAAGACCTGGAACGTCATATCCGGTCTGAAGGATTCAGCGTTTTGCTCGGGACAAAGAGCCTTCTGGCCAAACCCCTGGAAATGAAAATCCATACGGTGTCCCATTCGGAAGGGACGAAAGCCGTAAATGTCATCAGGGGCACGGGACCTCGGAAAGAGAATTTCAAAAATGAACTTATCACATAAAAATATTTTCATTTCGATCATGATCGGATTTTTGTTGCTTATGTTGTTTCGAGGCTTCAACGAACCGGGAAGTGTCAATTCTATCGACTACAGCGACTTTTTGAAAATGGTTGAAAGTAACAGCATTACCCAGGTCACCTTACAAGGAAGTGATATAACGGGTTTATCTACCCAGGGCGCTTTTAATACGTTCGCTCCCGACGATCCGGGACTGATGAAGTTGCTAAAGAGTAAAAAGGTTAAGATATTTGCAGAACCCAAAAAAGGCGACGCATGGTATTGGGTGATAATTCGCTGGATCCCCATGCTTTTGATGATCGGTGTTTGGATATTCTTCATGCGCCGAATGCAGGGGGGCGGTGGAAATATGCTGTCCTTTGGCAAAAGCAAAGCCAGCCTCATGTCGGATTCAATGAAGAAAGTCACCTTCGAAGATGTGGCGGGCATTGATGAGGCGAAGGATGAATTGCAGGAAATTGTCGATTTTCTCAAGGACCCCAAAAAATTCACCCGGCTGGGGGGAAGAATCCCCAAAGGGGTTCTGCTGGTGGGGCCGCCGGGTACCGGTAAGACTTTGCTGGCAAGGGCCATCGCAGGTGTGGCGGGTGTTCCTTTTTTCAGCCTGAGCGGCTCGGATTTCGTGGAGATGTTCGTAGGGGTTGGCGCTTCCAGGGTGAGGGATCTCTTCAACCAGGGCAAGAAGAATGCGCCCTGCATTATATTTGTGGATGAGATCGATGCGGTGGGCCGCCAGAGGGGGTCGGGTCTGGGTGGTGGGCATGACGAAAAGGAGCAGACCCTGAATCAGCTTCTGGTGGAGATGGACGGCTTTGAATCCAATGAAGGCGTCATTTTGATAGCGGCCACAAACCGGCCCGATGTTCTGGATCCCGCGTTGCTGAGGCCGGGGCGATTCGACAGACAGGTGGTGGTTTCGGTTCCCGACATCATGGGGAGGAAGGGAATCCTGAAAGTCCATGTGCGGAAAAATCCTCTGGCGGACGATGTTGATCTCGAGATCCTTGCGAGGGGAACCCCCGGGTTTACCGGTGCCGATCTTGAAAATATGGTCAATGAGGCCGCGCTCATGGCAGCCAGACAGGGAAAAGAACAATTGGAGATGGTCGATTTTGAAGCCGCCAAGGATAAGGTCATGATGGGACCCGAGCGGCAAAGCATGATCATCTCTGACGCGGGAAAGAAGAACATGGCCTATCACGAAGCGGGGCATACCCTCGTGGCGAGGCTTCTTCCCGGCACGGATCCCATTCATAAAGTGACCATCATTCCCCGGGGGCGATCCCTCGGCCTGACCCAACAGCTCCCAATGGTGGAAAGGCACACCTATGCCAAAGATTACTTGCAGAAAATGATCTGCATTTTAATGGGCGGGAGGGCCGCGGAAGAGGTCATCTTCAACACGCAGAGCACAGGGACGGGAGATGATATTCGGAATGTGTCCGAACTGGCCAGAAAGATGGTCTGCGAATACGGTATGAGCGCTGAACTGGGCCCCCTGGCCTTTGGAAAAAAAGAAGGACAAGTGTTTCTGGGAAGGGCGTTCGGCCAAGAGAGCCATTATAGCCGGATGACGGCACAAAAAATCGATGAAGAGGTCAGGGGGATTGTCGTCGAAGCTTACAAAAAGGCGTTGGCGCTCATTAAGGATAACCTGGATACCCTTAGCAATATAGCGATGGCTCTTCTAGAAAAGGAGACGTTGAACAGGGGAGATATTGATAAATTAATGGCGGGTGGGAAAACGGTCGCTTAAATCCCGACCTCCTTTGGGTGGAGTTTTGTTCGCCTTTTTGGAGCAAAGCGCCAGCGATAATAGACGGCAAACGGTAATAGAATGATAGCGATTTTAAGGAAGCCCTTACCCCCTCGCCGGAATATTTCTTTTCCTGTAACAGAAGTCCATTTGGATGTCAAAGATTATGGTCATATTTGACCACCATTTCGATTCCTCCACCAGCCTTTCGATTTTGAATATTACTTGATAAATCAATGTTTTGAATCAAATAGGGGTGGGCTCATCCAGCTTGGCACAAAACTTGGATATATATCTTTGAACTTAAGACGGCAGACAAGTCGGAGAGATTTCTGAATTTGGGAATATGCTGCGATCATCACCGTGGAATTTAAGGAGTAACTGCTATGAAAAAGAGAAATATCGTTATCCGCTGTTTACTTTTCGGAACAATAGCCTGGTCATGGGTACTTTTATCTCATGTTCCGACGATGGCAGCGGATGTGAATGTGAATATAGGCGTGAATATTCCGCTGCCTCCCGCTATCGTATTTTCGGCGCCTCCACAATTGGTCGTGATACCCGAGACATATGTATATGCCGACCCTGACGTAGATGTGGATATCTTTTTCTACGGTGGTTGGTGGTGGCGTCCGTGGGAAGGGCGTTGGTATCGCTCTCGGAATTATGATTCAGGTTGGGGTCACTATAAACACGCGCCACCTTTTTATAGTCATGTCCCTTCACATTGGAGGGATGACTATCGGGGGCATAAATGGAAAGGGCACAAATGGGACCACAAACGGATACCTCACGATCAAGTTCAACGGAACTGGAACAAATGGGAAAAGGACAAACATTGGGAGAAGCAAAATACCTGGGGCGTCAGAGATTTTAAACCCCAACAGAACTCCCAGGGACAACATAAAGATGTACAGAAACAACACCAGTCACAACAGTCTCAGTCTCAGCATAAAAAATCCGACAAAAGGGACAATAAGAGGGAAGATGTAAGGAATGATGGAAGAGATGATGGAAGGGATAATAAAAAAGATAAGGGAAAAGGTAGTGGAAAAGAACATGGAAAGGGAAAGTAGGATGACAAAAGGTTATCCCAAAATGAAAAGGCTCCTAAAGGGACCGGGTCACCAAACTTGTCAATGGCATGAAACAATTCAATCACGGAGGTTCTTATGATGGAAGAAAGAAAGGCATACGAAGAAAAGCTCGAGGCACAGTTGAAGGAATGGAAGTCCCGGATTGCTGTATTCAAGGCAAAGGCGGACAAGGCCAAGGCAGACAAGATGGACTATCATAAAATCATCCAGGTGCTGGAGCATAAAGGGGATGAGGTCAGGAGGAAGCTGCAGGAGTTGAAAACGGCCGTTGATGAACGATGGGAAGACCAAAAATCAGGCTTTGAAAAAGTATGGGATGAATTCCAGACCGCCTTTCATGGCGCGGCTGAAAATTTCAAATAGGCAAGAACGCCGGCGTCGTCTGGTCTGAAATATGCTGTTTTCAGTTCAAGCGGAGGGATTTTAGCCGGTGATATCAGTGTTCGCGAAAGGAGATTCAATAAAGTGCAAATCGATATATCCCCACAACCGGTGGTTGCGCTGATCGCAGGTATTGCGATTCTCGTTGCTCCGAAGTTATTGAATTTTATCGTTGCCATTTATCTCATCGTATTTGGCGTTTTAGGGCTGATCCGAATGTAGTCAAACCCAAAATCCAACAGGAGGAATATCATGAAATCGAGCAAAAGGGACGAGGCAGAAGGAAAGTTGCACCAGGCTAAGGGCAAGATCAAGGAGATTGCGGGAAAAGTCATTCTGGATTCCGACTTGGAAGCCGAAGGCAAAAAGGAAAACAAAACCGGCAAAGTTCAGGAAAAAGTCGGCGATATCAAGAAGGTCGTTGGCAAGTGAACATAGGCTTCCAACAGGAGTTTTTTGGGGCGTTAGGAGGTGACGAAGATGCTTTGGACCATATGTGTGATTCTTTTAATTCTGTGGGGCGTAGGTTTGTTGACCGGGTACACGATGGGTGGCGTCATTCATGCCCTGGTGGTCATCGCCATTATCGTGGTGGTGATCCAGGTTATTCAAGGACGACGCTTGTAACCATTTGAAAGTTTCCCAAGTCGACAAAAGTGTCTTCAAAGCATTTGAGAGGTGCCGAAGATGGTTTTAACAATATTTGTGATTGTTTTAGTTCTGTGGGGGTTGGGCATATTTACAGGGTACACGATGGGTGGTGTGATTCACGACATAAAGGAAAACAAAGCCCTCAAAGTTCGAGGTGAAATCGGTCAGCTCAAGAAAGGTCGTTGGTAAGTAAGCGTAAACTTCCATTTGAAACTGGGAGGGAAAACCCATGGGAATAAAAAAGATATCATTTATCGAGCCGAGCGCACCCGGCCTGCATATCTTCAGTAAATTCCCCATACCGCGCCTAGGTGCGGTGCTATTGTCTACAATTCTCGGAGAAAGAGGATACGACGTAAAGACATTTATCGAGGACCTTGCCGCACCGGACTGGTCATTCGTTGAGAGCTCGGATATTGTCTGCATTTCCACCATCACCTCGACCGCCATCAAGGCCTACCGCATGGGGAAAAGGCTGAGAGCCCTGAATATCCCGGTGATCATGGGGGGTGCACATCCCACCTTTCTTCCCGATGAGGCTCTGGACTATGCCGACTTCGTTATTCGGGGTGAAGGGGAGAATGGTCTCTTAGAACTACTTGAACAAATGGACAAAGGGATTCCGCACCTGGAGGACATTAAAGGTCTTTCCTACAGGAACAGGAAAGGCAAAAATGTCCACAATCCTGCCAGGGATTTTCTTGAAGACCTTGACACCCTTCCCACACCCGATTTCTCCCTTGTCCATAACTGGACCCCATCGAATACCTATCCTGTTGCCACATCGAGGGGTTGCCCCTACGAGTGCCGCTTCTGTTCCGTTATCGGAATGTTCGGCAGAAAATACCGTTGTAAAAGCGTTGAGAGCACATTATCGGAATTGAAACATGCCGTATCGGTATCCAAAGCGGTCAAGTTCATTGTTGACGACAATTTTGCCGCCAATGAAACAAGAACGAAACAAATCTTGAGAGCCATGATCACTGAAAAAATCAGGACAAGGTGGTCTGCACAGGTGAGGACCGAGGTGGGAAGGGATCCGGAACTTCTCCGCCTGATGGCTGATTCAGGCTGCGACACACTGTTTATCGGTCTCGAATCCATCAATCCCAGGACGCTTAAAGAGTATAATAAAAAGCAGGACCTGCAGGATATCATTTCCTGCATAAGAGAGGTCCGAGATCATGGCATTCACATCCACGGAATGTTCGTTCTGGGAGCGGAAACCGATGACGTTAAAACGATTCGTGAGACGGTTGATTTTGCACAACGCCTTGATATCGATACCATACAGATCATGATTCTCACACCCCTTCCGGGAACGCCGCTTTTTGAACAGATGATGAAGACCGGAAGGTTGCTCCATACGGACTGGAGTCAATATGATGTTCAACATGTAGTTTACAAACCCCGGCTCATGTCGCCGGCAACCCTGCAAATCGAGACCCTCAAGGCGATGGGACGTTTTTATTCGTGGAAGTATGTCTTCAGGCATCTGGCAAAATTCGATTTTCACTACACAGCGGTGGGACTTTTCGGCAAAAGAGCGGTCGACAGGAGCCTGAAGGCTTTCTCAACCTGTATGGATGGCGCCTCCTCACCATCCTTTAGCTGCGAGGAGGTACACTGAAAGGTAATTACAGGCGTATTCAAATTAAATGGCAAGACCAAAAAACGCTGCCGGAAAAAATCGAGGGGGTGAATGATGGACAATACATGCAAGCCGCTCCAGAGAAGGGGCGAAAGGAATATCTTCTGTTCATTTTATAATGGTTGTCTGGATTACGCCATAAAGGAGTCCTGGCCCTGCTGGGATTGCAGTGATTGCCAGCATAAGGTCGATGAGGGACTCATGTTCGAGTATGGATTTTTCGCTGGAGACACCATTGAGCATTATGATTTGAGATTAAATTTTCGCGCATCTACGTCGGTATTCGGATTCAATGGCTAAATATCGATTGAAGGGAATGCCTCAGCTACAACCGAAAGGAGAAAAAAATGGAAAAATATGCTTATGGGTTTGGAGGCTTCGTGAAGGGTTGGAAAATAGGGATGATGGTATTGGTGATGGCTTTTTCATTCGGGTTGGCTTCTTGCGAAAAGGAAGGGCCGGCAGAAAAGGCCGGCAAAAAAGTGGATAGCGCCATGGAAAAAGTGGGAGACCAACTGGAAAAGGCGGGGGATAAAGTGGAACAGGCGACCGACAAGGTGAATCAATAGCGTTTGGAATAGGGATTCGGCGGTTACAGCATAAAGGAGATCGAGCGATGTTCCGAGATATGATTCTAAATATTTGTATGTTGGCGGTGCTGGGACTGCTGGGGAGCACACTGAGTACATTGCCAGCGGTGGCTGCAGAATATTCACCTGATGAGGAGCAAATAGATGTACTCGCACACGGCCCCATACACGAAGCATTTGCTGAGACCATCACATTTGATCCTGAACCGGGAATCATAGTCCCGAAAGTTCCGCCGGAGGTCATTAACGAGGTTCCGCCGGAACAGAAACCCGAGGGTGATGTTCAGTGGATTCCAGGCTACTGGGGCTGGGATGATGATCGAACCGATTTTATTTGGATCAGCGGCACTTGGCGGGTGGTCCCACCCGGTCGGCAATGGATCCCCGGATATTGGGTCAACTCCGCGGGGGACGGCTATCAATGGATTTCAGGCTATTGGGCTCCTGAGAAAAACACTGCCACGACGTACCTGCCCGAGCCTCCCGAATCGGTTGAAGTGGGACCCAATGTCAATGCGCCCTCAACGAACCACACTTGGATACCCGGCAGTTGGGTATGGTATAGTAATGCATACGCCTGGCGTCCCGGTTATTGGGCGATGATGCGGCCTGACTGGGTGTGGATGCCCGCACATTATGTGTGGACGCCCCGGGGGTATGTTTTTGTAGGGGGTTACTGGGATTTTGCTGTTGGTTTTCGAGGCGTGCTGTTTGCACCGGTTGCTTTTGGTTTCGGCGTGTCTTTCGGAAGCGGCTTCTATTTTACACCATCATTGATGATTAACGTGGGCATTTTTTCAGACTGTCTTTTTATTCGTCCAGGCTATCATCACTACTATTTTGGTGATTATTATGCCCCCCGATATTATCAAAGAGGCATATTTCCATGGTTTTCACCCCATATAAGGCGTCACGGATACGACCCCATTTATGCGCATCAGCGTTGGACGCACCGGAACAATCCCAATTGGGAAAAAAATCTGCATAATACCTATCAATTACGTCGCAGAGATGAGGCGGCCAGGCCGCCGAGAAACCTTCTTGAGTCGAAAAACCTCCAACAAGAATCGCTGAGATCAAGTTCCTCTGAACGTTTTTCTAAAGAGCCCTTTTTTCCATTGACAAAAAAGAGGGAGGATCTGCCAAGGTTCGAATCCTTGAGCCGAAATGAGCGCATTCAAATCGAACAGAATGGCAAACAGCTCCGCGATCTTAGCAATCAGCGACTCAAATTGGAATCTCGGGGGTTGGCCAAACCGTCTATGGGATCTGCCAAAAAGATCAACGTAGACAGGGTGAAACTTCCGGATTCTCCCATAGCGGCAAAACCGCTCGAAAGAGCATCCACAAAGAAGGCAACTTCGAATCGTTATCAAAATACCCCATCGAATTCCGCAACGAAGCCTCTGGAGAGAGGACCTTCAAATGCGCCGGGAAGTTCAAAGAAAATCGAGGTTGACAAAAGAACTACATCAAAGTCTCCCCGCCCGACAAGCCAACCCGGCAGTCAGTCAAAAACAATCGGTTCCCCAGCCGGGAAAGTGCCGCCTGTTCGCTACAAGACGCCCCAAACAAATCCCACTGTTGAGCCCCTGAAAAGAAGGTCATTTGGAAAACCGGAAACTTCAAGGAAGATCGGGACCGAGGGAGGAACTGCACCAACAAACGCTCCAAGATCAGCAAACCCGCCGGCTGTCCCGTCAAAATCGACACGTCCCGAAGCTCCCAATCCCGGTTATAAGGTGGAGTCTCCCGGAAGAGGCGCATCATCGGGTCGTTGGGAAGGGCCCACGGGTACGAGGCCGGATACGGGCGCAAACAGGCCGCAATTTCCGGGTAGATAGTTGAAAGGAAACCCAACCGGCTTTATTTGCAGGAGTGTGAACGTGCATCAACCAAAGAACCCATTGAGGAAAGGGTATACGGTTCCGAGACAGAGACCAATGCTTTCTGACCTAATCGCCGAGCAGTTGAGCGGATATCCGATTGACAAGAAAGGGGATAGACAATGACCAGGGAAAAGAGCCTGACACAATCCCGGGAATACGCCAAGAGCGTTATCAACACCGTGCGTGAACCCTTAATCGTTCTGGACCAGGACCTAAGGGTGGTCACCGTCAGCCGTTCCTTCTACGGGGTCTTCAAGGTAAAGCCTGAAGAGACCATAGGGCAACTTATCTATGACCTGGGGAACAAACAGTGGGATATTCCCAAACTGCGGGAATTGCTGGAAACCATCCTTACCGAAAAGACCAGCTTTGACAACTATGAGGTTGAACACGATTTTGCCACCATCGGCAGACGCACCATGCTGTTGAATGCCCGCCAGATTCAACAAGCGATGGGCAAGGAAAGGATGATCCTGCTGACCATCGAGGACGTTACCGAGCGTAAGAAGATAGAAGCCGGCCTGGAAAAGACCAGAAAAGAACTGGCGGTCATCAAAAACACCGCAGATGAAGCCAGTGAATTCGCTGAGAGCGTCATCAACACCGTGCGCGAACCCTTAATTTCCTTGGACCAGGACCTAAGGGTGGTCACCGTCAGCCGTTCCTTCTATGAATTCTTTAAGGTAAAGCCTGAAGAGACCGTAGGGCAACTGATCTATGACCTGGGGAACAAACAGTGGGATATTCCCAAGCTGCGGGAATTGCTGGAAACCATCCTTCCTGAAAAGACCAGCTTTGACAACTATCAGGTTGAACACGATTTTGCCACCATCGGCAGGCGGACAATGCTGTTGAATGCCCGCCAGATTGAACGAGCGATGGGCAAGGAACGGATCATCCTGCTGGCCATTGAGGATATCACCGAGCGCAAGCAGATAGAGGAACAACGGGATAAGCTAATTTCGGAACTTCAAAAGACACTATCAGAGGTTAAAACATTACGGGGTTTTCTACCCATATGTTCGTATTGCAAGCAGATACGCGATGACAAGGGTTACTGGAGTCAGATCGAGTCATATATTCATAAACATTCCGATGCTAAATTCAGCCATGGTATTTGTCCTGAATGTGCCAAGAAATATTTTCCCGATATCGATTTGTATAAAGATGCCGACTAAAGACTTTCGATGCATGTTCAGCTTGGTTAATAGAAGATCGGCTGGCAAACAAAATCATAGATATCGGAAGCAAATAGAAAAAATCCCGACCGGCAATGAGATCCAAAAACAACACCAACCGAAATCCCGAGAGGCGGCCAAGCCATAACACCAGCCACAACACCAGCCACAACAGTCTCAGTCTCAGTCTCGACATGAAAAATCTGATAGGGATAATCAGGGGAATAATCAGAGGGAAGATGTAAGGGATAATAAAAAGGATAATGGAAGAGATAATGGAAGGGGTAATGGAAAGTAGGTGGGATCCATTCAGGTGAAAAATGGCATGGTATATGTTGAGCAAAGTCGTTCAGCTGGGTTTATCTGCAGGAGTGTGGACGTGCATCAACCAAAGAACCCAATGATTTACGTTTGTGCTGGAATCCTTCTGGCACTCATTTTCAGTATCGCTGCACCATGCCTCTCCCAAGGGATCTCTTCTTTGAACAATGCTGAAAGTACGGCATTCAAAAAAACAAATGGTGACGAAAGCATTGAGCTGCCAGGGCTCAATAAATTGATTGAAGAATCCGAAGGTCTTTTTGCTGATTTGGAGGAGATCAAGAGCGGCATTGCTAAAAATCTGGATTTGGTGAAAGCAGAAAATGAACTGGGGGATATTCAATCCTCTATAAATGAAATTTCACCCCTTCTGGAACAATTGAAGGAGAATAAAACCTCCCAATCCGGGCTCCGCATTAGGATTCAATCGCAGTTGGAGGCTGACGATGAGCGGCTTCAAAAGATCAGGAACCGCCTCAGCGGTGCGTTGAATCGTATCCAAGAATGGGTCTCTTTGTGGAAGAAGGCGGAAAAACAATGGCATAAATGGCAGAGCGCCGCAGGCGATTCATTGGTTTATGATGCGGTCCAGCCCATATTCAAAAAGAATTTAAGCAATATAAATGAAGCTGAAAAGCGGTTGTCGGAAGAAATACAACCCATTGTGGTGACTCTCGGAAAAGCATGGCAGGCCAAAAGCCAAATCGACGGGATGAAGCGAAAAATCAGTGACAAGTTCTCTGTCGGTAATGAAGATATGTTGGGCGAATCCAATCCTCCCATGTATTCTCTCCAATACTTCTCACAGTTCCGCAGCAGGCTTGATGAAAAATTGATACGGGGAATTAAATCTATTCCACTGCCGCGTTTCGATTTTTTGAAACAGAACTGGTTTTTGGTTGCCTTTCAACTATTGGTGGCAGCTGCAATCGCTTTCATTTTTCGCAAGAATCCCCACTTTGCCAGAGAATCCAAACTTTGGACAATTTTTGCGCGTCGATATATGGCCACCGGCGTTTTTGTCAGTATTTTCTTTATGTCCTTTTTTTACAATTCAGCTCCCGCTCTCGTCGAACTGAGTCTTCGCACCCTGGTGGCGATCACTGCCGTACGGCTCATTGCAGCTCTTTTTGATGATGTCGAAATCCGGCGTTTATTGTATCTGTTGATAACAGCCCTTATTTTAACGACAATTTTACAGTGGATCACATTTCCCGCCCCACTTTTCCGGCTGTATGTAACGACATTCTCCGTAATGGGGGCTTTGTTGACGCTGGTTGAATCCGTGCGAATCAACAAGAAAGCCGAAGTTTTTTTCGGTTCGGTCTGGGGGCTTCGGGCTGCTTCGATCTTTTTTTTCGCGATTTTTTTCGCGGATGTTTTTGGGTTCAGCCGTTTGGCACGATTTATGTTCGATGGGCTTATCCAAACTCTTTCGTTAATCCTGATTGCCTGGATTCTGGTGCTCTTCCTCAAAGGGTGTCTTGAAAGCGTTTTGTACAGCCATGGACTTCAAAAATTTGATGTGGTTTCGAAGAATCGTTCCAGCATTCAATCGAAAGGGACTTTTGTCATCAGTGTCTTGGTTATCGGCATGCTGGTCGCTGAAATACTGGTTCGCTGGAATGTATTTCCCAACGGTGACGATGCCTTCGCAAAAATTTTCTCTTACGGTGTGACCATCGGTTCAAAGGAGATCACCGTTGGATTGATTTTAACTGCCGGGCTCGTGCTTTATTGCTCTTTTATCGTTTCCTGGGCCCTCCAATCGACCCTGCTGCAAGGTGCGTTTTCAAAACGTCAGGTGCAGGGAGGCGTCGGTGTGGCCATATCCAAACTGTTGCATTATGCCATTGTTTTGATCGGTTTCCTTATGGCAGTCAGTGCCTTGGGATTTGAACTGAAGAACTTGACCATCATTGGCGGGGCGCTCGGCGTTGGGATTGGATTCGGAATGCAACCCATCGTCAATAATTTCATCTGTGGATTGATCATGTTGTTTGAGCGACCTGTGAAAATCGGGGACACCATAGAGGTCGAGGGGACTTTCGGGGTCGTAAAGCGGCTGGGACTGCGTGCCACCGTTGTGGAAACCTACGATCACGCAGAAATCGTAATCCCCAACACGGGACTTATTACCGAAAATGTGACCAACTGGACGCTCGCGGAACGTCAGTCGCGATTGAAAATTTCCGTCGGTGTCGCCTACGGCTCCGAGATATCGGTGGTTAAAGAGATTTTATTGGCATGCGCCGAAGAAAATGAGATGGTTTTGGATAAGCCGGAACCCCTTGTGTTTTTTATGGGCTTCGGAGAAAGCGCCCTCAATTTCGATTTAAAAGTGTGGACGGACGAATTTGACAACCGTTTCACGGTTATCAGCGATTTGAACCAAGAAATCGAGAAGCGTTTTCGTGATCGCGGTATCGAAATTCCTTTTCCCCAAATGGATTTACACGTTCGCTCAGCAGATGAGAAGATCATGGACGGATTATCTCCCCATGGGAAAAACTCCCAGTCTCGGGAAGAAAAAGGAGATACCGAAAAGGAAGAATAAGTAGTCGAAACCGTCCTTCCGTCGGCCAGAGGCGCGATAAAACAAGAGAAAAGAACAACCATCCCATGCTCCACATTGTTTCAAATAATCAGATTACCCTGCTGCAAACCGGCGAGGCCTATTTCCCGGCCATGGAAACGGCCCTGGATAAGGCGATTCATGAAATTTATCTGGAAAGCTATATTTTCGAAAACGACAATACGGGACGACGCATCGCGGAAGCGCTCAGACGGGCGGCCTTCCGTGGGGTAAAAACCCACGTTCTGATCGATGGATTCGGCTCCAATGGTCTGCCGAAAACCATGGTCGAATTCCTTGAGGGGGCCGGGGTAATGGTGCTGAAGTTTCGGCCCAAGATATCGCCCTGGACGCTTAAGCGACGGAGGTTACGTCGGCTGCACCGGAAAATGGTGGTTGTGGATCGGCAGATGGCCTTTGTCGGAGGCATTAACATTATCGACGACATGAGTATGCTCGGTGAAACATCGCCTCGTTATGATTACGCCGTGTGTGTGGAAGGGCCCCTGGTAAAAGAAATTCACGATTCCGCCCGCCGGGTGTGGAGGCGAGTGGCCCGGCGCCGCTTACGTTCACGGTGGGGTTGGGAGAAAGAGAGACCAGCGCCTCTAAACGGACCCATGGGGCGTATGCGCGCGGCTTTTCTGGTACGGGATAACATCCGCCATCGCCGTGATATTGAAGATGCCTATCTGCAGGCCATCGGACAGGCGAAAATCGAAATCATTCTTGCAAATGCCTATTTCTTCCCGGGGTTGAATTTTCGTCATGCGCTTCTGGATGCGGCCCGGCGCGGTGTCCGGGTGATTTTGCTCTTGCAGGGAAAGGTGGAATACCGATTGCTGCATTATGCCTCCCATGCCCTCTATGGGAGTTTCTTAGATGCAGGAATAAAGATCTACGAATACCACAAGAGCCTTATGCACACTAAAGTTGCCGTGATGGATGAACAGTGGGCCACGGTGGGATCTTCAAACCTTGACCCCCTCAGTCTCTTGCTGGCGCTTGAGGCAAACGTCGTTGTTCTGGATGAAGACTTTGCCGGAGATTTGAAAGAAAGCCTGGAAGCGGC
>JGI11705J14877_10001422_pt1 | contig 13745 bp, 7 predicted proteins | sample Etolaghawater15m_FD_14877 | JGI IMG/M metagenome (IMG submission 14877) | reverse complement strand
CAAAGGCACTGGCAAAGGCAAAGAACTTCAGCCGTATGATCCTGACTTGAAATTACAATATGACCTTGCATTGAAACAAGCGCAAAAAGCTATTGAAAATGACGTAACTCTCACGAAGCGACAAAAAGAAATCTTAATGGCCAAAGAGAAAGTCAAATACGATGAACTCATTGCCATGGATCAGTACAACAGAGATCTAGAAAAAGCAAATAAAGTTACGGCTGGCACAAGGGCCAAGGCAGTTCAAGACGCAAAGCAAAACCTTGAAGATCGCAAAAAACTTGCTTATGCAGAATTTACTACAACAATGGGCGCTCCATTGATTGCATTTGGAGAAGATTTAGCACAACGAACAGAAGACTTAAGGGAGAAAGAGCAACTGCTTAAGAGTGGCAAGGAAGAGCTTACTGAAGTGCAAAAAGTTAATAATTTAGTTCAACAACTAACCAATGATTTAGGGGCAGACTACATCGCTCAAATGCAGCCAGCCATTGATGTTATTCGTAGAAAGGCTGCAGCGCATGATGCAGACGCGGAGTCGCTAAGAAGATTAATTGAATTAGAAAAACAGCGCAAGAACTTTGAAGAAACTCAAGCAGGTTTACAGGGTCGCATTGCAATGGCAGGCGCAATTATGCCAGGGCAAGAAATTAGGGAAAGATTCCGCCAGGAAGGGTTTGCTCCTGAGCAAGTAGAGCAATTAGCTCAATTAGAAGAACTTGCAATTAAAGCTGAAGAGATTAAGGCCATTTATCAAAATGTTGCTCAAACAATTGGAAGCGCATTTGGTCAAGCGTTCCAAGATGTGGTGAATGGTTCTAAAGGCATGCAAGAAGCATTATCTGATATGCTTCAATCCATTGGAGAAAGCTTTGTTGCAATGGCTGCAGAAATTATTGCGAAGCAAGTTGCAATGATTACTCTCCAGGCAATCCTTAAAGCGTTAGGAGGACCAAGCTTTGGTGGCGGTGGCGGAGGCGGCGGCCTGCCTTTAGGTGGCGGTGATGTGTCTAGCTTCAATACGACTGGCTTCGGCAATCTCAGCCCTCAAGCCTTCCCCGTTATTGGTAGCGCCAATGGCAATGTATTGAAAGGAGGATTTCAGGCTTTTGCAAATGGCGGCGTCGTCAAAGGCCCCACACTTGGCCTTGTAGGCGAAGGAAGGTACAACGAAGCAGTTGTACCCCTGCCTGACGGAAGAAGCATTCCAGTGCAATTTGGAGGCCGTTCAGCGCGTGATGTGATGGGTAAAGGCGCTCCTGGTATGCCGTCTCCTTCTATGCTTAATATGAGCTTTGAAACCACAAATATTGGTGGCGTGGAATACGTCAGTCGCGATCAATTGGAGCTTGCAATGGCTCAAACAAGACGCGATGCAGCGAAAGATGGCGCTAGTCGCGGCAGTCAATTAGCATTAAACAAGCTTCAAAATTCTCCAGCAACTCGTCGTCAAATTGGCCTTCGCTAATTAATCATGTCTGATTTTCCATCCATTGCCCCAACTCGCAGGACGCTTCGCATGGCAGAACCTGCGCGGAAAGAATATAGAGCGTTAAATGGTGTTGTTGTCAGGAGGAATTTTGGTAATTTAATGGGCAACTATCTTCTTGACTTAGTGTTTGAAAACATAACAGAAACAAATGTGATTCTTATTTGGGATCATTACCATAATGCAAATAATCAGCAGAACCGCTTTCAACTTCAATTTGATCCATCACTCTCTCCCCTGGCTGGGCTTGGAACCTTCGCAGGAATGTCATCTAGCCTGTCTTCCAAGTTAAATTTAACTTATATTAGATGGTTTTATGTGGAACCTCCAAACATTGAAGCAAGCGAAAGAAGCCTTAGCACGGTAACTGTTAAGCTTATTGGTGAGCTTAATTACTCTGCGTAACAATGATTAATATTGTCAACATGGCTAATATTCAGGCGTATCCACAGCCTGGACTTGTTGGACCAACACTGGGTTTTGCGCTTCAAAATTTCTTTCAAGGAGAAACGTATGAAGGTCATCGCTTTGCATCTTTTTCAGTACAAGGGGCCTCATCTCAACTGAATGGAGAGAACGAAACGCTTGCGTTATTATTTCCATTTTCTAGTTTCGCTTTAACTTTAGTTGAATCAGGCAATGGCAACAAGCTTTCAAGTCTTACCCTTAAAACACGATGGGTGGAAACAAACTCGACATCTCCCTCTCCATCGTCTGCTGATTATTTAACGATGTCGGAATACACAAGTTATTACATTGGCGTTGGCGCTAGTTACTCCGAAACCACGATTGAACTTCGGTTTAAAAGTGCTATGGACGGCGTAAATGGAGTGTTTCCTGCTGGTACATTTACTCGTCGCAACTCAGGCCAACTTCCTACAAACTCAAGGATTAACTTCAAGTGATGTGGAGTAAATTACTGGGGCTTCGCTATAAATTTGGCGCAAAGCCAGGTGATGGGAATAATGAAACTGATTGTTTTGCGCTTGTTTGTGAAGCAAGAAGAGAATTAAAATTGCATGACTATGAAGCGGACTTTCAATGGGCTTATGAGCGAGAGCAATGTCGATCAACAGTAAAGGCAATTTTAAGACAACTGTCTGATATTGCGCTTGAGGTTACAGAGTCCAAGGACGGTGATGTTGCGTTGGTTTCAATGAATGATAAACAATTGGGACTTGGCACTGTAATTTCAAATGGTTATTTAACAATACGTCAGCAAGGGTCTTCGTTCTGGACACCACGACTGAAACCGATTAAAATATTTAGAATGAACTGCGATAATTAAATGCGCCCTCTTCTGCCTTACGAAAAAGCGTTAATTGAAACTCTGAACATCTCGGAGGCAGATTATTTTGAATTCAGAAGACTGCAGGCGGAATATGGTGACCCAAAACAAGGAACTGTTTTTGATATTCGCAACGACTTTGGAGTGACGGCTCTTGTTCTTACTGTTGTTGGCGTATTGTTTCAAGTTGGATCAGCATTACTTGCTCCAAGACCAAATTTCGATGTTCCAACAATTGAGGCAGAAAATGCTCCAACAACTAGGAGTCAAAGATTTAGCCCCAGGTATGGATTTGAATCAGCACAAGAACTTTCTCGGTTTGGAGATCCCATTAATTTAGTTTATACCAGTACGGATAATCCCTATGGAGGCGTCAGGGTCAATACGTCACTTCTTTATTCTGCAGTGTATAGCAATGGAGGAAATCAATATGCACAGTTAATGGGCGTAGTTGGAGCAGGAATAATTTCAAGTATTGATCCTGACAAAACAGCTCTTGGTCAAACTTTGATTCGTCAATTCGTCGGATCCTCGGCATGGCTGTATTTCAGTAATGTGCGTCCAGGAGACAATGTGATTCGTCAAGATGATTTGGTGAGAGGAGATACGAGTGATCCATTCTTTACATCAGGTGTTGCAACTCAAGAAATGTTTGCGCCTGTAATTAATCTCAATAGTACGGTTAGGTATGAAGGATTTAGTCAGTCATATTCTCCTGCATCTGCAGCTTCTCTTGGATTAATTAATCCAGTGCCAATTAATGTAGAATACACAAATAGAACTGAAGCAGGGGAAGAAGAAACAATTAACCTTGGGATCAGAATTCCAGGTCGTCCTAGTCAATGGCCTGATGCGGCTGGCTCGACCCAAGATTTCCCCCAAGGAAGTTCTTTTACGCTTGCATTTGACAGAGTTGATTTTGACGGAGGAGGCACTCGTGAAAACAGAGAAGCACAGCAGATTAGATCTACGTTGTTTCAATCATTAGAACTTGGTGGTATTTACAAGCTTGGAGCAGCAAGGTTTCAGCTAACAAGTTTAACCTCAGGACAGCCTGATCTTAATGGCCCTGGGAGTGGTAGTGTTGTGTTTCAATGCATTGAATCGGGACCGTTATGCAGTGTTCCATATGGCACTACTAATAGTGAAGATGCTAAAAGCGGATATAAAAGCATTAATAGAATTTTTATCGCTTCTTACGAAACAGTTTCGCAAGTGCGAATTGTGCATTTTGCAATCAAGGCGCGTGTTTTCATGTTTGTATCCGGTAGACAGCCGAAGTATGGAGAGACGAATGTAAGTAATTTTTCTTTTGCTGATAATGGTTACAAAAATAGGGCGGCATTTTTTACCATTCGATACAGAAAACGAGGAGATGTTTTATGGACAAGGCCAGCAATTATTTTCTGCATACGAAGAGCTACGGACAATGATTATTTTATTCCATTGATATTTTTAACTCCTAACGGCGAATCTAATTATATGGAGTTTGAATTTGAGCCTGTTGTTGATTTGGTGGCTGAAAATATTAAACTTGGAGGCAGTAGCAGGGTTGCTTTGCTGTCTCATGGTGGAGGCATTAATATTATTGATAATATTTTCTTCTTTGAGGGATCAATTCGCAGTTTTAATACTNTTCAAAACACAGCACCTCCTTTGTTACAAGAATGGACTTTATATTCAGTTCGCTCTGACACTAATATTAGAACTTCCTTTGACAATGGACCAGAAATTTCAATTACAGCAGTATCTGAGCAGCAAGTTGTAAACTACGCGGATGCTTACCCTGAGCTTTATCAGGGACTGTGTCTCGTTGGCTTAAATGCTTATAGTAGTCAGTTTTTAACAAGTTTAAAAAACCTAAGCGTATTCGTTACGGGAGGTAAGGTAGTCAGACAGATCACAAACCCCGACCTGCCTATCAGTGGTTTGCCACTAAACCCATCTTCATATGCTCCAGACATTTTCCTTGACACTTTGCTTGATGATATTAATGGTGTTGGACGCTATATCGTTGAAGAGGCAATTGACCTAACGTCTTTATACACTTGCAGACAATTTTGTATAGCAAACGGCTATTACATGGACGGGGTGATTGCTGATCCTAGAGCGTGGAGGCAATTTTGGGCAGAAGTTGCACCTTATTCGTTGCTGGAATTGGCGAAAATTGGCGGAAAGGAGACCTTGGTTCCGGCAGTGCCTTATGATAGCAGCGGACAGGTGTCTCGTAATATTACTCCATCGGCAATCTTTAATCAAGGCAATATCCTTGAAGGAACTTACAAGGAGCAGTTCTTTGATTATGGGGATTCAACTCAAGATTTAATTGCAACAATTGTTTATCGAGATCAGTCAACTAACGATGCATTTGCTCGGTCAACAAGCGTAACAGTTTCCAAGAAAGGAATCAATGAGGCGTTTGCCAGTAAAAACACTTTTGATTTATCTGGTTTTGTCACTTCCAAATCGCAGGCAATTAATTATGCAATGTTATTAATCAACCAGCGACAATTCTCTACTCGTGCAGTTGAATTTCAAACATTTCCGACTGAGGCTCCTGTTCAGCCAGGCAGCTATATTATTGTCCACTTGGAGGATAATCAATATGAAGCTATTAGAACAGGGTCAGTGACTGATGACGGTACGATTATTTTACCTTATTCTAATGAAGGCACAATTAGCGGCACTGCTTTTGTGTGGAAGCCAGGAGGCGATCCGGTTACGTTATCTAGCGTGTCGGCATCTATTCTTTCAAACTCGTACAAGGGAAGCATTTTCGTCCTTGGAACGGCCAATGCGAGAGGAAGAGTATTTCGCGTGGTATCGGTTTCAATGGAGGAAGAAGGTGAGGTAACCATTAGTGCAATAGAACATCAATGTGACATTGTTGGCAATCAACTTCTCTCAAAGATTGCCAACTTTAACCCTGGTTTATTCGATATTGATCCCCCAGGTGGATATACAGTTTAATCTTACTTCGTTAGGTTTGAAATCATTTAGAATATTGTTACAATAAATTAAAACGCTAACTCAACATGGCTTTTTTGACTGGACGCAACGGCTCTTTGAAGCTAGGAGCAAGTGAAATTGTCAAGATTAGAGACTGGACTTTAAATACTAATCTGAATACCATCGAAACCACTTCACTTGGCGACACCGCAACCACTTACACGGCTGGATTGTTTAGCGCCACTGGAAGTGCTACGGCTTCGTACTATACAGCAGGCACTACAAATGCAACAAATTTGCTTGCAAGTATTGCAAAAACAGGCGCAATTACGGACAGTGATAAGGTGTCTTTAGTGTTTGAAGCTGGAGCGGGCGATTCCTTCGCGGCGGATGCTTTTATTAGCAGCGCAAGCATCTCTGCTTCTACCGATGAAGTGACCACTGTGTCGTTTGATTTTACGATTGACGGCCCCCTCACTTCCGTTGCGATGAGTTGATCGCTCAAATAAACTGACTAATAGCACAAACAAATGAGATCTAGAGCAGGATGACGTTTTTTGTTGGACATACTGGTGTTGTAAAATTACAACGAGAGTCTGAAAACAGCGTTGACGGCTTGGTTCATGCGAATGACATTAACACTATATTAAATAGATTTAGCTTTGAGGGGGCAGATGATGATTTAATTGCTGGTGATTTCATTGTTTTTTCAACCGAAGATCAAAGAGGGCTATTATTTCTACCCGCAACATTTTGGTCTATCCCAGGCCAAGAAGTTGATGGGTATGATTCTGTCGTGTGGGCTTCTGGATCTTCTGTAAGCATCCCGGATTATGACGACGATGAAATTAGCACGACAAGTGCTTTGCCGCCAGATGGTTACGATGAATTCAGGTTAAGCGACTACGCAATACAGCAGAACGCAAGAGCCTACATTAATGTTAATGCTGTTGGTGGAATCAGGCTCTATCCATCATTTTCTGATGCCATTAACAATGAAAGAAGTGCTGAGTATTCATTAGACCAATTTTTCGGAGAGCCAATTCCAATCAATGTAAAAGTTAGCGACTCAAAACTCAACACATTAGCGTCAGTAACGTCTTACGAATTAAATACAGACAGGAATGCTTTAGACGTTACAAGTTTATCAGACAACTTTCAGCAACAGTATTCATCGGGATTGCTTAGTGGCGGCGGTAGCGTTGAATGTCTTTTTAGTTACGAAAACGTAGATATCGAAGAAACTCCATTATTCCTATTGCAGGTTATCAATAGGATCAATATTGGAAGTTCTTTTAAAGCAATTTTTGCCATTGCTTCTAATGAGCTTCTTAGTGGTTTTGAGCAAGAAGTTTTCTATGAAGTCGAGGCTGTTATTACAAGAACTGGGGTTACAGCAAGTGCCGATTCACTTATTTCTTGCTCCATTGATTTTGTTACCAATGGAGAAATCAAGTTAAGGGTTGGATTGCCGCCAGAGTTTATCTTAAAAGAAGATTCTGATGCAATTTATCTGGAATCCACTTTAGACTACTTACTTAAGGAAGTTACGGACTGATAATAGCTAATATAGAAAGACATTAGACTAAACCAAGGCTTGCGTTTTATTCCATGGCTGACCAAAGAATCACAGAGCTTGTAGAACTCACTCAAGTTGGAACTGCATCTAATGATGTACTGCCTATTGCGGATATTAGCGCAAGTCAAACAAAAAAGATTCAAGTAAAAAGCCTAATCCAGGCTGGATTTAATTTAGCAGATGCATCAACATTAGATATTTCAAAGATTAATCAAGGGAGTACGGCAAAGCTTGGCACAAGTGCCTTTGCAAATGATGCTGTTACTTATGCCAAGATTCAAAACGTAAGTGCAACGGATCGACTTCTTGGTCGTAGTAGCTCTGGCGCAGGTGATGTTGAGGAAATTGTTTGCACTGCATTTGCCAGGACAATTCTTGATGACGCGAATGCCTCTACTGCGCGTTCAACATTAGGACTTGGCGCTGTTGCGACTGGCGACACAATCAACACTTCACTGTTGGAAAATGACAGTGTAACTAATGCAAAGATTGCGTCTGGGGCAGTTGATACAACTGAATTGGCCAATGATAGTGTAACTAGCGCAAAAATTGATACTGGAGCTGTTGATACAACTGCTTTGGCTAGTGGCAGTGTGACGCTTGCCAAAATGGCTGCAAATAGCGTTTCAACAACTCAAGTTGTTGATTCTGGTATTACGCAGTCAAAACTTGCAAGTAGTGCTGTTGCAACAATTAACATTGCTGACAGTGGCGTCACTCAGTCAAAACTTGCTGCTGATGCAGTTGCAACTGTAAATATTGCAGATAGTGGCGTTACGCAGTCAAAACTTGCTACTGATGCAGTTGCAACTGTAAACATTGTCGATAGCGGGATCACGCAATCAAAGCTTGCTAGTGATGCAGTTGCGACTGTAAACATTACTGATGCGAATGTAACACTTGCCAAAATGGCATCCAACAGTGTTGGCACGTCTCAGTTAGTTGATAGTGGCATCACTCAATCAAAACTAGCCTCTGGCAGTGTTGATACAGTTAATTTAGTTGATAGTGGCGTTACGCAACCAAAACTAGCGGCTAACGCTGTTGATACTATTAATGTTGCTGCATTAGCAATAACTAATGCAAAGATTGCAAATAGCACTATTGAAGCAAGCAAGTTAAACCTTGCCAGTGGAAGTATCGATGGTGCGGTTATTTCTGGATCGTCTATTCCATCGGGAGTTTTTGCTTCTGGTGTGATTGTTGATTCTGATATTGCGGACAACACCGTCACGTTTTCTAAGCTCCAAGAAGTTGCGACGGACGTGCTTGTCGGTCGCTCAACTGCAGGCAGCGGAAGCCTGGAAACAATTACTCTCACATCAGCAGGCAGGGCGCTCCTTGACGATGCAAGTGCTGCCGCACAGCGCACCACGCTTGGTCTTGGTACAATTGCAACGCGAAACACGATTGCTTCTGGTGATTTCGATGCAGGCGCAATTGTTGCTTCGGATATTGGAGACGGTCAGGTTACTACGGCAAAGATTGCAGACAGCGGCGTCACTTCTGTAAAGATTGCTGACGATGCAGTAATTACAAGCAAGATTGCAGATGCAAATGTCACTCAAGCTAAAATGGCGTCCGGCAGTGTCAACACTGCTCAGTTAGTAGATAGTGGTGTTACGCAGGTTAAGTTAGCGAGCGATGCTGTTGACACTGTTAATATTGCAGATTCTGCCGTTGTTAATGCAAAAATTGCCAACAGTACGATTAGCGCAGAGAAGTTAAATTTAGCGTCTGGAAGTATTGACGGTTCAGTTATTTCTGGTAGCACGATCCTTTCTGGATCATTTGCTTCTGGTGTTGTTGACACTGAAGACATTGCAGATAATGCTGTCACCTTCGGGAAAATGCAACAGGTGTCGTCTGACGTGCTTGTTGGACGTGCGACTGCAGGCAGTGGAGATTTGGAGGCAATTACGCTCACGTCTGCTGGTAGAGCATTATTGGATGATGCAAATGCTTCTGCTCAGCGCACCACACTAGGACTTGGATCCATTGCAACTCAAAATGCTTCTGGCGTTGCGATTACTGGTGGCACTGCCATTTTAAGCAGTGGCACTCTTTCCTACGCAACGATCAATGGAGGAGTGATTACTGGCATCACTGATTTAGCTATTGCGGACGGAGGAACGGGAGCCTCTACTGCATCAGGAGCGCGGGCCAACTTAGGACTTGCCATTGGAAGTGACGTTCAAGCATATGATGCTGGACTGCAGTCAATTGCTGGTCTCACAACTGCATCAGGGCAAATTATTTACACTACCGGCTCTGACACTTATGCCACATCAACAATCACCGCTGCTGGTCGCGCTTTAATCGATGACGCTAGTGCAACAGCACAACGCGCTACGTTAGGTCTTGGCAGTCTTGCGATTCAAAATACTGTCGCATCAGGCGATTATGACGCAGGGTCAATCGCAACTGCTGACATCGCTGATAGTGCTATTACAACAGCAAAAATTGTAAACAGCGGAATCACAACAGCAAAAATCGTTGATAGCAATATCACTACCGCGAAAATCAATGACAGTGCTGTTACAACTGCAAAAATTGCTGATAGTGGTGTAACGACTGTCAAGATTGCAAGTGGTGCCGTTACTTTAGCAAAAATCACTCCCGCAACTCAATCAAATATCATCCTTGGTCGTGCTACTGCAAGTGGAGGTGTTCTTGAGGAAATTGCATGTACCGCTGCAGCTAGATCAATCCTTGATGATGTAAGCGTTGAAGACATCAGAGAAACACTTGGTCTTGGAACGCTTGCCACGCAAAATGGTACACTCTCGGGCACTTCTACTGGCAACAATACTGGTGATCAAACCATTACTCTTACTGGTGACGTTACCGGAAACGGCACTGGAACCTTTGCTGCAACAATTGCCAACAATGCAGTTACTACTGCAAAAATCAATGCAGGAGCAGTGACTACTTCAAAGATTGTGGACAGTGGCGTGACAGCATTGAAACTTGCTGGACAAAGCACTGTTATTGTGACAAATTCCACCCCAGCAGGAAGTGGAACTTACATTGGTCAGCAATGGCTTAACACTAGCACTTCATATGAATACACATGGGATGGTAGTTCATGGTTAAGACAAGCTGCGTTAAATACTGTAACCGTTTCCGGCGATAGTGTTTACAGTTTCTCCACTACTTATCCTGATAGTTTTTCCGCAATTATTTCTCCATCGCTTAATGTTCAATCTGCAAATGCAGTATTTGTCGGCCCAGCCAGTGGATCAGACGCTGCGCCAACTTTCAGGGCATTAGTCGGATCAGACCTTCCTATCGCAACTTCAGGCACTACAGGCGTAATGCGACCTGGCGCTGGACTTGTGATGAATGGCGATCAAATTGATCATAGTAATTCCATTGCAAGTGGAACATTTTATAAAGTAGTGGTCGATGGACAAGGGCATGTTTCTTCTGGCGCGACTGCATTAGTTGCTGCGGACATTCCTGTTTTAAGTGCCTCTAAGATTAGTGCTGGCACTTTTGGTAGTGGCTTCATTGCAGACAATTCAATCAATGGAGAAAAGCTTGCAGATTATTCTGTTACAAAATTTGGCGAAACAACACCTTCAGCTCAATTTACGGGACAATTCTTCTTTAATCCATTGGAAAAAGATTTGTTCCTTTGGGATGGTAATGTTTGGAATCCTGTTGGTATCAGTATTGGTGAAATTGTTTTCGCTGGCACTTATAACGCAAGTGGCAATACTGTCGCAACAGTGTCTGCCGAGGGAAGTGCTGCCGGTCTGACAATTGGCCAGCCATTGCCTTCACCTTCTGCTACATTCAATCGCTATTACGTTGTTGTAGAAAGTGGCGGTACTGGCACATCTCCTGCGCCAGAGACTGAACTTAATCCGCCCGACTTGCTGCTTTGCAATGGTACGGCATGGGTGGAAATCGATGTTAGCTCCACTTACACCTCACAAACTGCCACGCAAATTGGATTCACGCCTGCGGCCAATGTTTCCAGTACAAATGTACAGGCAGCGATTGAAGAAGTTAGCACAGAATGTCGCAATGCAAATAACATTGCTAGTGGCGTTCTGGATGAATCTTATGGTGGCACTGGCCAGTCATCGTACACAAAAGGCGACTTAATTGCTGCTTCTGGTACAACAGATCTCGGCTTGGTGAGCGTTGGCTCAGACGGGCAAGTTTTAACTGCAGACTCCACTGAAGACACGGGTTTGACGTGGACCACTCCTTCAAGTGGTACTGTGCTTAGCGTTACTGTTGGCGCTCCAATGAGCGTTACAAGTGGCACTACAACACCAAGCATTACGATCAGTGGAGCTACTACTGCAGGAAGTGGCGTCGTTCGATTGACGGATTCAACGTCAACGACAAGTTCAACTTTAGCGGCTACTGCAACTGCTGTTAAGACTGCTTATGATCTTGCAAATGCTGCACTGCCTAAGGCAGGAGGCGTTGTTACCGGCACGGTTACATTTGGTACAACTGGGGTACTTGCCTTTGAAGGAGCAAGTGATGACGATTATGAGATCACGTTAGCGTCAGCAAATGCAACTGCGGATCGAGTCGTGACGCTGCCTGACACAACAGGTACAGTCGTAACGACTGGTGATAGTGGCACTGTTACCAACACAATGCTTGCTGGATCCATTGCAGACACTAAGTTGAACACGATTTCAACTGCGGGGAAGATTGACAACAGTGCGACTACAGCCACTAGTGCCAATACGGCGAGTGCAATTGTTGCTCGCGATGGAAGTGGAGACTTCTCTGCTGGAACAATTTCAGCGACAATTGACGAGGGAAGCTTCTAGTTTGTCGTTTATTGTTTATAATTTGTAAAGACAAGTTGACGTTTTCAACTTTTAATCACTTTCCATCGTTTTATCATGGCTGGCATTCTTCAGCATTTACGCTCCTCGACGCTGGATAAGCGTCCTAATCCCGCTTCAATGGTTGATGGTCAAGTTGCCATTAACTATGCAAGTGGTGCTCCCGGCATGTTCTTCAAGAACAGTAATGGAGATTTGGTGAAAGTTGGCCCTGTGCATGTTGGAAGCAGTGCTCCCAATGCAAGTCCTGCTTCTGGCGGCACCGCTGGAAATTCCGTTGGAGAACAATGGTTAGACAATAGTGGCGGCACTTATGTTTTCAAAATTTGGGATGGTAGTGCATGGCGAAGTGAGGCAGGTGAGTTTGTAAATACCACCGGCGACACCATGACTGGTGCGCTGATTTTACCTAGCGGAACACCGGAAGCACCGGCGCTTGGCGTTGGATCGACTAATAACGGTTTTTATGCACCAGTTAATCAGCTTGCAATTGCTACCAATGGTGTAGGTAGAGTTTTTATCGATAACGGAGGTAAAGTTGGCATTGGTGCCCCGTCAACTAGTGCAACTTTATACGTAGACGGTACTGTGGTAAGTGACACAATTACTACGACTGGCAATTTACAAATAGCTAGAAGCTCTATTGCTAAAACACTGATTAGTGATGCAGGAAGTTATTTTACAAATGATTTAAGCGCAGGTAGTTTTATTCCAACTGGAAGTGGAGCGCCAACGAATGGCATGTATTTGCCTTCTGCAAATAGCGTAGCCATCTCGACTAATGGCACTGGGCGGTTGTTTGTTAGTGACAATGGCGTTGCTACGGGTGGAGCACCACAGTTTGGGTTTGGCGATATACAAGTTAGAAACAGTTTTATTTATGTAAATGAGGATGGAGCCAATACAACCCAGATGTATTTGCGTACCGTTTCGAACGAGGCGGCGATCCAAGTAGCAACTAACCATCCCTTTAAGATTCAGACAAACAACCAAGAACGCTTCCGCATCACGTCCGCAGGGCTCGTGGGCATAGGGACTAGTGACGTTAAAGGCGCTCTCGGACTGCAACATGGAAACACAAGTCCCCAAGGTTTAACTGACGTTGCTATTGATGCCCTACGCATTAACCAAGGCGTTGGCGGAAGTATTGCTATCAGAGCAACGCAATACGACTCCATCAATCAACCCGCTGCTGGCGACACTCAATTCTTTAATTTTTTCTATAACGGATCTACTTACAACTGGTATGAACGGATGCGGATTACTGCCGCAGGCAACGTAGGCATAGGGACTTCGACGGCTCGCGCTGGATTAACCGTAGGTCTTGGTTCTAATACAATTCCTGCTGCTGGAGCATCTACTGGATCGGCATTGTTTTCAAATGCAACAGGTTTGGGAGCGTATGGATTAGTCGTCGGTGCTACTTCTGGTGGACTTGGTTATGTTCAGGCTCAAAGGGCGGACGGAACAGCAACGACTTACGACCTTGCTTTACAACCCAACGGAGGAGCGGTAGGGATTGGCACTACGAGCCCCCTTCGTGATCTGCATATATCAAATGGAGGAGCAGAAGGTTATGAGTTTGGCCCTGGAGAAACAGCAAACATAAATCAAACG
>JGI11705J14877_10001420_pt1 | contig 13768 bp, 13 predicted proteins | sample Etolaghawater15m_FD_14877 | JGI IMG/M metagenome (IMG submission 14877) | reverse complement strand
CCTGAAATTCCAATCAAAGCTGACCAAGAGCTTGCAGCAGATATTGAGAATTTTGCAGCTGAATCTTTTCGAGAAACGGGACTTGATGGCGTTGCTTCGTGGCGAGCCAATTCGAGATCATCTACCCGATGAAAACCAGTTGGTGCTGCTTTGAAAGTTAACGGGACAGCAGTGATATTTTCTGCATCTTTTCGCGTCGTCAGCGACCAATGCTTGCGATTAACGCAACAAGCCTGCGGCGTGGACTATTTCAGGCTGTCATGTAAAATCGGTGCAGTGTGTAGTGGAAACACTTAACTCGGTGATGAACGAACTATTACAAAGAATTGACCGTCTGAACGAGATCGGAATCGCCCTGTCTGCGGAAAAGGATACCCCCAAGCTTCTCGAGCTGATCATGATGGGAGCCAAGTCCCTGACCCATGCTGAGGGCGGCACGCTATATTCGCTGCGTGATGAAATGCTCTATTTCGAGATTATCACCAACGATTCGTTACATATCCAGATGGGGGGCACCAGTGGCAACGCCATCGAGTTTGCGCCGATCCCTCTTATCAAGGCCGACGGCAGTGAGAATCACAATATGGTGGTCACTCATTGCGTGTTGTCAGGCAAGACCATCAATATTGAGGATGCCTACAACGAAGACGGATTCGATTTTACCGGAACCCGTAACTTCGACGCCAAAACCGGCTATCGCACCAAGTCGATTCTGACCTTTCCATTAAAGGATCATGAGCAGGAAATCATCGGTGTTTTGCAACTGATCAATGCGCGTGACCAGAAAACCGGTGAAGTGATTGCCTTCAGTGCACTTGACCAGCAGTTGGCGGAATCATTGGCGTCGCAGGCGGCTGTCGCGCTTACGCAAAAACGTCTTATCCAGGAATTGCAGATACTGTTTGAGTCCTTCATCAAGATGATCGCCAGCGCAATCGACGACAAATCGCCCTACACTGGGGGTCATTGCCGCCGAATACCGGTTTTGACCATGATGCTGGCCGATGCCGTGGATCGTGAAGATACGGGGCCGATGAGCGAATTTCGCATTAGCGACAAGGATCGATACGAGCTAGAGACTGCGGCCTGGTTGCATGATTGCGGCAAGGTGATTACGCCTGAATACGTCATGGATAAATCGACCAAGCTGGAAACGATTTTTGACCGGATCCACCTGCTCGAGTGTCGCTTTGAAGTGCTGTTGCGCGATCTTGAGATCGATTACCTGAGGGCCTGCTTGGCGGCTCAGAAAAAGGGGGCGAATATAGATGTCCTAACAGCGAGCCATGAAAAGAATCGACAAAAAATCAAGAATGATCTTGCCTTTTTGCAGTATGTCAACATTGGTGGCGAGTTCATGACCGATGAGCAAATCAGTCGTGTTTATACCCTGGCTCGTCAGGAGTGGACTGACATGGACGGCAATCAGCATGCTCTGTTATCCGAGGATGAAGTCGAGAACCTGACCATCGCCCGTGGCACCTTGAACAATAAAGAGCGCGAAGTGATCAATTATCACATCGTTGCCACCATCAAGATGCTGGAGTCCCTGCCGTTCCCAAAACATCTGCAGCGCGTTCCTGAGTTTGCAGGGGGGCACCACGAAAAAATGGACGGCACGGGTTATCCGAAAGGGCTGACAAAAGAGGAAATGTCTGTTCAGGCCAGAATCATGGCGATTGCCGACATATTCGAAGCCCTGACCGCCAGTGACCGACCCTACAAGAAAGGCAAAAAACTATCGGAATGCCTGCGCATCATGTCGTTCATGAAAAAGGATCGACACATCGACGAGGACCTGTTTGAGATTTTTATCAAGGAAAAGATTTATTTGAAATATGCCGAGGAATTTCTTGATCCCGAGCAGATCGATCAGGTGGATGATCAGATTATTGGGATGTGTCTGGCCTGAGCAGCCCGGGACCGACACTGCTACAGCGAGCTTATTCCTCGATATCGGCCGGGTCGGCCGAGTCAACACCGTCTTTCAGCACGCAGGAAACTATGTCCCTTTCGTTGAGCAGGAAGGAGGCGGCCGAGCTGCGGCGGCCCGTGTCGCAGTAGATGATGTATTTCTTGGTCTGGTCGAGCGAGTTGGCTTTCATGCGCAGGAAGATCAGCGGAATATTGATGCTGCCTTTGATGTGTTTGGTTTTGTATTCAGCTGGCAGGCGGACGTCGAGCCACAAGGCGCCCTGATTGACCAGTTCCCGCGCCTCGCCATAGTCAACCCAGTTCAGCAGGGGCTCATTCAGCAGGGAATTGAAGTCTTCCTTGTTCAGGCGCATCAGATGGCCATCACTCAGCATGGTGACGGTGGCGTTGCGTTTGTTGTCCGAAATCAGTGCTTCTTCACCAAAACTGTCGCCCACCGACAGGGTTGCCAGTTTGACCCCTTTCGGGGTTGCCGGGGTCGCGCGCGTGACCAGACAGCGTCCTTCTTTGATGATGTAAAAATAATCGCCAGGATCATCCTGTTTGATCACCACCTCACCCGCCTTGTGGTGTGCCGATTCCATGCGCATGAACATGGCCTGGATATTGGCGGGTGGAATGCGATGAAAAGCGCGGGTCTGCAGGATGCGGGTCATCCAGTCAGTCGAATCGTCATCATCCGTTGCTTCCAGGGCCTCGACCGAGTAACTGCCGGTCTGATCCCAGGTCAGCATAATGTCAAGCATGTCGCTGTTGACGCGAATGATGGTTGCCGCCGATTTACCGGCACGCGCTGAAACCGAGCGCGGAAATGAATGGGCGAGGGGGTGTTTTGCGTCATCCGTGTTGGCGTTCACGGTTTTTACCACCTTGCTGTCGGCGACCAGTTCGACAGAACCCTGCAGCACATAGATGTGGGCCTTGTCCATGTCGCCCTTCTTGAAAAGGTATTGCCCGGCCTTGATCGTTTCGGGGTTAAGTTTCTTGATCAGATCATGCGCATTTTCCGCATTCAGCGAATTGATTGGCGATAGCTGTTTGATGTAATTCGGATCTATTTCAAGAGACATGCTATTTCAACATCGTTCCATAAATGACTAAAATTCAAGCCGGTATTCTGTAGTGCTTGGCACGATAAAGCAATAGTATTGCTTGAGGCTAACGGCGCGCAGCAATGGCGCGAGCACGCGGCAAGGCGTCGCTGTATCAGCCGGATTGACGGGTTATGTCGACCAGCAGCTTGAGTTTCTGGCCCGGCTGCAGGTACTTGCCAATACTGTTCCATTTTTTTATGTCGGCGACGCGCACGTTGAAGCGATCGGCGATGAGTGACAACGAGTCACCCTTGCGTACGGTATACCGCAGCGCATGCAAGCGCTTGCGCGGGTCAGATTCATGCAGGCTAACCTTGACCGCGCTCACTTCATCAGCCAAATCGTCGTTTTGTCGCCAGATCACCAGTTCCTGGCCAACGCGCAAGGTGTCCGTAGGCGCCATGCCGTTCCATTTCGCCAGCTCGCGAGTGCCAACACCATGGCGCCTGGCGATCAGCCAAAAGCTTTCGCCTGACTTCACCGTATGGGTTAGCTTTTTGCCTTTACGCGGGGTGTTTTTGATCTTGCTGATGCGTTGGCTTTTGCTTTGGGTATAGCTGGCCATTGACTGGGTCGCTGTTGGAATCAACAGATGCCTGCCAGCGCGAATCTGGCTGCCCTTGATCTTGTTGAGTTCTTTGATCAGGCGGGTAGTTGTGCGGTACTTCAGCGCGATATGGCTTAATGTCTCACCCTCGCCAATGCGGTGACGAACCCACCGGATGCGATCCTCCTTTGGCAGGTCTTGCAGTTTGCTGCGGAACTGTTCCGCCTTGCCGCGCGGCAGCAGTAAACGATGAGGACCGTCCGGCGCCGTGGCCCAACGGTTGAACGCCGGGTTCAGTTGATAAAGTTCATCGGTGCTGATATCCGCCAGCTCGGCTGCCAGCGCCAGATCGATCTGGCTGTCGAGCTTGACGATTTCGTAGGCCGGTTCATTGGAGACGGGCACCAGTTCCAGTTCATAGGCGTCCGGATCGGAGAAAATGGCTTTCAAAGCAAGGAGTTTGGGCACGTAGTCACGGGTTTCACGGCGGATGCGGGTGAGGTGCCAGTAATCTGTGGGTTTACCGATCTTTTTATTGTGACGAATGGCCGAGCGGATTTTACCTGGTCCGGCGTTATACGCGGCCAGCGCCAGTTCCCAATCATTGTCAAACTCTCGGCCCAACTGTTTCAGGTAGCGAGTCGCGGCATGCGTCGATTCAATGATGTCACGCCGTCCGTCGTACCACCAGTCCTGCTTGAGGCCGAGGAAATGCCCGGTTGAGGGAATGATCTGCCACATGCCTGAAGCGCGGCCATGAGAATATGCGAAGGTCTGGTAGGCGCTCTCCACGATGGGTAGCAGGGCGAATTCACTGGGCAGGTCTTTTTCTTCGAGGACGTCAAGGATGAACGGCAGAACAGGTTTGGCCCGCTGCATGGTGCGGGTCAGGTAATCCGGGTGGCGCAGGTACCAGTCGAGTTGGGCGCGCACGCGTTGGTTCATGACGGTTTGCATGCGCATGCCCGCTTGCAGACGGCTCCAGGCATCCGTTTGTACAGCTTCATCGGCCTGATGCGCAAGCGCCTGTTCCGCTTCCAGCCGAATTTCCCGGTCAACCAGTGGCTCGCCGGTTGTCTGCGATGCAAAGCGCTCGCCAAAGTCAACCAGCGCAAGCTCAATCAGCTCCTCATGGTCTACCGAGGGCTCAAGCTCTGGCAGTCCGGCGGCTTCCATGTCGAGCGCTTCCAGTGCGATCGCGTGCATCGGTTTGACGGATGAAGAGGGGACTTGCGGGTGATTGGCCTGGCCTGATTCGCTGGCGGTCTGTCCGTCGGGGGTCGGAGAGGCGAGTGGCGACACTGGCACCTTGAGCGCCTGACAGCCGGCGAACAGGGCGATGACAGGCAGCATCAAAACCGGTCGAAAAATACGGTGGTTTTTTATCACTTGGTTGATTAAGGTTGTTATGTGTTGGAATTGGGCAAAATCCTACAAGCCCAGACGAAGCAAAGCAAGGTCGATCATGCAGTTCAAGGTTTTGAAAAAGTCCCCGGATAAGCGCCAGCCCGAACCCCTGGTGTCGCTTGAGGAATGGTACAGGAGCCCTTTGGGGCGATATCTGGTTGAACGTATCACGCGTCAGCTCGAGAGTTTTCTTTCGACCAGTTTCGGTTATTATGCGTTGTCGATGGGCTGTGAAGACCCGGCTTGCGAGATACTTGGCAGTTGTCGCGTCAAACATATCTTTCGCATGGGCCGTGGCCAGCGTAATCTCGATGTCTGCATGGATGGTGCATCCCTGCCCATTGCCAGCGACAGTACCGATCTGGTGCTGTTGATGCACGCCTTGAGCCAGTCCAGGGAGCCCCATGTTTTATTGCGTGAGGTCAACCGTGTGCTGATCCCTGATGGCCGCCTGATTATTGTTGATTTCAATCCGGTATCGCTTTGGGGGCTGCGCCATGTGTTCCAGGGCTGGCTGGATAACGCTCCCTGGGGCGGTCATTATTATACCGCAGGCCGTTTGAATGACTGGGCGAGTCTGCTTGGCTTTGAACAATTGTATCACTACCGTTGCGGCTACGTTTTGCCATTCAATTTCGAGCGACTGATTCAGCGCTCGCATATCTTCGGCAAATTCAGTGAACGCTGGCTGAGTTTTTCCTCGGCAGTGAACGTACTGGTATTCGAAAAAAACACCATTCCACTGACGCCCATTCGCAAGCACTGGGTCAAACGGCAAATTTTGCCGGCCAAGGTGAAGGTGATGCCGCCAACGGCAGGACGCGGGATGAAGTATGACAAGTGATTCCGCTGCTCAGGCCGTGACTCTGTATACCGATGGCGCCTGCCGCGGTAATCCCGGGCCGGGCGGCTGGGGGGTGTACATGCAATATGGCAGCCATGAACGCAAGCTTAAGGGCTTTGCCCGTGATACGACCAACAACCGCATGGAGCTTCTCGCTGCGATAGAAGGGCTCAAGGCGCTGAAGCGGAGGTGTCAGGTGAATCTGCATACCGATTCCAAATATGTCATGCAGGGCATCACTCAATGGCTCGATGGGTGGAAACGCAACGGCTGGAAAACCGCCGCCAAAAAGCCGGTCAAGAATGTCGAATTATGGCGCGAACTTGAGCAACTCAACGCGCGACATCATGTCAACTGGCATTGGGTCAAGGGGCATGCGGGCGTGCCCGGGAACGAGATTGCAGATAGCCTTGCCAATGCAGCAATCGACGAAGAGTTGAGGTGATAAAACGATGAGACAAGTGGTACTGGATACTGAAACGACCGGCCTTGAGCCATCGGCAGGTCATCGCATCATCGAGATAGGTTGCGTTGAAATCATCAACCGACGCATCACCCAAAATCATTGGCACCACTACCTCCAGCCGGATCGCGAGATCGATGAGGGCGCCTTTGCAGTGCATGGAATCAGCAATGACTTTCTGCAGGACAAGCCGCGTTTCGCCGAGTTGGCGGATGACTTTCTCGATTACATTCGTGGCGCTGAACTGATCATCCACAATGCGCCATTTGATGTCGGGTTCCTCAACCACGAACTGGCGTTACTGGGTGACGATAAACCACAAATCGGCGACATCTGTAACGTGCTCGACACGCTGGTCATGGCCAGGCAAAAGCACCCCGGACAGAAAAACAATCTGGATGCGCTATGTAAACGTTATGAGATTGACAACAGTGCACGCACCTTGCACGGCGCGTTACTGGACTCGGAGATACTGGCTGACGTTTACCTGATTATGACGGGTGGGCAAACCAGCCTGTCACTCGATAGCGAGGATAATGCTATCGATTCAGCGGACGATCTTGCTCATGCGGTTGAGATTTCCAGCGAGGGACTCGGCGTGTGGTCGGTGAGCGAGGAAGGTTTGCTGCGGCATCGTCAGTTTCTCGAACTGATCGAGAAAAAAGCAGGCAAAATCTGCTGGTAGATTTGGTCCGGGTCTGACAGACGCCTAGCCGTTTTTCATGATGCGCGCCTTGTCGCGCGACCAGTCGCGTTCTTTCTCGGTGGCGCGTTTGTCATGCAGCTTCTTGCCCTTGGCCAGACCTATGCTGAGTTTGGCGCGGCCGCGGCTCCAGTAGGCGTTCAATGCAATGAGTGTGTAACCCTTGCGTTCTACCTGGCCGGTAATTCGATCGATTTCAAGGCGATGCGCAAGCAGCTTGCGCACCCGGGTTGGTTCGGGGTTGACATGAGTCGAGGCGCTCTGCAGTGGCGCAATATGGGCGCCGCTGAGCCACAGCTCGCCATTTTTGGTGAACACGTAACTTTCGTTAAGCTGCAGCTTCTTTTCGCGCAGGCTTTTGACTTCCCAGCCCTGCAATTCAATGCCGACCTCCAGCGTCTCTTCGATAAAGAACTCGAAACGGGCAGACTTGTTTTTGGCGATGGTATTGTCGGAGGATTTGGCGGGTTTCTTTTTGCCCATGCTGACCGGCTGTTTGAAAAGCCGCTATTCTGGTGCCTGGCGGTTGATAAAACAAGTCGCGAGCCAACGATGCAAGCGATAATCGGGAGGCGTCGCGTATCGACAGTGAGCAGGTTAACCGCTTGTCGATGCAAATCACTTTGCACTACCATAACCTTGCAGCACGCCAATCAGCAAAATCGACGCACAGAGGTCATTATGAAAGTATCGCCGTTTTTGATTCTCGTTTTCGGATTGTTTTTCGCAGGTAGCGCATCGGCGCTGGAGGTTCAGGAAGACCTGTCCGGGGTCAACATCGAAGAGCTTGACGTGATTGACTGGGATACCGCATTCAAACGCATGAAAAAACTTAGCCCGATGGGTTTTCACCCGTTTCTCATGCCGCTGATTATGAAAAACCGTGATTTTATCGAACTTACCCCCGATCAGCTTCGAGTATTCAAAGGCTGGCGTGACAAAAACAGGGTCCCACTGTTGCACACCATGGACAAGATCATCTACGAGCGCAATCTGTTCAACAAGCTTGCGCTGCAGCCCGATACCAGTAACGAGGTGCTGATGACCAAGCAGAAAGAGATTTTCAAACTGCACGAAAAGGTGCTCGATTACCAGTTATCCTGTCGGCGCGCCATTCTGGACACCTTTACCGAAGAACAGTGGGATAACTTTCGTTTTGTACTGAGCGAAAATGGTTTTGAAATTTGACAACCCCGGGGAAGAATTATGAAAAACATATTTACGTTGTTGTTCCTGGCCCTGCTCAGTCAGCCCTCGAATGCCGCCATGAACAAGGAAGAAGTCGTCTACCGGCATGATGGCGCCGAACTGCGTGGTTACCTGTTCTGGGATGATGCGTTTGAAGGCAAGCGACCGGCCGTGCTGGTTTTTCACGAATGGTGGGGGCTCAATGACTATGCCCTGCTGCGGGCCGAAATGCTGGCTGAATCAGGCTATGTGGCCTTTGCTGCGGATATGTACGGCGAGGCGCGACAAACCCGCCACGCTGAAAATGCCAAGGGCTGGATGCAACAGATCACCGGCAATATCGACAGCTGGCGAGCGCGTGCTCAGCTCGCAATGCAGCAATTGCTGCAACATGACAAGGTGGACAAGTCACGAATTGCAGGCATTGGTTACTGTTTTGGCGGTGCAACGGTGATGCAGTTGGCCTACACGGGCGCTGATATCAAGGGCGTGGTCAGCGTGCATGGCTCGCTGCCGCAGGCCACGGCGGATCAGGCTGAGGCCATGCAGGCGCGAGTGCTTGTATTGCACGGTGGATCGGACAACTTCATAGCAAAGGATACCGTTGAGAAGTTCTCGGCAGCACTCAATGACGCGGATGTCGATTGGGAAATGGTGACCTATGGCGGCGCCGTTCATTCGTTCTCCAATCCCTATGCGGATGGCTATGGTATCAAGGGCGTCGCTTACAACGAGAAAGCCGAGCAGCGATCCTGGCAGCGCACTCTGACTTTTTTTGAAGACTTGTTCGAAACGCCCTAACGCGCACGCCCCACCTTGTCGGATGGCTTGCCGTCGCGGCTGGCAGGAACAGCGATTCCCCCATTTTTTCAGGTGTTGCGCGCATTCAGCTTGCTGCTATCGGGAAACAGTGTCAGCGCTTTCTCGATGATTTCAGTCTTGGCATTGTCGCTACGCCATATTGCGTGTAGTTCGCGCTCGATCATGACGGTGCCCTCGACCGCGAACAGGCGCCCGGTTGACAGTTCCTGTGTCACGAGGCTCTGGGGCAGGTAAGCGGCGCCGCCATTTTTCAGCATGAATTCCAGGGCCTGTCGGCCCTGGCTCATGAGCAGATTAGGCCGAACACGGGGATATTCTCGCGCATGGGTGAAGGCGTAAGCCGTACCCCAGTCGACCATGATATACGCGGCGTCGAATACCGAGCTTGCATCAAGGCCGGGTGAGGTCGAGTACAGTTGTAATTGTGTGCGGGTTACGACCCGGTGGTCGAGATCTTTACCTAGCTGCGGCTCAAACACAAATCCCATGTCCTGCTGTCCATCGTTGACCTGTTGCAGGACCAGCGAGGTTGGCATGGCGCAGGTATCCAGCGCGACATCTGGCTGCTGTTGGCGCAGTGCCTGCAACCACTCGAGTAGCGCGATATCCCAGATGTCGGACAGGGCGGCAATACCCAGGGAGGCCTGCATCGGTTCCTGCAATCCCACCTCCTGCTGTGCCCGACGCCAGATGGCGATGATGTTCTCGGCGTGAGTCACCAGGCGCTGCCCGGCCGAGGTCAGGCGAATGTTGTTGCGCTGGCGCTCCAGCAGTTGTTCACCCAGGGTTTCTTCAAGTTGGCGTATACGCGCGCTGACCGTCGACTGGGTCAGAAACAGGTTGTCGGCGGTACGCCCGAAGTGTCCGGTGCGTTGTACCTCCAGGAAGGTTCTGAGTAGTTCTATGTCCATCGAAAAAGCCGATCGAAGATATGAAAAAGTATCGTTGGACGCGCTACCGCCAACTCCCTATAAATAGCCGTCCGCAAGGGCCATGAGCCTGCGGTATGCACTATTTTGAACTGACTTTTTTTTGGAGCAATAACCAAATGAAAAAAATCATGCTTGGGCTGATCGTGGCCACACTGGCCTTCCCGGTGTTTGCGGATGAAGCCGAGTATCTGTCCATTTGCAAGGGCTACGCCAAGGAAGATGGTGTGAGCAAGGAAGAAATGGCCGAATACCTGCAAACCTGCGTTGAGGATCTGAAAAGCGCCGAAGCTGACAAGAAATCCTGATTGAATTCTTTTGTTGCCCGATGGCTGTTCGATTCAAGGCGGCCATCGGGCTTTTTTTTGCCTGCCACCTCATTTAGGCGGGTCAATCTGGTCGAGGGTTGATCCGTTGACCCGAAACCAGCCGGCGATAGAGTATCGATCGCGTTGTGCTGGCAGCACCTCATGCGGAAAGTCTTCACTTAAAAATACCACCAGCGTGGCGAACCCCGGCGTGACCTTGATGCCAGTGACATCGTTGTTATCAATGTATAGTACAAGTTCACCAGCGTCCTGTGGTTGCCAGTCGCGGTTGAGATAGGTCACCAGGGTCAGTACCCGGTTGGCCTGTCCCTTGAAAGCGTCGAGATGGCGGCGATAAAAGTCGCCTGGTGCATAGTGGGCGAAATGGCTCTCAAACGAAAAAAGTCCCAGAAACAGGCGGCGATTGAGAAAAGTGCGCAGTTGGTTGGTCCACTCCAGCCAGTCCTTGCCGGCCGGTGATTCACCGTTTATCCAGCAAATTTCGTCACTGCGCACGAAATCATTCAAATGATGCTGGCGGTCGCGCCCGATGCCTGCGCGGTTGAACAGGGTATCATCCATTTGCTGCACATGCGTATGCAACTGGTCGGCCAGGGCAAAGGGCAGGGCGCCGGGTTTGATGCTATATCCACGGGTCTGCAGATCCTGAGCAATGGATTCAAATAAATGCGTGTTGAAGAATTCATCATCGCGATTTGACAGGTCATGGATGGCGCTCATTCACGGGTTCTCGGTGATAATGTGGGCATGCCCAACTGGAACGGGGCAGCGGGATGCGAATAGTAAATCAAGGGACGCGAAACGAAAGCGATTTATCGCGTTCAGAGCGTAAAATTTATGGAGGCCTTAACCAGTTTGAGGACTGCGCTCGCTACGGGCTTGCTCCAGGCTTTTGCTGATTTCATCGTTCTTATCGGCAAGCGCCAGTACCTGCTGCCGCGTCAACCGCAGCAGGGTCATGGGGGTCTGCGCAGTGACCGTTGCCGTTCGCACATGCTCTCCAAGCAAGGCCATCTCACCAAAGAAGTCGCCTTCAGCGATGTCGGCTAGTTTGGCCATTGAACCGGTGGCGCTGCTGCTGACCTCGGCCTTGCCCTGCACAATGACATACAGCGCATCACCTTTTTCATGTTCGCCGATGATGATGTCGCCGGCCAAAAAATTGACTGATTGGGCGTGACCGGCAAGTTGTGCCAGTGAGTCAGCCGACAGCGCGCTGAACAGTGGCAGCGATGCGATGATGCGGCCCAGGTCGTGGCCGCTCGCCGAGGCCTCATGGCTCAGAGATTCGAGTTTTTCACCAATGTTTTGCCTGACCCGATTATAGGCTTTGACCCCGATTTCGCCGTTGTGCAGGTCGTGGTCGGCCGTCGCCAGTGCGGTCGACAACGCGGCGCGCTGGAATAGCCGCTTTTCAATGTATTCGACCGTATCAGGAAAATCTGCGCGCAATGCGATCAGGCGCTGCTTGCGTCGTTGATAGCGCTGCTGATAGGTGTCAAGCAGTGCATCGCGAGCGGCCTGATCCAGATCCTGGCGTAGCGCTAATGTGTCCATGACGTTGCGCGCCGTCAGTATGCCGGCGATGTCGCGCTGAATATGTTGTTCGAGGCGTTGCCGCTGAAAACGCGCCAGTAGTCTCGCCGCCCAGTTCTTCTCGCGAAGACCACGCAGGATTCGCATTTCGATACGCATGAAAAGGTTAGGGCTCTGCTCGCTATCACCGTTTTCCTGATCCTGTTGCAACAGGTTACGCAGATCCATCAGCGTGTACTGGCTGATCACTCCCTGACGATACAGCTGCTCGACGGTTTCCATTTCGATATGCCAGGCTGCCACCGCGACCTTGCGCCGTTGCCGTTGTGCAGACTGTTTGTGCGCACCCGGTTTGAGTGCAAGGATGGTGACCCCGCGTACGTCATCGACCACCTTGTCCGACAGCAGACCCAATTGCAGGTAATGCTCGATCAGTTCGTTTGCCGACTGAGATGCATGTTGGCGCGCGAATTCCAGTTCGCTTTCTTCATCAGCGCTCAGGCGGTTGAGGCCAAGCCGGGTCATGAATGGACGAATAGACCAGGCATTGATGAGCAGGGTGAATAACACCACGCCCAGCGTCAGGCTGACCAGAAGCTCGCGTCCAGCCATGCTCTCCGGAATTGACAGCACAATGGCGATAGCAAGCCCGCCTTTCAGGCCGCCCCACCACATGATATGGCGCTCAGCCATGCTGATACGCGGCAGTCGAAACAGGCGGGTGGTCGCTGGGGTCATGCCGTAGACAGACACCGCGCGTGCGGCCTGAACGATGATGACGGCAATCAGGATCAGGCCGGCATGCTGCAACAGATCCTGCAGGTCGATGGACAGGCCAACGAGCAGGAACAACAACGAATTGGCAATGAGGCCGATCAGTTCCCAGGTTTCCGTCAATGACGGTTTGACCTGACCGGGCATGCGTGTCAGCCCATAGATGCTCAACGACAGCGAGGCCGTCACCGTGGCCATGACGCCCGACACATGCAGGTAATGCTCAGCGATGATGAAGGAGGAATATGCCGTCACGATCGACATGGCGAGTATGGCGCTAAGCCCGCTACGCAGGCGGTACAGCAATTCGCTGGTGGCCAGTCCGATGAGGATGCCTGTCACTGCGCCACCGATGAATACCCGCAGAAATTCGAAGATTGCCGATCCGACTGCTGCAAGATCGGCGCTGCTGCCGTGCATGCCCATGCTGAGCAGAATTCCGAAGATCACGATTGCCGTGGCGTCGTTGAACAGTGATTCGCCCTCGACCAGCACGGTCAGTCGGGCGGGCGCCCCCAGCTCGCGAAACAACGCGACGACAGCGACCGGGTCGGTTGCCGAGATCAGCGCGCCAAATAACAGTGTTACGGTCAGCGGCATATCGATTACCAGCCACAAGGCGGCGCCAATCAAGGCAGTGGATAGGAGCAGGGCGGGTACCGCCAGCGCCAGCACGGGCATCAGGTCCTTCATCAGGCGACGGGCATCCAGGCTCAGACCTGACTCAAAAATAAGTGCTGGCAGGAATATGAAGAACACGAGTTCTGGCGACAGGGTGAATGAGTGCAGACCATGCAGGGGTGGCCAGGCTGCCGCAAGCTCTGACAAACCCAGTCCGATCAGAACCAGCAATACGGAGTATGGGATTGAGAATCTTCTGAACAGACCGGCTGCGACGATAGAGATCGACAGTAATGCCATCGCAAGCAGGATTGAATCTGACAGTGACATAGTTTTCTTTTTTCTTCGCGGCCTGGCAGCACATAATAGCGGTTCAAATCCGGATTTGGTCTATGGGTATTGCCCCCTCCGGGGATTACCGGACCCGCAGGTATGCAGTATGCCTGATTCAAGCGTCAACCGGATGATCTGAATCAAGCCAGTAAATTAAGCGGCAAATTGATTTTCAAAATAAATCTTTTTGTAATTATTTATAGCTTTAATTAATTGGGAAAAAAGTCCCAATTAATTAATATG
>JGI11705J14877_10001417_pt1 | contig 13784 bp, 13 predicted proteins | sample Etolaghawater15m_FD_14877 | JGI IMG/M metagenome (IMG submission 14877) | reverse complement strand
CCCACGGTGGTATCGTTATCATGTGTTCCTGTGTAAATAACACTGTTTGGGGTGTCGAAGTTAAAGGGGAGGAAACTGTTCTCCCTGTTGCCATCAAAGGCAAACTGAAGAATTTTCATTCCGGGAAAATCAAGAGCATCACGCAGGTCAAGAACTTCAGGGGTGATCTCTCCGAGGTCCTCGGCAATAATGTTCAGAGGTCCAAGGTTTTTATAAATTTCTTCAAAAAAATGAATACCTGGTCCTTTTACCCATTCGCCCTTCATTGCAGTTTTGTGGCTGGCTGGAATGGACCAGTAGGCCTCAAATCCACGAAAATGATCGACCCGGGCAATATCCACCATCTGGAACAGGGAACGGAAGCGTTCTGTCCACCAGGAGTATAGCTGTCTTTTTACAAGTTCATCGGTGCTGTTCCAACGATAAATTGGGTTTCCCCAGCGCTGACCGGTTTTTGAAAAATAATCAGGAGGGACGCCTGCAACTTCTGTTGGGCTGAGAGTCTTTGGGTCGAGGGAAAATATAGCCTGATTAGCCCAGACGTCAGCGCTATCCCAACCAACATAGATCGGGATGTCGCCAATGAGCTGAATGTCCATGCTATTTGCAAGTTTTCGAAGTTTCTGCCACTGTGTAAAAAAAATGAATTGTTCAAAGGCAAAATAATCCATACGTGCAGAATACTTGTCGGCCACTTCGTCCATGGCGGCTTTGTTACGATGGGCGAGTTTGCTGGGCCAGTCAAACCACCCTTTCTGGTTGAAGACCTCCTTTAGGGTCATAAACAGACAGTAGTCTTTCAGCCATGCTGTGGATTGTTTGAATTTTGTAAAAGGGGAATTGTCGGCTGTGCGATCAAAAGTGTTGAAGGCGAGCTGAAGGCAGTTGTTTTTAAAGAGTGCTACTTCTTTATAAACGGTTTGGTATTCGGAAAATTGTGGAACGTTTATCTCATGCTCTTGGAGAAGGCCGTCTGCAATAAGCAAATCAAGAGAAATGAGCAGGGGGGATCCGGCAAAGGCGGAGGTGCTCATGTAGGGGGAGTTGTCGAATATCGGATTTGTCGGGCCTGTTGGTAGAAATTGCCATAGCGTCTGACCGGCGTCTTTTAGGAAGTTTATAAAATTATAAGAAGATATCCCAATGTCACCAATTCCATGGGGTGAAGGAAGAGAAGAAATATGGGCGAGAATTCCACTTGCACGTCTGTATTGAGTTGTTGGCATAAGAGTATAAAATAGTGTTCTATCCGTTAGAGGGGAAATTGTGATACTGTAGCATCTGATACCATTCTTGGCAAATAATGTCACAGATGTTGAACGCTTTTATGGACTTTTTGAAAGCTGAAAAGGATATTTGATTGCCTTTTGTGGGTAAGTGTTATATTGTATACTGTTCAGAAAGGGATCTGTGGGGCAGCAATTTGGCTGCCATTTTTTATTTCAAATATAAACATATCCTTTTTTATATCGACAATAAACTGTTGTGTTAAAACAAGAATTATATTTTTTAGCACTTTCAAGTATATTTTATAGTTAGGTAAAGGAGTAACCTCCCATTGCAGGCCGAACTTAAAGAAAATCTCCTCAAGGCAGGAAAAGAAGAGGGGTGTATCAGCTTTACTGAGTTGAACAAGCTCCTCCCTGAAGAAATCAAAGATCCTGCAGCCATTGAGAAAGTATTCAATTTCCTTGGTGATCATAGTATTGAAATTGTGACCCAGGATGGTAAGGATGGTGAAAAAAGGACTCTGTCTGGTGAGGTCTGGAGCATTCCGGATGGATCCGATGATAGCGACTTCGAAGATGATCCAACCACCTCCTCTTCGGAAGATGATGCTCATGACGGAGAAGAAACAACCACGACCTATTTACGGGAAATGGGACGCTTTGATCTTCTGACTCCTGATGAAGAGGCCAAATATTCAAGAACCATCAGGCAGGGATTTGAGTCAATAATAGAAGCAATTCGAATTGACCAGTCCGGCGTTAAGGATCTTGAACTTCTTCGTACCCGGATAGCTCTTTGGGAAAAAAGAGATCCCACCCTCAAGCCAAAAAAACAGCAACTCAATTTTATGCGCTACAGTGTGGTCAGTGCTGCCAAAAAACACTCTGATTGCCGTGAACTGATTGAGTTGCAAACCAGACTTGAGGCCTATTCCCGTTCCATTGAAATTGCCAAGGATTGTATGATTCGAGCGAATCTTCGTCTGGTGGTTTCAATTGCAAAACGGTATATGCATCAGGGCCTTACTCTTGCTGATCTTATTCAGGAAGGAAATCTTGGGCTCATGCGAGCTGTTTTTCGTTTCGATTATACCAAGGGGAACAAATTCTCCACATACGCATCCTGGTGGATTCGTCAGGCCATTACCCGGGCCATTCTTGATAAAACCAGAACTATCCGCCTCCCTGTTCATTTTCTTGAGCTGAGAAGTCAGTTTTTCAAAGCCTTTTATGCTCTCTATAAAGAGCTGGGTAGAGAACCGACACCGCTGGAGATATCCAAGAATACAGACCTTCCAATGGATAAAATCCTCGCCATCCTTGAGGCCTCAAGAGAACCTATTTCTCTCGAAACCCCTGTCGGTGACGATGATTCCACCCTTGGGGATTTTCTTGAAAACCAGGAATCTCAATCCCCCTATGAGGCGGTTCAAAACCGTGAACTTTCAGGGCGGGTAGAGGAAATTCTCTCAACTCTGAGTGAGCGGGAAGAAAAAATCATCCGACTTCGTTTTGGTATTGGCGAAAAGGCCGAATATACACTCGAAGAGATCGGCAAACGGTTCAATGTCTCCCGTGAACGGATTCGACAGATTGAAAAGAAAGCATTATATCGCCTGAGACATTCGAGTCGTCGTGATAAATTAAAATTCTTTTTGGATTAAATTCAAACACTCTATGTAGGAAACTGGCCGGGAAATATCCCGGCTTTTTTTATGACCATGAAAAAATTTATTGAAAGTGCCGGGTTTGGTGACATACTCGAAAAAGTTGAAGCTGGTGAGCGATTATCCTGTGACGATGGTATCCGCCTGTATAACTCCAATGATATTCTAGCCCTTGGCTATATGGCTAATATGGTGCGGAATAGACTGAATGGAGATAATACCTATTTTATTTATAATCAGCATATTAACTATTCCAATATTTGTACCAACCTCTGTAAGTTCTGCGCTTTTGGAAAAGAAAAGGGTCATGAAAAGGCATATGAGATGGACCTTGAGACGGTCAAGCAAAAGGTCCGCGACCGGCTTGATGAACCTATCACTGAAATTCATATGGTTGGCGGAATTCATCCTGATCTGCCATTTTCCTATTATACCGATTTACTTCGCGGAATTAAGGAAGTTCGTCCCGATGTCCACATACAGGCCTTTACTTGTGTGGAGATTGCCCATCTTGCCGGTCTTGCTGATAAACCCGTTGGTGAAACTCTTGAAATACTCAAGGAAGCTGGTCTTGGTTCTATTCCAGGTGGAGGTGCCGAGGTATTTGCGCCACGGATACGTGAACTGACCTGCGAGAAGAAACTTCCCGGCAAAGATTGGATAGAGGTTGCAAAGACAGCCCATCGTCACGGTCTGCACACCAATGCCACCATGTTGTACGGTCATATTGAAACAATGGCTGAACGCATAGAGCATCTCGATGCATTGCGTCTGGCGCAGGATGAGACAAAGGGTTTTCTTGCGTTTATTCCCCTGGCTTTCCATCCCAAAAATACCGAAATGTCTAATATCTCCAGAACGACCGGTATGGATGATTTGAAAAATATCGCCGTATCCAGGCTTATGCTCGACAACTTTCCCCATATAAAAGCCTACTGGGTCATGATTGGCCCCAAAGTGGCCCAAATTGCCCTCTCCTTCGGAGCGGATGATATGGATGGAACGGTGAAGGAGGAAGTTATCACTCACATGGCTGGTGCAGAGACTGAACAGGCCATTGGTTCCACCACACTTGTTAAGTTGATCAAGGAAGCCGGGCGGATTGCCATTGAACGGGATACCCTGTATGAGACTATTCAGGTGCACGAATAATAACTTCAGGTGATGTCCATGCAGGAAAGTATTTTTAATGATATAAGTGACAGAGTTTTATCTGGTGGTCGGCTGAGTGATGAGGAATTTATTGAGCTTAACGATCATGGTGATCTCTACCAGTTAGGGTTCCTTGCCAATGCAATCAGGGAAAAACTCCATCCAGAAAAAAATGTTACGTACGTTATAGATCGAAATATTAACTACACCGATATCTGTGTATCTGCCTGTAAGTTCTGCGCCTTTTTTAAAGCTCCTGAAGACAAAGACGGTTACCTGCTCACTAAAGAAGAACTGGCCCTCAAGATCAAAGAAACCCAGGATCTTGGTGGCACTCAAATCCTTCTTCAAGGCGGGCTCCACCCTGATCTTCAGCTGGAATACTATGAGGATATGCTCCGTTTTATGAAGGAGACAGGTATCCATGTCCATGGGTTTTCTCCTCCCGAAATACATCATTTTGCAAAGGTTTCAAAACTTCCTGTCTCCACGGTGATTTCCCGTCTGATCAATGCAGGGCTCGACTCCATTCCCGGTGGNGGTGCAGAGATTCTCTCTGACAGAGTACGCAGTTTTACCGCCCCCCTGAAGGGTTCAGCTGATGACTGGATTGAGGTTATGGAAGAGGCTCATAAGCAGGGGCTTCGAACAACAGCCACCATGATGTTTGGGCACGTCGAAACCATTCATGAACGTCTGGAACATCTACGTCGTCTCCGTGAATTGCAGGATCGCACCAAAGGGTTCACTGCATTTATTCCCTGGCCATTTCAGCCAGACCACACAGCACTCGTTGAACAGGCGCCCATTGAGAAGACAACTGGCTATGGCTATTTGCGAATGTTGGCACTTTCTCGCATTTATCTCGATAACTTCGATAATGTTCAGGCATCATGGGTTACCCAGGGACCAAAGATCGCTCAACTTTCGCTCTACTTTGGGGCTAATGATTTTGGTTCCACCATGATTGAGGAAAACGTTGTTGCCGCAGCTGGTATCAGTTTTCGACTTTCTGAAGATGAAATAAGACGATTGGTCGTCGATGCTGGATTTACTCCCAGACAGCGTTTGATGGATTACAGCCTCGTTGGTTGAGCACTTACCGTGTCTCCTTCCAGATCTCATTCAGCACTTAGACTCTACAGGGCACCGTGGGTAGTGCCAGTCAGTTCTGCCGTTATTCCTGATGGTGCTGTTGTAGTAGATAGCAACTCAATTGTAGCGGTCGGTTTTTTTGAGGAGATCTTCTCGCAGTTTCCAGATGTACCAATTACCGAGTGCTCAGGTGTTCTTCTTCCAGCACTGGTAAATGCCCACATTCATCTCGATCTTTCTGTCTTTGGTCCGGTGCCTCAGGAATCTTCTGAAAGTACCATGTGCGATTGGATATCATCTCTTCTTGCAAAGCGACTTAGTTCAAACTGCTCTGATGATGAGATACGGGATGCCGCTGAAAAAGCTGCTCGTGACCAGTATGCATCCGGGGTTGGTCTGATGCTTGATATCAGCAATAGGTGTCTTGGTACATTTGATTCCTGTCCCGCCGAAATAGTATCGCTTTTTGAAATGCTTGGTCCTACGCAGGCAGCTCAACGAGATGCAATCACCACCATCTCTGAACTCCCCAGTGAGAGAATGGTAACGGGACATGCTCCCTACTCAACAACTCCAGATCTCCTGAGTTATATTAAAAAGCGCTGTACCGCCCAGAATGCTGTGTTTTCCCTGCATCTTGCCGAAAATCGTGACGAATCTCTTTTGCTTATCCATGGGACAGGGTGTTTTGCTCAATTCTTAAAAGATCGAGGAGCTGTCAGTGATACTTTCCCGATCCCAGGAATTGACACCAGCGGTGTGGTGGGGTACTTACAGAAACGTGGAATCCTTGACAGGAAAACCCTATGTGTCCACTGTGTTCATATGAGCAGTGAGGAAATGAAAATCCTGGCAGAGTCACAGGCCCATGTGTGTCTCTGTCCCTGCAGCAATAGATTTTTATCAGTTGGTACCGCACCGCTTGAAAAATTTCTGGATTTCGGAATACTTCCTGCACTGGGAACCGATTCCGTAACATCCAATCCTCAGCTTGATATATGGGAGGAGATGGCCCTTTTGAGAAAGAATCATCCCACTGTAGCAGCTGAAACCATACTCTCCATGGCAACATTAGGGGGGGCTGTCGCCATGCATCGTGACAACAGGTATGGCAGTATTGAAAAAGGACGAACATCGGATATCCTTCATGTCCACGGGGAGCAATATGAAAAGGCTGCCTATCCTCAGCAGCTTATTGAGCTGTTAACCTCAGGAGGCCGTCCGGAGAAAATGGATTGGCTGACTTTTTCAGAATAATCTGTCTGCAGAATCTTGAAGGGAATAGAGCTATGAGTGGAGCCCGTATTGGAATGGTGAATTTTATTAACACCGCTCCAATTTATGAAATCTGGAAAACCCGAAATCATCCTGCAGACTGGAAGGTTGTCGAGGCCCCGCCCTCCACCCTGAATAGAATGCTTGCTGCAGGAGAGCTTGATCTCGGGTTTGTCTCATCCTATGAGTATGGAGTTCGTCCTGAGCAGTATCGTCTCCTGTCTGACCTCTCCATCAGTGCCAACGGTTCCGTGGGATCGGTCTTCCTGTTCTCGCGAGTTCAGCCAAAGTTACTTGGCACTCACACGGTTCTGCTCAGTGGTCAGTCTGAAACATCCATCAGTTTGGTGAAGATCATTCTTGAAGAGTTTTTTCATGTTAACCCGGCCTACGAAGTTGGTGATGTCAATGGCAGGGAGGCTACACAGGCTGGTGGAATTCTGGCCATAGGAGATGAGGCATTGCGCTTGTCCGCAAGTGAGGAGTTTCCCTATAAGCTTGATCTTGCAGAAGTCTGGTGTCAATATACGAATCTGCCCTTTGTATTCGCAGTTTGTGCTGCTCGTGAGGAGTTTTGTCGGAAATCTCCAGAAATTGTCGCTGCAATCCATCGGGAATTCTTGATTTGCAGAGGTGAGGGGAGAGTACAGCTGGAGTCCATTTGTGAGAGCGTTGCTCCACGCATACCCATGCATCCAGACGAGTGTTACGTCTATCTTCGAGCCATAGAGTATGATCTTGGGAAGAGTAAACAGGTGGCCCTTGAAAAATTTTTCACCTATCTGATTGACAGGAAAGAAGCTTCACCTCTTTCCGTCCCTCTCAATATTTTCGATAATGAGTGACCTGAAATGAAAAAAATTCTAGTGGCGGTGACCGGTGCTTCAGCCATGCTCTACCTCCAGTCATTCCTCGAAATACTTCAGGATGAAGATGCTATTGTCCACGGAATCTGTTCCGAGTCCGGTGANCAGGTACTTGAACTTGAGCATGGAGCGACTCCAGGTGAGCTACCGGCGGTAAGTAAATGGTTTGATNGCAGAGATTTTGCGGCCGCACCGGCTTCCGGGTCAGCTGGATATGATGCCATGGTGATTATTCCCTGCTCAATGGGGACACTCGCTGCAATTGCATCGGGAATAACCAGTAATCTCGTGCATCGAGCAGCCGATGTAATGCTTAAGGAAAAGAAAAAACTTGTCCTTGTAACCAGGGAAACTCCCTTAAATAGAACACATTTACAGAATATGCTGACAGTTCATGATGCCGGTGCCGTGATATGTCCACCCCATCCAGGGTTTTACCTGAAACCTGAAACCCTGGAAGAAGCGGCCCTGACGTTCTCATGGCGGCTTGGAGATCAGCTTGGTCTCCATATGAAAAACAGAAAGCGTTGGGGAGAAGAGGGCTGATGTTTCAGAAAATTACTGTTCTTCTTGAGATGATCAAATTTAAATTGACCATTTTTGCAATGCCCTTTGCATTTATGGGGGCGTTCCTGGCCGAACGTGGTGTTCCCGACGCGCTTACGTTTTTATGGGTGGTGCTTGCCATGGTAGGTGCCAGGACCTGTGCAATGGGATTTAATCGTATTGTTGATGCCAGATTTGATAGCGCCAATCCACGTACTGCTGATCGAGCAATTCCATCCGGTGCTGTCAGCAGTGTTGAGGCGTGGATTATGGTGATCGCAGCAGGAGCTCTTTTCTTTTTTGCAGCATGGTCACTCAATCCCCTGACACTGAAGCTTGCTCCCGTTGCTCTCGGTCTCACTCTTTTCTATTCGTTGACCAAAAGATTTACTTCCTTCTGTCATCTGATTTTAGGTGTTGCCCTTGCCTTTTCTCCACTTGGTGGCTGGGTGGCGGTGCAGGGAAGCTTAATCAGTTACCCATGGGCGCTTTCCCTGGGAGTCCTTTTCTGGATTGCTGGTTTTGATACCATTTATGCCTGTCTTGATGCCGATTTTGATAAAAAAGCAGGTCTCCATTCCCTACCTTCACAACTCGGCCAGACAAATGCCTTCCGTCTCGCTGTCCTGTTCCATATTATAGCTTTTTGTCTTTTTGCCTTCGCCGGAGTACAGGCAGGTTTGAATCTTGTCTATTATATAGGAGTATTGATAGCCGCTGGGGTGATTTTCTATCAGCATAAGCTCGTGAATCCAAATGATCTCTCGAAGATAAAAGGCTCTTTTTTCTCCCTGAATGGTATCATCAGCATGGTTCTTTTCGTCGCTACATGGCTCTCTTTGATCATTGAAGGATGATGAGACACTTCATTTTTCAGGCATGTTCTCTTCTCTTTTCTATCTTTCTCACCTGTTGTGTTGAGAGTGTAGCTGCTCTATATCCCAACGGTGAAGTTATCGATGATGTGGTAACGACCATATATACGGGTGGTGAAAAGCTCAAATACAAGATTTCATGGACCGGCGGTGTTAAGATAGGTGAGCTTCAGCTGGAAGTTCAAAGACAGGCTGATGATGAAAATGTTTTTGAGTTGAAGGCGGTGGTAAAGGACTCCGGCATGTTTCATTTTTTTTATCCGGTAAATGATGTGTTTCTCACAAGGGTAGCTGGTGATAAGCGGCTTCCCGTGAGCTATGAGGTGACCCAGAAAGAGGGCAGAAACTACCAGGCCAGGCGGTATACCGAATACAATCAGCAGGCCGGGACAGTACGTTATCAGAAGAACACGAAGGATCCGGTTGATTATACTGTTGATGGAGAGGTTCACAATGAGTTCTCTTCCTTCTTTTTTACCCGTAGTATGAAACTTGAACAGGATTATCCGGTAATTGTTCCAACCTTTGCAGATGGCAAACGACATGAGGTCATAGTCCGTGTGGGGGCTGAAACCAGGATAAAAAAGACAATCCTTGGCGATGTTAATGTGTTACCTGTGACCCCCCTGATGGGATTTAAAGGACTCTATGACAAGGCTGGTGCTACCGTCATCTGGCTCACCAACGATGAATGCCGGATACCTGTCCGTATTAGATCCAGAATCCTTCTAGGATCACTTACTGCAGAACTGCTCTCATATTCAAATCCCCATTGTGGTGATCAGAGTGAATATCATAAGAAAATACCTGCGAGTGTAGAAAAACTGCCGGAACTTGAAATGGGAGACTGAAATTCCCATAGTCCCTTTTCTTGTATTGATTATATCCACAAAGTGTTTATATTCTGCCACGCAAAGCACGAAGTTGAACTTGAAGATAAATATAACATAAATTGATATTTGAGGAGAATAGCATGAAACTTATTCTTTTGGGCGCTCCTGGCGCTGGTAAAGGTACTGTAGCAAAATTACTCACCGCCATTGATGGCTCTGTCCAGATTTCCACCGGAGATATTCTTCGTGGTGCTGTTACTGCAGGTACTGACCTTGGTAAAGAGGCCGAAGGATATATGAGCCGTGGCGATCTTGTTCCAGACTCACTTATTATGGGAATCATGGAAAGCCGTCTTCAGGAACCTGATTGTGCCAACGGCTTTTTGCTCGATGGCTTCCCACGTACCATTCCACAGGCTGAAGAGCTTACCGCCCTTCTCGAAAAACTTGGTATTAAACTTGATATGGCCGTTGAAATTGACGTGCCCAAGGATATCATTCTTGACAGACTTTGTACCCGTCGTACTTGTGAAAATCCCGATTGTCAGGCCATTTACAATGTGAAGTCCAATCCTCCAAAAGTAGAAGGCATTTGTGACAAATGTGGAGCCAGGGCCATACAGCGTGAAGATGAGACTGAAGAGGCAATCAGCCACCGTCTTGCTACCTATAATGAGAAGACAGCACCTCTTATCGGTTTTTACAAAAAAGCAGGATTGCTTCTCAGTGTTCCAGCCACTTCAAGTGATGCTGTAATTGAAGCTGTGAAAGAAAAACTCAGTCTGTAAACTATTGCTGTTGTGTTGGTAACGGGGGAGGGAGAACCAAGGTTTTCACTCCCCCTTCTTTATGTTAAGGAGGAATGGATGAGCGATTCAGTATTGGAAACAAATTATGAAGGTCTTGAGCTTGTACATCGTGGAAAAGTACGGGATATGTACGCAATACCCGGGCATGATGACAAACTGTTGATGGTTGCCACTGATCGTATTTCTGCTTTCGATGTGGTAATTGATGCAATTCCAGGCAAGGGAAAAGTATTAACACAACTGTCCCTCTTCTGGTTTGATCTGCTTGGCGATGTCGTGGATAACCATCTCATTACAGCCGATGTCAGCGAATATCCGGAGGCTTGCCAGCCCTACGCTGCCGAGCTTGATGGCCGGTCAATGCTTGTCCACAAAACACAGCCTTTGAGTGTTGAATGTATTGTCCGGGGATACATTTCCGGATCATTTTGGAAGGCCTACCAGAAAAATACTACAGTCTGCGGCTTTGCCTTTCCTGACAACCTGCAGGAATCAGACAAATTACCTGAGGTGATTTTTACTCCTTCAACAAAAGCTGATCTTGGTGATCACGATGAGAATATTTCAGTGAATACCATGGAAGAGCTTCTTGGCAAGGAAATGACCCGGAAAATTTCTGATATCAGCATTGAACTGTATAGCAGGGCTGCTGATTTTGCACGATCGAAAGGAATTATCATCGCTGATACAAAGTTTGAACTGGGACTTCTCGGAGAAGAGAAAAAACTTATACTTATTGATGAGGTCCTGACTCCGGATTCTTCACGATTCTGGCCACTCGATCAGTATAAACCTGGGAAAGGGCAACCAAGTTTCGATAAACAGTTTTTACGTGATTACCTGTCGTCACTTGATTGGGATAAGAATCCTCCGGCCCCTGAAGTACCTCAGGATATTATAGATAAGACCAAGGCGCGTTACGAAGAAGCACTGGAAAAAATTACCAAAGGATGATCCTGGTATCAGGCAGGCACTCACAGGGAATGTCTGCCTGAATCAGTATCTAAGCCTCCATATCCCACCTTATCGTGCAACCAGTTTGTCAATAATCGCTATCAGCTGCTTAAGTGGAATGGGTTTGGTCAGGTAGCCATTCATTCCAGCAAGGTTACATTTTTGCTCGAAATCTGTCGTTGCCTGTGCCGTGAGTGCAATAATGGGAACGGAAAATTTGCCGGTTTCTTTTTCTTTCTGCCTGATAATCTTTGTGGCATCCAGACCGTTCAGAACCGGCATGCGGATATCCATCAGGATAATGTCCGCATGTTTCTTCTCCATGAGATCAATCAGTTCCTGTCCGTTTTCGCACACAGTAACATCACATCCCTGTTCTTCCAGATAGGCAGAAATTAGCCGCTGGTTGATGAATTCATCTTCGGCTAGAAAAACTTGAATTCCCAGCAGTTTTTTTAAGGGGATGGTCAGGATGTTTTTTGCTTGTATCTCTGGCTCTTCTTTTCTGTCAATGTCACAAAGTATGGTGAAATGAAATGTTGATCCTTTTTCGTTACTTTCACCAAGCCACAGCCTGCCGCGCATGTGTTCAACAAATTCTGCACTTATGGCGAGGCCAAGACCTATTCCATCGATGATCTGTTCTTTTTCGATGTCACCTCGATTAAATGCATCAAAGATTGTTTTTCTCGCGGTATCGGAAACGCCAATGCCACTATCCCTCACAGTGAAGAGAAGTTCTACTTCTGTTTCTGAAGGGGTGGATTGTAGGGCTACGTTTAACTCAATAGTACCCTGTTTACTGAATTTAATACTGTTACTTATAAGGTTGATCAGAATTTGTCTGATTCGACCGCCATCCCCAATGAGTTTGTCAGGTATATCACTTTCCAGGGTGGAAGTGATAAGGATGTCTTTGTCATTAGTCTGAATACGCATTAATTCGAGCACTTCAGTGATAACTTGAGAGAGAGGGAGAAGGAGGCGTGGTGCAGGTGGAATTTTCCCGATTCTATATGGGAAAGATCAAGGATTGAGTCAACAACAGTCTGAAGTTGTTGGCCTGAAACCTTTGCCATTGACAGTAACTGTTTCTGTTCAGTACTGAGAGATCCTTTTTCGAACATGTCAAAGATTGCCAGAAGTGCATGGAGAGGTGATCGTATTTCATGACTCATGTTGGCGAGAAATATAGATTTCGCCTGATTGGCTTTTTCTGCATTAACCTTTGCCTGGATAGCTGATTTTTCCTCGTCCTCCGTCTCTTAACCTCTTCTTCTAGAGAACTGTTTGCCTCCTGGAGTCTCAGATTCAACGTATTCATGGCATTTGCCAGCTTCTGGAATTCGGTATCTGCGGGTGGGGAAATAATAATGTTTTTTCCCTGCAACAGAGTGGTGGATTCGTTGGCAAGAAGCTGCAAAGGTTCTATTATCTTTTTATTGGTTGTCCAGCCAACGAGTGTCGAGAGGAGGAGGAGTAATAGAATGAAAAATCCTAACAGAAGGAAAGATGGTGTTTCTGAACTGTCAGATTTGAGGGCTTCAATTTTTGCGACAATATGGAAAGGTTCGCCGTGAAAATCAAGAGAGGACATTGCTGAGACATAGGATGTGTTGTCTATAACTACGGTGCCGTTCCACTGCTGATCAGAAGGAAAAGAAGTGCGTGACGAAACACTTTGTGGGGTCTGGGTAAGGATCTTTCCCTCCTGACTCAAAACGAGAACACTGATATCAGGAGGAAGAATGCTTTTTTGCAGGAATTGCTGCAATTGGTCATAGGGTAGGAGGGCGGAAAGAACACCAGCAACAGATGAATTGTTAAGAAATTTCACAGGCTGACAAATTGCTAGCACCGGGAAAGTGCCATCTTCTATAGTCAGCTGAGTAACATAGGGTTTCCCGGAATTGGAAGGAGTTTGAAACAGTGCAGGGTTTTGAGTCAGGCAGGGAGGGGGAGTGATCTTCTCAATTGTATTATTGGAAACCTGATTCCTGATAATGCCGTCGGAATCATAAAACACAACGGAAGAGAATGCTGAGTTACTATCTGTCAGAGTGGCGAGAAGATCATGTCGTTGATACTCTTTAGGGGCAATATGTTCGATCTGCCGACTTATCAGTTCAAGATCATGGAGATTTCTATCGAGGAAAAGAGATATCTGGCTTGTTATTTTTTTTGTAACACCTTGCAGCTCCAGCTTTACATGGGTGTCTCTGGCTTGATGATTTTGATGAAGAAAAAATACACCCATTAGCAACGCTTGTATAAGGGTTACGGCAATAAAAATAGAAAGTATGCGGGTGCGTATTGTTGTTCGCATCAGTGGATGATTCAAGAACCAGTCTTTTTGTGAATTTGAAAAGCATAAAAGTTCCTGATTACGTACAAAGCTCAGCCGTTTTTGTTCGTCATTCCCGCGCAGGCGGGAATCCAGGGGGCTGGTATAAAACTGGATCCCCGCCTACGCGGGGATGACA
>JGI11705J14877_10001412_pt1 | contig 13805 bp, 16 predicted proteins | sample Etolaghawater15m_FD_14877 | JGI IMG/M metagenome (IMG submission 14877) | reverse complement strand
GAGTAAAATCATGGAACTGAACAAAACGAAGTCGACAATCCCTCTGCCAGACACCTTGAATATGCCAGCACCTATCGTCCATTTGCTAGACCCGTTGACCTGAAACTGCGCCTGCAGAAATTGGTTGTCGAGCAGGGTTTCAAATGCGCCGAGTTGAGCCTCCGCGTTGTGGACGACATGAATATGGGCGGTACATGATTCGGGTTGATGTTCCTTCATGTCAGACACAGACGAACTCAACCGCTTCTTTGCCCTGGTATTGTTCTGCTCAATAACAGCCAAGTATTCCTGCTTATCCATTCTCATGTCTCACTTCCTCCCGGTCGCACCGGGGCACGGCTTATGGCCGTGTTGTCAATTCCCTCTCAAAGTCGTAGCACACATCATCCTCGCCCCCTGGCCGGAAGCGCCTCATCTCCACAGTCACCGTTATTGGATCACGCGCCCCACGCTCCACGCTCACCCGGTCAACCATCAAGCACGCGGCTATGGCGATGGCGGCAAGGGCGCAGGCTGTGACGGCTATGGCTATGGGTAAACGGGCCATTATTGCTGCGCCTCCGCGCTGATCCCGTGCTTGTTGAGTAGCGCCTTGTACCGCTTGTCGCCAGCCTTGGCCAGTCCCCAATGCACGCCTGCGGTGTCCACCTCATCCGCCAGCATCGCCTCCATCTTAAGCACGGCAAGCTGTTCGCCCACACCTACTGCGCCGATATCCTGATCGCTAACCCACATCACGTAGTAGCGTCCCGGCGTGGCCGCGTCGAACGGCGGCTCCTGCCCTACGGCAGTGCTGGCCTGATTGACACCGACGATGGCCTGATACACCGGATGCGCCGCATCACACACGTAATTCGTTTCCCAGTTCGCCGGATTCGCAACGTCCGCAAACCCCACATTGCCATCGCTGGCCAACGACAGCTTGGTACTGATCCGCATATCGACCGACTGATCGCCCAGCGTCGATTCGTGACGTGCCACGTACACGTAGATTTTCGGAGCTGCCTCCGCCAGCTTCTCGGCCAGCAGATTGTAATTCACCTTACCCGACTCCGCCTGCGCAGTTCCCGCCACGATCAACGCGGCCATGATGAGTGTTACTATCCGTTTCATGCTCTACTCCTTGCTTGCTTATAGATCACCGATCAACCCGAGTTTATGGAACTGCCGTTCCGTTTCGTTCGTCGTAAGAATCGACCAATACGGCGTACCCTCGAACACCTGCTCGACTACGCCTGTCAGGCTGTGCCGATACCCATCATCGTCCGTGCCCTCGTACTGGTTGTACGTGAGGTCGGTCCAGTTGGTCTTGCCGTCGAGGGAGGCACGTACCCACCAATTGCTATCGTCCGATTCGCTGTCGGTTACGACGATGGCGGTCATGTTGGAGAGGTTGGAGTCCCATACGGTTATGGGGTCAGATACGAGGGTCATGTCGCCGCCAGAGTAAGCAATACGATTCGTTGTGCCAGTACCAGAGTTGTAAAGGTAAGCAATTTCATCGGACGTAAGTACACGGTTGTAAAACCGCACTTCATCCAAAGGGAACGGACAAGGATGCACCAAACCCGCAGCCCTTTTACTTGCTCCGATGCTCACGTTATTGGCCGGATAAGGTTCATCAAATAAGTCATCCCACCAAAGTGTCTTGTCTGTGCTTACAGACCATGTAAAAGCAGTTTCCTGAGCACCGTTTATCCACACTTCGGGAGTTATGCCGTCATGCTGCACAACTATAAAACACCAATCCCCATAAAAAGAATTTAGCTGTCCATTATTGCCAAGCCAATGCCACTTCGAAACACCCGACGTGCTGTAGTCAACCCTCAACCGATTATAACTCGAAGAAGAGTGAAATAAGACATCAAGGTTGGTGTCTTCGGAATCAATGTCCCGACCAAAACATACAGGACGAGAGTAATCACCATCGTCTGTCAGATAGACCCAAAACGCAATAGCGCCACTTGACAGGTTCTCATAAGGGCTAGTGTTACTGTCGGTAACCACATCATCAACCCCGTTCAACTGCAACGCTGTACCTAATTTCCCCGCAACACTCTTATCCTCAGTATTGTCGCCCCCCTCCAGGCCCATATTGTAGTTGCCTTTGGCGTCTAACACGTTCGTGTGCGCAGTATCATCATCAAAATGGTACTGCGCAACTAATGGGTCATTCCCTGTTAAGGACGCTGAATAGTAATAATCCCCACCAGTATCATAAAAGTGATTCGTACTCTCCGCGTCGTCTACGCCCCCCGTACTGGCAAACGTAGTCGAGTAATACCCAATCGCCCCCGACTCGTTACGGGACAGGGCAACCGACACGTCCCAAGCGTTAGCGGCTATCTGTGCGTCCTGCCTGCCGTCCTTGGCGTCGAGGTCGGCTATGTCGGTGTCGTTGGCGGTGATGGCCGCTGTGTTGCCGGCAATATCGGCCTCAATCTCTGCCGTGTCTGCCGGGTTGTTGAGATCACCCGCTGCCGCAAAGCCGGCCAGCATCATCAAGAAGATCAGCATCGTCTGTTTCATTGTCCACCTCTTTACCATTCCACGGCGCCCACGTTATTGCTGGCACCTGAGCAGATTGCGTATATGGCTCCCTGATAGCCGCCTGTGAAGTCATCCAGGCTTCCCCCGTTGGCATTCAACCGGAACCCCTTGTTGAGCTCTGCAGCCGAATAGAACGAGCCATAGACGGTATTGGTTCCATCGTTGATGAGCATGAATCCGTTCCGCTTTCCAGTAGCAATCCGATGCCAGGTGTTCGATCCGTCACTGGCTGTCCATAGACCGGCCAACGAGTTCGATACACTCAGACCATTCGTGACTGTACAAAACCAGTAGGCCGAACCTGACTTCACGATATCGTTCACGTTGTAGCTCGTATCCGCTGCATAATCCGGAGCAGAAAGCCTTCCGCGCGGGGGAAGCACCATGACTGAATTCGTACCAACGGTATATTTGCGCGGAGGACCGGCAACCGATACAGCAGCTCCAACAAAGAGCAGCACGGCTGCCGAGATTATCATCCAATGTTTCCGATTCATCCTACTCCTCCTTGATTAGAAAGCAGTGACGGCCACTCTCATCCAATTCTCTCCACCGGAACCCCATCCGGCAGCTTTACACACGTATATGAAATCATTCGCTACGACGATGGTATTGGCTTCAGCTGCAGCTGCGCTGTTGGCCGGCACACTGGATCCGACATTCCACGCATCGACCTGATCAGCATCAACGGCATGAGGGTTAATTGTGTCAGCTTCATGAGCTGCGAGATCCGCAGCAGAAGCCGCACCTATCTGCGCTCTAGTCACAACATGAGGATTGCTGGTGTCCGAAACGTGAGCCACAGGAGCAGCACCAGCCTGAGCCGCAGTAACAGCATGAGGGTTGCCTGTATCACCTGTATGAGCATTGAGAAGCGCAACATCTATAGATCCGACCTGAACAGCAGTCACTTGATGCGGGTTAGTCTGGTCAGCTTCATGATCAGAAAGATCCTGTTGAGTCTGTTCAATGCTTTCAGCATTCTGTTCTGGCAGTGTGGCGTTCACTGCGCGTTCAATCGCATTTGGATTACGACCTGGCATTACGGCCTCCCCAAAACTCTGGCAAGGTTGCCTGTACTCACCCCACCAACGACCAGAACTGTACCACGAGAAACCCCACCAATATGTGACCAGGGGGCGGTGATCGTCAGTACGGCTGAATCACTCGTCACAGAAATCAGACTGTTCGTGACCACTACATCAACCAGCATCCCATTGTCATCAGGATAAGTCGTAGATGCGATGGTGTAGGTTGAGTTCGTTTCGCCGGAAACATCAACGGTGTTCGTGCGCCACTGATAATAGAGATCATCATCAGAAGTAGCCGTGACCGAGAAGATCGCTGAAGCAGGAGCCACGACTTCAATATCTTGAGGATGAGACGTAATAGCAACAAGCGAGCCAGCATCAAAAAGAGGATAGGTTAGACCGCTGAAGTACCAGACGTTCGTATCCCAAGGCTCGTCACCATCAGTGTAAACTCCATGGTCAGAAGTATAGAAGGCTGTTGCATTGGTCTCTTCATGATCAGCCCATATTCCCGGGGCCCCTGGACCACCAGCGTAATTATACCAACCACAATTAAAAGCTCCCGCTTCACCGGTTTCCCCAACTAAATTCCAAGTCGATTCATCTGTAGAAGTGCCAGTATATTCAACGGTGCCAACTGAGAAACAATTATGCATTTCGCCTGCAGTAAAAACTCCTACCAGCCCACCATGACGAACGGTAGGATTAGGAATGCCACTTCTCGAATTATTGATAATGACATCAGTATAACAATTTCTCAGTGTTCCTCCGTCCACAGTCCCGACTAAACCACCAATTCGAAGAGACGAGTTGTTGGAGTGAATGCCCGATGTCACATAACAATTCTGAATAAGTCCATCGTTTTCAAGTGTGCCAGCGATAAAGCCAAAATCATGGCCACCTTCATTTCCTACGTTGTTACATTGAGGATTGATCAAAACAAGATTGCTGACGGAGCCTCCGAGAATAGACCCAAACAATCCATCTGCATCGTGATATGAAGTCTTTCCGTATTCGAGATCAGAAATGGAGTGACCTTCTCCGTCGAACACTCCGCTGAAGTTCTCAATATGCTCCCACTGATCTGCTAGTCCTGTGTATCCAACAGAAGAGGAATCGAGATCAGCCTTCAGTACGTATCGATTAGTGGTTCCGGAAGGAATGTTGCTGAGTTGGTTCCATGTCCCGATGTTGATCGTAGCTGCGGAGGATCCACAGACGAGAACGAGCAGGAGTAGAGCGGTAAGCTTTCTCATGGAAGCCTCCTATTCGTTCTGAAGAAGCATATAGTTTGGAGTGAAGTACAGCGCGTTCGTGTCTGTCGCCACCCCTATGATTTGTACGTTGTCGCCGGATCCGCTCGGGATCGTCTGAGTCAGAGTTCCGACATTCGTTGAGACATAAATCAAGCTGCCCTGAGTCCAGCTCCACGAGTCGTAAGCCATGATCCCTTCGAGCAGTACTTCCTTGTCGGCGCCGGTACCTGTGTCGATCGCCAGAGCAATGCAGGGCAGAGTCGCGTTGGTAGTGGCATCGGCCGTCTCAAGGTTCCCATCGGAAGCCACAAAGAGAGGAGCACCGAATCCCTGGGCATTGACATCGACAGTCATCTTGATTGAGCTGCCGGACGCTTCACCAGAAGCTACACTCCCCGGGAGTATCAGAGTGTTCGTGTTGATGTTCACGCTGTTCGTGAATCCGCTTCCAGAGAGAACGCTGGCCGCATTCGAGATGGCCGCATCCAGCTCTTCAACAACATCCTGCAGATTGGTTCCGGTCACATAGGTCAGACCTGACGGTGAGAACGTGACGTTTGCCGCTACGCCTACAGCAAGCTCATTCGTGGACACGAACTCATCCAGCTCCTCGATCGCCTGCTGTACGGTCGTGGCAGATCCAGACAGAATCAGGTAGGTCGTATTCGTATCGATCGATACCGCTCGGGCCTTGACCTTAGAAGCAGCTTCAACAGATCCGACCAGGACAAAGAGTGTCAGGACAAAGAGTGTCAACCTTCTCATCATGCCACCTCATATGCATAGCGGATTGAAACGTCTTCAGAGCTGAGCGCCGGAATAAAAGTGAAGACCTTGCCGGAGCGAGTCCAGTCTACGTCCTTCTTCTGAGGCGCACCATCACGATGAACTTCAGGCTCAAAGCCTTCTACCGGGGTGTTAGCGACTTCGGCAGTACCGGACTCACTCTCAAAGTGTTCGGTGACTATGGCCGCTTCAGTGCCATCGCCAAGATCAAGCGTTGTGTTGTTGATCGTGATATCGGGAGCTTCAGGACAGCTCGTTGTGCATCCGGAACAGCAAGTACTCACGTCTTCTTCCTCCTGGTTCGTGAGGCCTTGATCGGTAGCCTCAATCGTTTCTGAAAGTAGGTCGACCATAATGGATCAGGGGAGCCGAAGCCCCCCTCTCCGGTTGATCGTTACAGATCACCAGATTCCATCCACAAAAGCGTTGCGGAGAAATCCACAGCGTTGGTGACATCAGCATCAATGTCGCCACCATCAAGCAGAACATTAACATACAGATCCTTCGCCGTAGCCGTTCCGTTGAAGTAGGCCTCAGCAAGAGAATCCAGAGCACTAGCTGCATCAGTGACGTTGGTAACCGGATCGATTGAGACCTTCGCATCTGTGAAGTCTATCTCAGTCGACGTAAGATCCGGACCAGTACCGATGGTTGTTCCAAAGGCGTAATCTCCACCATGGTCATTGTCGATCACGGCATTCGTCGCGAAGGTGAAAGCGTCGACCTGAAAAGACAGGAGGACAAATGCACCTTCGGGAAAGTCGTAGATCTTCACACCACCACATGAATTGGTTGATCCAGTCAGATCCGTTACTGGAATCTGAACCCCGCTACCAACCAACACGGTTTGATGGAAAGGACCAAGACCATACTCCGTAGCCGTCACATTCGCACCAGCAGTTCCCACACCATACGAAGTGTAGGGCATACCCTTGGTCCGGAGATTCTTGATCACGCCGTCTTCACCGGCCACACTGCCTTGAGATCCGTTCTTGATTGCGCGGATCCATTGACGTGCATACGGATCGGTCTCACCAAAGGAGAGACTCGGGACCAGGCACGCAATGAGAGCCAACAGGAAAAGGATTGAAAATAACTTCTTCATGATACTCTCCTCCGAGAGTTGTGTAGGGACTCCCCCCGGTTAAGAGGGGATCCCTACGAGTGAACGATTAGCCCCCGAGCCAGTACTCGACGAACAGCGTGAAACCACCCGCGGTCAGCGTGTCCGAAGTCACGACAACCGAGATGTCTTCTTCTGCGGCCGACTTCCGGCCGGCAACGAGAACATTGCCGACACCATCATCGACATAGGTGCCAACCGAAGTCAGAGCGGCATCGCTCGTAACCTTGACGGTACCGATGTTCACATTCAGCGTACCGGAACCGGCCTTCGCCTCATGAACGTCGATGATCGGAACAGCAGCCAGGATCGCATTGTCCGGAAGGGCAACGTTACGCGTTGCCATTGCGGTACCATCACCTTCGATGGCATTGCGGCTGTCTGCGACTTTCATCTTGTAGGTTCCAACGGCGAGCTCGTCGGTACCCTCGATGGCAATCTGCCCGGTCACGGACCAATCAAAGACGATCATGCCTTTGCGAAGCCCGTACTGAGCGATGACATCTTGTGCCTGGAAGTAACCTTCATCGGCCCAGGAAGCGATGTTTTCAGTGAGTTTGTCTACCATTGTTCATTCCTCCTTGAGGATTTTTGAAGAGGGAGCCCGAAGGCTCCCCCGCGAGTTTACGCTTACAGCGAAGTTACCTTCGAACCACCATCGGCCGTGTACTCGGTGTAAGCGGCCGGAGCCGAATCACACGCGATTACGTAGGTCGGAGCAGCCGAACTGTCCGCAACCACACCATCCACCGTCGTAGCATCGTCGGCGGTGACCGTCACCGGATCGCCGGCTTCAGCCGTCAGATACCCGGCCAGCGTCAGCGTGACCGTGTTGTTGTCCGTGTCGACATCTGCCGAAGCAGCGTCGGCTGTAACATCCTGCTCGTCCTCAGCCAGGGATCCACCGATCTCGGTGTCTTCCGGCGTGTTATGGACGAAGCGGCGGTACAGTACCGCAATCGGCTCTTCACGGTTGGAGAGCGGCTTGGCGAACGCCTCTGTACGCATGAACCAGAACCCGATCTCATTGAGAGGGTTGTGAATCGCGTGCTGGATGTTCAACCACTTCCACTCACCGTTCAGGCCAGGTGTGGCACCAAATGAGGTCTTGCCACCGGGGGAGGCCGGACCTGCAGGCGGGATCTCGGTCATGAACACATCCTTCATGAAGATGATATACATGCCGAACTCAGCATTCAGGTAGTCTGGATCGACATCCTGACGGTTCCCCAGGAGAGCTGCGGAGCTCTCGGTGAACGGGTCGACGCGCTTCAGAGTAACGTTGGTACCATCGACGCTCTTGATCTTGAAGCGAGGCGAGAACATATCGTGCATGAGGGCGAAGCCCTTATACTCGGTCGTGTTCCCGTAGCCATCGATCAACATACTGGCCTTGTAGTGGCGCCAGTCTTCACGTTGATCCGGATCCTCTTCAATCATGCGATCGAAGTCTTCCAGGTCACCAACCCACCCGAAAGAGGGACGCCCGTTCTGCGTACCGATCGCAGCTTCCGGAGCCTGCATCTGGAGGTAGCGGGAATACCATTTGTTCCACTTCCAGTTCAGGACACCGATCTTCTGTGCTTCGTAGCTCGATACCACGAGCTGGCTGTCTCCATCGCTGTCGACGGCCATCGGGTCATACGTTGCGGTCACGGCATTGGGATGCCCTTCACCGATAACGTAGATGTTCGATGCATCGTTGCAGAACTTGAGGTACTGCTCGCGGTGGTAGTTCTCCCACAGATCGTTCGTGAAGTCACCCAGGAACGAGTAGACTGCACCGAGCTGCTGACGGAGCTGCCACATGAAGCGAAGATCCCGAATCGAAATATTCGGGGTGTTGTGTTCGATGCCCAGGCCCCCGTAGGTCACCGAATCAAACCCGTAGGTCACGGTGTAGGGGTTGTACTTGGTAGCATCGTAGCCAGGATCCCCGGCCGAAGGCTTACGGGAAATCTGGACAGGATGCCACAGGTGCAAGCTGCGCTGCGGCCCAATGCCAGGATGGAAACGATACGCCTTCTTCTCGAGGCCCTGCTCGAGGGAATAGCTACCGCGGCCGATCTTGGTGCGCCATACGGATGTACGCCGGCGCTGACGAATCTGAATCGCATTGTCGACTTTCGACTCTGCATCCAGGAATGCTTGATTGCGCTCTGAGAGTGAGAGCGTCTGAAGTTCTCTTCCAGCCATGAGGTTTATCCTCCATTGAAAAGTTAAGATATTTCGTAGGATTGCTCAGGTTCCTACTCTCAACCTTCCAGCGGAAGCTGACTGGATTGTACTTACCTTGCCTTACGTCGGCCAACGGCTCTCGGGGAAAGCTAATACGCCCGATCTATCCGAGAAAAAGCAAATCCCCCTCGAGTTGTCAAGGGGGATTTACAGATTTTTTCTGATCTCTCAGGATTAGGGCAGAAGATCATCAATTGATTTGGCCTTCTGATCGCCGCCTCCTCCACCGCCCTTATCCGTGTCATCACCGCCACTGGCTCCACTATCCGGACGTAGCCCCTTCAGCTTGGCTACTTCGGCCTTGAGAGCCTTAACAGCCTTTACCTGACCCGCATATAGGGAAAGATACCGATCGGTGACCTGGGCCTTAAGAGCGGCCTTCACGACATCCTCTGGAGGAGCTGATCCATCAATAATCTTCATCGCTCCTTCCTGGATCCCCTGCAACCATTCCGGCTTCTTGACAGAGGCACGAAGAAGAGGATGAACCTCTCCAAGCTCCTTGATCGTATTGGCTAGGAGCTCTGTACGCTGCGTGGCTTCTTGCTCACGGCGCTGCTGAACAGATTTCGAATAGGACTCCCGCTTCTCAGTGATGGCTTGCTGTGCTGTAGCTCGCATGGAATCAAGCTGAGAGAGCATCGGAACAATCTCAAGAATTGCATCGGCATCATCGATGTTCGACTTGAGGAAAGCCGTTCTTTCAGTCTTGCCCAAACGAGCGGCCTGGTTGATCACGGCTTCATCGATCTCATGTGACTTGGCAGTATCGAGGATCGACTTGCTCAGATCAGTCATTGGCTGTACGTGTGCCGCCTTGAACTCTTCACTCTCTGAGTAGTTCAGGGCTGCTTCCTTGGCTTCAAGTTCCTGAAGACGACTTTGAGAATCCTTGTCTATGCCGGCGCCTTCCTTGATCTGTTTTCTGGCTTCAGCAAGTTTGGTTCGCATTGTCTTGAAGGCTTCGGCTTGCTTTTCGTCGAGTCCCTCCGGAGGATCGATTTCCTCTTCCTCTTCATCTTCCTCTTCGTTGCCTTCTTCGAGAAGATCGTCGGGAACTTCGTCGTCGCCGTCTTTGTTGTTGCTTTTGTCTTCAACGTTGTCTTTGTCGTCGCCTTCGGATCCGCTCTTGTCGTCTTTGTTCTCGCCATCGTCATTGTTGGTTACGACTTCATCGACAAGACCTTCCATCTCCTCTCCAAACTCCATCCCTGAGAGATCCAAATCTTCCCCGCCTTGTGCCTCAACTGCTTCATCAGCCATGTCTATGCTCCTTGTTTGGTTACGATGTCTTTAGCCTCTTCTTCAGAGTATCCCTCGGTTTCGACCAAGTACCGGATCTGAGCATCGGTAACCGGCGAACCTGTCTCAACGATGTAATCATCGAGCTTCGTCAAAAGAACTATGTCCTGGTCTTTTCCCGCACGAAACCCAACTTCCTGTAGAGCCTTCTCCGCGGTTGGAGTATGCATCTTCGATACGAGTCGAGTCTGATCGATCCCATCGATCATAATCTTTGTGACAGGATTAGCCTGCCATTCCCTGTAAGCTTCAAGAGCTCCAGGAGTATTGATCCATTCTACGAGTGTCATTCTTCTCCTTGGGTTAGGTTAGCCTCTGTCTCAAGATTCTTTCTCTGAATCTCCGCTTCCGTCCTCTGCTGAAGGGCCGCGAGCTCGGCCTGGAGCTTGACCAGATCGGCCTGCATCGAGGTATAGGCCTTCTCCATACGAGCTTGGTGAAGCTGGTCGGCCTTGTACCGTTCGATCTGTGCGTCACTGTCGATCTTATGGATCTTCACTTCATGCTCACGATTGGCCAGAGCCTCTTCTGCTTCCTGAACACGCTTTGCTTGTTCCTCCTGGGCCTTCTGCTGTTCGGCAATCATCTTCTCAACTTCAGCCATGATCTTCTTCAGGATGGCAGAGAACTCACGGAGAGCTGCTTCATACTGCTTCACTTGAGCTTCCCGGGTCTTGTCCTGGCTCATCAGTTCGAGATGAGTACCACAATGCTGAAGGAGGAGCTGCAGAGCAACGGCCATCTCTTGACTCACCTGACCTGACTGCTGATACATCTGGATGATCTCACCCATCCTCGATACGTGAATAGCCAGATGGATCCCATGAGGATCATCGAGGGAGACAGTACGCTTGTTCCCATTCATCATGTCGATGTCTTCACCCTCGGCCATGGAATGAATAATCGTGAAGAAGGAGGTATCATCCATCTCCGGAACAAAGTCGTCGACGTTCTCCCAACCAACACGGACAGCAAAAGCATGACGCATGATGTTGCGCTTCCCGGTCTCACCAACGGCACCCATCATCGAAACCATCCAGTTCGTGATGTTCATCTTCTGCGAGACACTACCAAGCCCGATCGATCGACGAGCCTTCAGAACCCATTGCTCAGGATCAAGAAGCTGTGTGGGGAATCCATCCTTCTTGAGGAGATCAAACAATCGCTTGTGATCCTCGTAACCATCAGCATCCTTGTCATAGTCAGGATTCATCAGACGCCGGAAGGTTTCCTTAAGCCACTCTTCGTGCTGGACGTAGTAGAAGACGGCCTGGTTGCCTTCCTGCTTCGCTTCGTTGAAGCTTTCCTTCTGGACCTCAGTAGCGCTTCGTACCTCACCTCCAATGTCTTCGTCGCGACTCTTGTAGATTCCCGCATTGGTATTCTGAACTCCATTGATAACACGCCGGGCCCCGACGACCGGATCCAGCGAGGGAAGAACCTGTTTCTGCATGACATCAATACCAGATGGAATCATGTAGAACGGTCCCTTCTTCGCAACCTGAATCGACTCTGCATCAGAACCAGAGCCAAGCTGGAAGACCATACCGCCTGCCATCTCAACTCCAGTCAGCATGGAGTTGAGAAGACGGTTCGAGGCATGACAGTGGGGAAAGATTTCACGGCCAAGACCGCGTATGCTCTTGAAGAAGCCATCTCCGATATCGAAGATCATGTTCTGGAAGACTTCGGCCATGTTGCTGTATCGACGCTGCTTCTCATAGAGAAACTCGATATCCTCTTCGGGAGCGTCCTGCCAGAAAATCTGATGCGTGATGCGTTTGGGTTGCTCCTTATCGAAACGTTCCTTGGAGTAGGTATGAACAATCCGGATTCCATCGAACTCCACATCAGTTCCATTGTCCATATTCTTCATCGCCTGTTCGAGCGACTCCCAATCACTGATTGAGTAGGCATCATCACCGGTACCCGGATGATCATCGAAGAACTTCTGAACAGCCTTGCGAACGGCAGGGACATTCCACCCCATAGCTTTAGCTGCATCCTCATCCTCGAGGTTCTTTACCAAGTCAAGTAGGCTGATCTCATCCCTGATCTGAGCAATCTCTATNTTGTCAATGTCGCATTCAGTCTTCCCAGGTACCAAGAAGTTCGCACACCGAACAGCGCTGCTCTTCCATGTATCCTCGTTTGGCCAGTAGATGGTGCCCATACCGAACTTGAGCATCTCCTTGATCCGGAACATGGTCACGAAATAGAAGCTTCGCCACTCACGAATGATCTGCGTGAATCGACGAGCAAGGACCAGGCTCCAATCCTTGCCAGGGTTCTGTGAATCCTGGAAGTCGGTCGACAACGTGATGAACTCAGGAACGTCAACGAGCATTGTCCAGATGGATGTAGCATTGAGATTGATGGCAGAACGGAACTCACCCCAATCCACGTTGCTCATCCAGGAGAGACCGCGCCGGCGCAGCTCATTTCTGGAGATGGGAGGATTGCCATTGTAGAGATTCTGGATCTGACTACGGGCATAGGCCGCGGTCTTGTCTCGTTCTCTCAACTTGTTGTAGATCCCTTTCGCCGTCTTCGCGTTTGCAACGCGCTTATCGACGATGGTACCTGACTTGGTTGCTGTGCTTAACTGATCGTCTTTTTTACTCATGGCTCTATCTCTCGAGTCAGTCATGCGGTCGGGAACCCGCTTGGCGATCTGAGATTGCACCTGTATCTCAAGATCGCGTGGAACGTCAAGTGCATTTACGTTGTAGTGTGATCTCACTGTTTTGATCAAGCGAGGATATGTATGCGCTCCCATCACCCGAAATCCAGTCTCGGGCACGTCATAATACCAGCCCCCGGGCACGTCATAGGCGGTGTTGAGGAGAACCTTCATCAGAATGGTTTGTCCTTCCCATGAACCGTATCAGGTTCCATCCCGCGTGTCGGGGGATGCGTAATCTCGGCGCTCAACACTTCGGATGCATAGGGCTTATTTGCTTTCGAGTTCCACAGGACCTTGAGATGTTCCTTCGTCTGGCAGAGCTTCGTCATGATCCCGCATGGACATGCGATCCGGTATCGACCGGATACTTCCTGGACCTTGAACCCTTTGCGAGTTGGATCCATTTCCTTCTGTTCGTATTCGTTGCGACGACCACAGTGAGCGCACTGGTAGAAGTCTTTCTTAGGTGCCGGCATCTTCATCCTCCATTCGTTGAACACTTCCATCTTCCTTGAACTTGAATCTTATAGGGCATGGATCCAGAGTTACCTCGAGAGGGGCTTCGTCATAGCCGGGATCCCCGGGCTTCAGAAGTACCTGTTGTGAATACTTCGTAGGAAGCTCATCGGTGATGGCTATCCACACACGCCAGAACCAAACCTGGAACTTCTGCCATCGGGTATAGTCATGCCATACCAACTTCACACGGCCAATTGAATCTCTTGAATTCATGCTGCTCTCCTCAGATCGGGGAATGCGAATATGTCATCCTCGTACAACTCGGTTGTCTCTATATCTGCCTTCTGAACGTCTTCAAGCGTGATCGTTTGCTT
>JGI11705J14877_10001411_pt1 | contig 13811 bp, 12 predicted proteins | sample Etolaghawater15m_FD_14877 | JGI IMG/M metagenome (IMG submission 14877) | reverse complement strand
AAAAGTATAGTTCAAAAAGAAATGTGTGTAGCATGATATTTTAAGTAGTTTTTAATGTGGCAACTGTGTCAATCGGGTAAAATAACAAATACCCAAGGAAATATAGATGAAGATAGAAATAGATGCAGAGCAATTTGCTAAAGATATAAAAGCTGGTAAAAGTATTAGCGGTAAAGATGGAGCACTTAGCTCCATGATTAAACAACTAACGGAAGCTGCTCTCGCAGCTGAAATAGATTCGCACCTCTCTCAAGATTTGAGTAAAAACCGTAAAAATGGTTATGCCTCAAAGACTATGAAAAGTGAGCATGGTGAATTTGAGCTAGATGTTCCAAGAGATAGAAATGGATCTTTTGAACCTGAAATTGTAAAGAAAAACCAAAGAACAATGAGTGGTGAAATAGAAGAGAAAATTCTTGCTTTGTACTCTCATGGTAACAGTTATTCTCAGATAGCTGAGCTAATTCAAGATATTTATGGTGTAGGCTTCTCTAAAGGTGCTATAAGCTCTGTAACTGATAAGATAATACCTATGCTCCAAGAGTGGAAAGTTCGTCCTCTTGAAGAGGTATATCCATTTATATTTTTAGATGCCATCCACTACAAAGTCAAAGAAGATGGTCGTTATATCTCAAAAGCATTTTATACAGTTCTCGGGGTTGGAATTGATGGTAAAAAAGAAATCTTAGGTCTCTATCTTAACGAGAGTGAAGGTGCTAAGTTCTGGCTACAAGTTTTAACAGACTTATCAAACCGTGGAGTGAAAGATATTCTCATAGCTTCTGTTGATGGACTTAAAGGCTTCCCTGAAGCAATAAACTCTGTGTTTCCAGATACAGAAGTTCAACTCTGTATCGTCCATCAAATACGCAATAGCTTAAAGTATATAGGCTCTGCTAACCAAAAACAATTTGCAAAAGAACTCAAAGCTGTCTATCAAGCTTTTACTAAAGAAGAGGCTGAAATTGAGCTTGATAAGCTTGAAGAAAAATGGGGTAAAAAGTATCCTATAGTCTTTACTTCTTGGAGAAATAAATGGGAAAACCTTTCTGTATTTTTTAAATATCCAACTGATATTAGAAAAGTAATTTACACTACTAACATTATTGAATCAGTGCATCGTCAATTTAGAACTCTTACTAAAACAAAGGGTGCTTTCCCTAACGACAATAGCCTTCTCAAACTACTTTTTATGGGTATCCAAAATGCTCAAAAGAAATGGACAAGACCTATAAAAAATTGGAGTTTAACCATATCTCAACTCTCAATTCACTTTGAGGGGAGACTAGATAAAGCTTTAAACTTATGATACAATTTTAGGAATTATCCGATGCTGACACAGATTATTGAACACTACCGTACTATAGGCTTCTGATAATGTATTGCCACCAAAGTTTATTACACCATGCTGATCATTATTCACAATTATCGTACTGTAATTATCTTCTAAATTGTAGGTATTATTTCCTCCAGAATCAAAGATAAAAGCATGATTCTGCCCAATATTAAAAGTATCATTGCCTTCATCACTTTCTATAATTTGTAGTGTATTATTATTTTCAAATGTATATACTTGGTTATTACTGTTTGATATACTTGTGTTTTCTTCAATTAACACTTTCTCTCCAGACTGAAAATGGATTCTATTTTTATCAAATAACCATAAATTATGTGTAACTAGTTCTTTAATACTTATATTATATCCTTCAGCAATACTGGAAATAGTATCTCCTTCAATTACTTGATATAAAGGTTTTCCTACTCCTATATTATCATACAAGTTTATCTCCATGTCATCTAATAATAATTCTTCTCCACTATAAATAATCTCGCCAGGGAAAACCGTGATATTTGATAATAAAAATGAAATGTCATCTATATTCTCTACCGCATTTTTTAGCTCTGTATTAGTCAAGTTTTTTATGTCATAAGTTTGTCCACTATGTATCATTTTATCTACATAGCTTGTTTTCGTAGCAAGTATATCTTGTATGATTGTTGCTTTAGCTTCTTGTGTATTTGCGGAGACTGTTGCAGTGTTTGTAGATTTGTCGATTTTTAAATACTCTCTCAAAGTAGTCTCTCCGAAAAGTTCGACTTTTGATTCGTTGGCAAGAATTGCATTGAGTTCATAAAGGTCTTGTGTAATGTTTGTAGTCTTTATTATGGTGCCGTTTTGACCTATGTCAATCGTAGTGCCTTCTTCTTGCGCTGTTCCATACCCAAACCATGATTTCACCATATTATACAAACTGGCAGTTGCTTCTGTTCCAGCTATAGAAAAAACAACTCCAGCTACAATACCTACTCCTATAACCACTGGTACCGAAACAGTTGTACCAAGACCTGCTGCTAATGCTATAACTGCTTCTGAAGCTGTAGCAGAAGCAACGCCTCCAACATATGAACCTCCTGCAGTTTTAAAAACTGCCCTTACTTTATCTTCATCTTGAATAATATTGACAATTCCACCAACTACTGTTGCTGCTCCAGTCGTCGCCCATTTGACTAGTACCGTTTGACCAACTGTAAATCCAGAATATTTCTCCGTATATAAATCAACTGCACTTGCTGCTGCACCGTATGTGGAAGCTGTCCCATCTAAAACTGTATACTCATACTCTTTGCCATCTAATTCAAATGTTGCCATTGTGTAACTCCTCTTTTATGTTTATGTTTGGACAAACTTTTTGGATTTGTTCATCCGTGATATTTGAAACTGTTTTTACAATACTAATATTCTTAGTTTTTAAAAACTCCTCTTTATTAAGTAGCCATTTTTTTGATTGTATGTAATCCTCTAGATAAGGATTAGAATTAAGAACACAGAAACTTTCAATCTCTTTAAATTGCTCAGTTTCAATTAAGTGGAACATAATATATTTTGTAATTTTATGCACCCTACTATTTTCCCAATACTCCGCCGCTTCTGCTTGTTTGGCTCGTTGGTAAATATCTGGAAAGTTATCTTGATAAAGAGTGTTCATCACCTTAATCGACTTATAAAGTTTAAACAATCTCTCATGTTGTTTCTTGTCTCTAAGCATTTTAGAACTATTTACATAACTTTTTTCACCTAGATAACGATCTGAAAATTTTGGATTTTCTATCCAATAGGCTGTAAAATTTGATACAAACAGAGCACTTAAATTATTAAAAGCAGCTAATCTAATTTCATTAAACTCGTCATCTTTCGCTTCATACTTGAGTGTGGCTTCTATAGTTTCCCAAGCTTTTTCATTGAACTCTATAACTTCATCAAATGAGTAGTTTTTATTGCTATAGAGGATAATTCCTCCACCGTTTGGAACTATATGTGTACGAAGTTTAAATACATACCATCCCAAATACTTTTCAGCATCATTTTCAGGAAGATTGTCTTGCCATTTTTTTACAAAGTAATCTTGTAGTCCAATGAATGGTTTCATGATTAAACTTCTCTCATCTATAAATGGGAGTTTGGCGAGTATTGTTGTGTACACCAACATCATATTTGCAGGGATAAGCCATTCTTTGGCTTTTGGATAAGCTTGTCCTTCATAAATCCATTTAGATCTTTCTTGGAGATAAAAGCTTATATTTCCTACTAAAAAAATAATGACTATTAAAAGAAGAGAATTCTTTTTTTTATGGTTGGTTTTTATTACTTGTTCTTTTCTACTATCCATGTAACCTCTTTTTTCTTAAAATCTAAACTATTCATGTTATTCCTTTTCACTTTATACATAGTGCATCATAGTCCCAACAATGTATTTAGGTTTTGTCTTTACAGGATTCCCTTTATGAAGCCAATTCCACATCGCTGGAAAAAGTACTATGTTTCCTTGTTTTGTTTTTACAGCTATTTGCATTTGTGGAAATTCTGTTTCTCCACCTTCATAATCATCATTAAGATATAAAAAAAGTACTAAAAATCGTCTAGAGGTTTCTATGTTAGTAACCTCTACATGTTCATCAAACCTCTCATCACTATCTGGTAAATAGCGTTTCATACGTAGAGGTTCTAAGTTAAACTTTGTAGGCCATTGATACTCTTGTATATTATGCTCTTTTTTATATGTAGCTATAGCTTCTAAAAAGAGTGCTCTTAGTTGAGCATTTTCTTGTTTAAACTCTTGATGATTTGCTAATTTAATTTGGGTAAATTGCATATGCCAACCATCATTAGCTGTTATATGCTCTTTTTCGTGTTGATGAGTGTAAAGTTCAAATTTGTCTATGAGGTTTTTACAAGCTTTAGGAGAGAGTGTCTTTTCATAAAGAGTGATATAGTTATTCATTATAGAATATACGTCAACCTATATGCATAGTATTGCATAACTTATCCTCCTATATATCACTTTTTTATTACAAAAAATTTTATCTTATTTTAATAGCAGAATATACATTAATAAAAAAAAACTATTTAAATAGAGAAGAATGGGTAATATTGAAACTAATTATAGAATATATTATTAAAAAACATTATAATAATTAATTCTGTGAATTGAATAAAAGACAAGATAAAGTTTACACTTCAATGAAATAGCAGTTTTCTAGGTAGATCTAAAAAATGGATTTTCATGATTCAGAAATTGCATTTACTTTTTCTTTTGAATTCGATGTGAAAACATGAACAATGTTTTGGTGATGTTGAAATGAACCTCTTAGAAAAATATTTAGGTCATCATTAGTATGATACAATTATACAAAGAGGAGTATATTCATTATGAAAAAAGATAATCAACAATCTACTACATGTTCTATAAATAATAATATCTCTGAAGTAGTTGCTTCATTAAAGACTATGCCAATTGAGCATAAAATTCCTAAACGTGCTATTGCTGGTATGAAGTCTTTAGCTAAAAGTAATAAAAAATATCTCCAAAAGTCGTTAGACTGATTTAATTTTATATCAACTTATCATTTCACACTTACTTCTCTCTTCCTATAGTATAGTATTGACATTTACATTGTCTATTTTACTTTGACTTTATACAAATTACTTTGATTGTTCACTGTATTCAAATAGCTTTCTTCTCCTTAAAAATTATATATATTAAAATATGATAATACAAAGAATTATTTTTATTTTAGTATTATGATATACTTTTTCATTATGAAATGTCCTTTACCTAATACCCTTACATTCCCTCAACGTAAACTAAAGAAAAACTACAGATCTATTACTGGACATTTCCCAAGTATTAAAAACAATAAATCCATTGCCTTCGAATCTAAACTAGAATCGGAACTTTTTCTTACACTTGAATTTGATGATGATATTGAAAGTTATGTAGAGCAACCTCTAATTACTATCACGGTTGACGGCAAGGAAAAGTCCTACCATGTTGATTGCTATGTCAAAATGAAAGAAAGTTCTCCAAAGAAAGATCTTCTTATCGAAGCCAAATACACGCATGAAATTGAAAAAGAGAGAGAATATTTCGAAAAAAAATTTAAAGCTGCCAACATAGCAGCTAAAAAACTTGATATTGATTTTGTTGTCTATAATGAACTAATACACTCTCAAAAGTATATTTATAATCTTGATTTTTTGTATCGCTATAAAACACAGCCAATTGTAGGTGACTATGACCAACAAATTTTTGAAACACTAAAGCATCAACCTCTAACTGCCCAAAAAGTAGTTGAGAAACTATCTGAAAAAAAATTGGAACAATTTCAAATAGCAAATGCCATCTGGAGTCTGGTAGCCGACCGCAAACTTTCAACTGATTTAGAGCAGGACCTAAATATGGATTCTATCATAGAGGTTGTCTTATGAGTGTTGTAAAGTTTGATATAGGTTCTAAAATCTTTTATAACGACCTAGAATATCAGATCAAGGGTTATCCGTCATTATCGGAACTTCTAATTAAACTCGTACACAAACCGTTTAGTGAAAGAATCGTAAAAATTGATGCAGTTATAAAAGAACCTAAAAATGCGAAGCAGGTAGATAAAGAACTAATTGATCTAAATGATGAGAAGTTTCAATTGGCTATGGAACGCTATAAGATCATAGAACCTCTACTATCTTTAGATAAAAGAACGGCTGATGACGTACAGCAAGTTGCAAAAAAACATAAAAAGGGTATCGCTACACTTTATCGCTGGCTAAAGGCATATGAAACATTTGGCACCGTCAGTTCCCTTGCTGATTCTTATGACAACAGCGGTGCTAAAGGGAAAAGTCGTCTCGATCCGTCTGTCGATGTCGTGATTCAATCCGTTATAGACGAGTTTTATTTAGATAAACAACAATATCCTCTATCGGTTATTTATGACAAAATTATTGAAAAATGCGAAGCACTTGAACTTAAAGTACCCAATAAAAATACAATCCGTAACCGTATCAACGATATCAACCCTAAACTCATTGCTAAACACCGTAAAGGTGTACACGTTAAAGATACACATGGAATGCCGGGCAAATATCCAGATGTAAAAATGCCCCTTGATGTAATTCAAATTGATCATACAAAAGTGGATGTTATGCTTGTCGATGAAAGCACTCGAAAAGATATTGGCAGACCGTATATTACCGTTGCAATAGATGTCTATAGCAGAATGGTTTACGGATTTTATATTTCACTTGAAGGTACCAGCTATTTTAATGTCGGGCAGTGTCTTCTCAATGCGATTTTACCTAAAAACGATCTATTAAAACTTTACAATGTTCAAGGTGAATGGCCGGTCTATGGACTCCCAAGAAGTGTTTCTATGGATAATGCTGCAGAATTTCGTTCTGATGCACTGCAAAGGTTTTGTGCAGAATATAGAATAAAAGATATTTATCGACCTGTTTCACGAAGCCATTTTGGAGGAATCATCGAACGTATGATGAAAATATCTATGAAAAAAGTACATCAACTACCTGGTTCAACTTTTTCAAATGTTACAGAAAAAGGCACTTACGACTCTGCTAAAAATGCCGTTATGACAATTAGTGAACTTGAACAATGGTATACGGACTTTATTATCAATGTCTATCATAAAACAGTACACGGTACTCTGGGAATGACACCGGAAGAAAAGTTTTATCAGGCAATGTTCGGTGTAGGTAATACAATACCATTTCTCCCAAACCTTCCTGCAGATACAGTCAAACTGCGTATGGCACTATTGCCTGCCATGGAGAGAACAGTTCAAAAGAACGGAATAACAATCGACTATATAACCTACTTTTCCGAAGTACTCAGAAAATGGATCGTTCCATCACAATATAAAAGATTAAATAAAAACCTTGAGTCAACGAAAGTATTATGTAGAAGAGACCCTAGGAATATAAGTAAAATTTACGTTTACGATCCGGATATCGACAATTATATAGAAGTACCATATGCAGACATCAAAAGATCTCCTATGGATCTAAAAGAACTTAGAGCCGCGATTAGTGAAGCAAAAAAAGAGGTAACAGGTAGAGAGATAGAGGAGCATGATATCTTTAAAGCAAAAAATAGACTCTATGAATACAGTTCAAAAGCTCGGCAAGAAACAAAAACCATTCGCCGACATCAAAGTTCTAAGAAACATAAAGAAAAATCTTTAAAATATGAAGAAGAAATTTTACAAAATAATCCAACCGAAAACGTTGTCAGTCTTGAGTCTATAGAAGATGACGATAAAGGTTATGAATATTATCCAGTGGACTGATTATGAGTGAAAGACGACTAACAAACGAAGCAAGAGAATATCTTTCAAAAAGTAAAGAAGAACGTATAAGCTATTGCAAACAAGATAAGTGGATAGGCTATAAAGCTGCTATGACATTGTTGGATATCTTGGAAGAAAAATTCAACGAACCTCTCCAATTACGTAACGAAGGCTTATTGATTTACAGTGAGTATGCAAATGGAAAGACAGCTATTCTAAAACGTTTTTATGATCAACACGCACTTTATAAAAAAGTTGAAAATGAAGATGAGATGGTAACTGAAATTCCTATTATCTATCTTCAAGCTCCAACGGCACCCAATATAGGAGATTTATACAGTCGTATATTAAGAGAATTATGTGTACCCCATAAACCCAATGAAAAAGTTATAGAGAGAGAACGCCTTGTCCTCCACTATTTAAAGAAATTAAATACTAAAATGATTTTAGTAGATGAAATTCACAGTGCACTTACAGGCAACCTAAACAAGCAAAGAGCTTTTGTAGATTCGCTCAAACAGTTAAGCAACCATCTCTCACTGAGCATTATTTTAGCCGGTACGTTTGAAGCTTATTCTGCACTATCAATCAAAGGGGAAACTGACTCTCGCTTTCCTTCTATCGAACTTCCTACATGGAGTAACAATAAAAAATTTCGTTCTTTTGTGGCCACATATGAAACATGTCTACCACTTTTGGAAGCATCAAATTTAGCAGATAACGAAGAGATCATCAATAAGCTCTATTACGAATCGGAAGGCTTGATAGGTAAAACAGTTAACTTGCTAAAAAAAGCGGCAACTAAAGCTATCAAATCCGGTAAAGAAAAAATAACTTTAGAGGAGATTGAGTACTTGCCTACTCTTACATGAGATGTATACTAGAGATGCTGACTGGGTCGAAGAGTATGATTTTTTAACCGTACTGTACCCACGGCAAAATGAACTGCTAAGTTCATGGCTAACTCGAATGGCACATGCACACGGAATGGGGCTCAGCCAATTTATCTCATTGTTTATACGCCATAACGGTTCTGCTCTTGCACGGACAGATCTTGACTTTAAATTTTTCACTGATTTTTTAGAAGTATTAGTTCAAAAAAGTGGACTAATACCAGCAGTAATTTCCGGTCTATCCTTACGAAGTGAAGAGGGTTATTTATATACCTGCGATAATTGTTTTTATCCTCCAAAACATGTTCGTAAACCTATCGATAAAAGAAGCCATTACGGACTGATGTATTGTCCACAATGTTTAGAAGAAGATCCACATCCTTATTTTCGAAAACAATGGCGGTATCTTTTTTATACTGCCTGTCCTAAACACTCCGTACTTTTATCCGATAGGTGCTGGAGGTGTTATGCTCCGATAAAGTTAAGTAAACTGACTCCTGCAGATCAACTGACTACTTGTCATAAATGCAAACAAGATCTGCGACTTACCAAGTCAAAAAAAATACCCGAAGAGTTACATGATGGGCTAGATGCCATCCGATGGTTTGAGCAGGGATTAAACAGAGGATACTTTGAAGTCAACAATGAAAAAGTTAATTCTCTGGTGATATTTCATGTATATACAATCTTACGTTCCATTTTAAAAAGCAATCGCAATATTCAACTTCCAGATTTTCTTCACATAAAAAGCTACCAAAAAATCATTGTAAATCTAAACCACTACAATTCAAAAAAACAAGAAGCTATTTATAGAAGTTTTTATCTCAATGATATGGTTTATTTTCTTTTGCAAAATTTTCCTCATAATCTGTCTAACTTTATTGATATAAACCATTTCACACATAGAGACTTTGTTCATGGATTTAAAAATACACCGTTTTGGTATCAAAATATTTTAGATGAAATTGTACCTATGCAAAATAAAGTTGGACGTAAAATTAGTGAGAATGAAATTATCAGTGCAATTCGTTATTTACAAGAAAAAGGCATCCATGTAACTCAAAAAAATATAACAAAGATTCTTTGCTCCAACTTTGCAATGCATTTAAAACATCGACTACTATATACTTCTTTGCTAAACAACGTCTAATATACATCAAAAAATGTGACGTATAGTCCATAGACATACTGTCTTCAAAAATGTACTATCTTGATTATGAAAAAAGATGTATTACTATTGAAACTTGGTACAAAAATCAAGGATATACGACAACTATAATGGCCTGAAAAATCAAGACAAATAATTTTCAAAGTTAATTTCAACTCCCACTGCTACATTATGCTACATTGTTAATATAATCAAGATATAAATTCATAGGTTTTTGATAACGCAAAGTTCTTTTCCAAAGCTCTTTTCTTAACATTATTTCAATTTTTGTATCTTTCGACTTAATTCTTCGCATGTTTTCTGAAGGAGATATCGCCTTTCTAGACTTTGCACTCATCTTAAACCCTATCTACAAAATAATTTTTCCTAAAACTCCAACCGTCCATCTTGATAACTCGACTTGAGTAAGTTCAGTAGAACGCTCATGATTCTTCGTCTTAAACTTTACAGTATCGCTCTTTTTATATTTCTCTCTAATATCATTTATTGATAAATTTTCATCAATAAAATGTTTCAAAAACTTCTGAAATGTTTTATTATTCACAATATTTTTGGAGCTAACTACCCAAGTACTAGTTGCAGAAGAATTTTCCAACTCTAACAACCCTACATAACTATCTTTATATTTAAAAGTAGCAGTAATATACTGTCTTTTTCTGCCATATATCATACACTTAGGATTAGCATTTCCATTCCCACCATTGTAAATCGTCTCCATATGCTGGTTTTCATATACTACTAAATTTTCAATAACTTCTTGTGTTCGCATATACGCTATATACTCATTGAATTCATCAAAATTATGCGTATATTCCGTCGTACTCATTTTTTGTAGTTCTTTACCTTTGGATGACACTCTGGTCTTTCGGATCTTTTTTTCTCCATTACCAGAAGCATCCGTCAAACTCTGGTCAACATTTTCATCAGTTAATGTTTCTTCCATAATTTTCAATTTTTCTAGTGTTTCTTCATCTGTTAAATTGTCGGTAGAAAGAGTTACATTGTTTAAACTACTGCATTTATTTTTCCTATTGCTTGTAACGGTATTTTGTCTATAGTTTTTGTTTGCATGATTTGATTTTAAACATTCTGTAGTATTTGATGGTTCTTTAGTAGGTATTGTCGGTACTTTATCCAAATCATCTACTTCGGTAACAAATTTTTTGCCCTGATATAAAATAGTAAATTTCGTAAACCCTATCTCTGAATCATCATCAAGTATTTCATGAACATATATATACAATCTTCCATCTTTATCAAACTCTTGTCCTCTATATTTGATTGAGAATTTATCTTCCACAGGAAAAACAGCCTTTATGGGCACCTTGTCTAATTCAATATTTTTATCTTTAAATATTCGTAAACGTGCATTTATATTTTTACCTATCCTTGAAAAGTTTGTGCTCGCATCTTCTTGACATAAAAACCTATGAATGAAAGGTGTATCATTCTCAGAAACATACTTCGGAACAATTATAGATGCATCATTTGGATTACAGTTATATCCATAATACAAATCTTCTAAATTACATCGCAAAGTTGCTTCACGCAAAAGAGTTGAACGATAATAGTAGTAAATTGCAATCACAGAATGTGGAATGATCAAGTCAATCCCTTGTCCAAATTTTATAACACAACAAAATGTTTGTTTAGCCTGTTCTAAATATTTGTGTTTATAACCTAATAATTGGCCTATAAAATCTTTATTTAAGCATTCATTTAAATTGATATCATATTGCTCTTTAGGAAGTTTTGTGTCTATCGGATATGTTCGAGTAAAAGTTGGTAGTTTCTTATTTATTTTGTTGTCTAATTTACCAACTTTGTAAGCTCGATGCAGTTTAAAATGGGTGAAAAATACTTCTGGTGCAATTAGGGAAGTAAAGTGTTCATTTTTGGTTAGATTTTTAACGGCAACTTCAAAATAACTGTTGCCGATATCTTCTTTATCAAGTTTGAGACTTAGTGGCATCAAAAACATAAAACTATCATTCGGATTATCTAACATAAACTCCGGAACGATCTTTTTAGTTTTTCCCATCTAAACTATCTTATTCTCAAACTTTAAAGTACATATTATCAATCTTTACTAGTCTGTTATCAAACTTTTTTGTTTTTTACAGCCATTTTGATATATATGTGTAAAATCTCAATCGCTGCAGGAGTAATTCCACTAATATTCATAGCAGCTTGAAGAGTTGGTGGTGCAAAACTTGCTAATTTTTCTTGCACCTCTTTACTTAAACCGCTTACACTTGTAAAGTCAAAGCCTTCAGGTATAGCAATTTTGAGATACTTTTTCATTCTCTCTATCTCTTCACTTTGCTTATCAATATAACGGGCATATTTTCCCTCAACTAAAATCTCTTCTTTGATGTAATCATCAAACTTCTCTAACTCTGGAACAATTTTGAGCATTTTTTCTACATCAAAAGTCTTACGAGCTACAAGTTGTTGTGCAGTTGAGACATCTTTAAGTGGTTGCTCGTCCATCTCTGCAAGGAGTGCATTAAACTCTTTGTTTGGAGTAAACTTTGTATCTTCTAAAAGTTGTGCACCATAACGGATTTGCTCATCTTTTTTCTTTATTCTTTCATACTCTGCATCCGAAACAAGTCCAAGTGCATGTCCATACTTTCCAAGTCTTGTATCTGCAGACTCTTCACGCAAAAGAAGTCTATACTCAGCACGAGAAGTAAACATTCTATAAGGCTCGTTTGTCCCTTTTGTTACAAGGTCATCTATAAGAACGCCGATGTAAGCTTCATCACGACGAAGTACAAGTGGCTCTTTACCCTGAATGGATAGTCCGGCGTTTATACCCGCCATAATTCCCTGAGCTGCTGCTTCTTCATAACCAGTCGTTCCATTAATCTGACCAGCACAGTAAAGTCCGCTTATCTTTTTCGTCTCAAGAGAATGTCTAAGCTCACGCGGATCTACAAAGTCATACTCTATAGCATAACCATAACGCACTATCTTGGCGTTTTCCATCCCGACCACAGACTTAACCATCTCACGCTGTACTTCTGGAGGAAGTGAAGTTGAGAGACCATTTATGTAGCACTCTGTGTTGTCCATAGTTTGTGGTTCTATGAAAAGATGGTGTCTATCTTTTTCAGCAAACTTACTCACCTTATCTTCTATACTCGGACAGTAACGCGGAGATTTTCCTTCTATCTGACCTGTAAAAAGTGGTGCTCTGTAAAAGTTTGAAGAGATTATCTCATGTGTGAGTTCATTTGTATAAGCTATGAAACATGGAAGTTGTTTTTTTGTATCTCTAAACTTTTGTCTGTCTGTTCTAAAAGAAAAAGGGCTTGGAAGCTCATCTCCACCCTGCTCTTCCATTTTAGAAAAGTCTATAGTTGAGCTGTCTATACGAGCACAAGTTCCCGTCTTTAAACGCCCAAGAGTAAGCTTGGCATCATTTTTGAGTGAAGCTGAAAGCCCCTCGCTTCGCTCCTCACCATAACGCCCACCTTTTTTTTGAACCTCACCAACATGGATGATACCGTTAAGAAAAGTTCCAGAAGTGATGATGACTTTTTTAGCCAAGTACTCATTAAAAAGATCTGTTTTTACACCTTTAACAACATCATCTTCAATGATAAGCGACTCAACAGTCTCTTGTGCTAGGCTCAAATTTTGAGTATTTAAAATAACGTTACGTGCAATTACTCTGTACTTATCCATATCAATCTGAGCACGGCTTCCACGAACAGCAGGACCTTTTGTTTGGTTGAGTATGCGAAACTGTATACCAGCCTCATCAGTAATTAAACCCATCTCACCACCAAGAGCATCAAGCTCACGAACTAAATGTCCTTTAGCAAGTCCACCCACAGCAGGATTACAAGAAGTAGCCCCTACATTTTCAGCCAACATTGAAACTAAAAGTGTCTTATTTCCCATACGTGCTGCTGCAAGAGATGCCTCAACACCCGCATGACCACCACCTACTACTATTACATCGTAATTCATTATTTATCCTATCCACTCAGCCAGCGGCTTGTTTAGTTAAATGGTTTTATTTGCGGATTTTGAAAATCAAAAAAGAATTCAAGGATGAATTCTGATTTTCAACCCTCGGAAAAACCACAAGGATGTGG
>JGI11705J14877_10001409_pt1 | contig 13822 bp, 22 predicted proteins | sample Etolaghawater15m_FD_14877 | JGI IMG/M metagenome (IMG submission 14877) | reverse complement strand
TGCTATTACAGCAGCGGCGAACTAGGAGCTGGCGATGACACACAAACGTGAAATTCAAGGTAACGTAGTAAAAATTGCAGGTGACAAAACGGTAACAATCGTTGTCGAACGTCGTGTAATGCATCCTCGTTATCATAAAGTTGTAAAGCGCTTCAAAAAGTATTTAGTACATGATGAGCGCAATGAAGTGAAACTTGGAGATGAGATTGTTGCAATCGAATGTCGTCCACTTTCAAAGACTAAATCTTTTAGACTTAAAACAGTAGTTTCGGGAGCACAATAATGATCCAGGGTTTTACTCGTTTAAACGTAGCTGATAATACAGGTGCAAAAGAGATTATGTGTATTAAGGTACTTGGTGGTTCTAAGCGTCGTTACGCAACTATAGGTGACGTAATTGTTGCTTCAGTTAAGAAAGCGACTCCTACTGCTAAAGTTAAAAAAGGTAAAGTTGTAAAAGCTGTTATCGTTAGAACCGCAAAAGAGATTCATCGTGAAAACGGTTCTCTAATTCGTTTTGATGATAATGCTGCAGTTATACTTGATGACAAGAGAGAGCCTATTGGTACTCGTATTTTTGGGCCTGTTGGTCGTGAAGTGCGTTACGCAGGATTTATGAAAATTGTATCTCTTGCACCGGAGGTTGTTTAATGGCAAAATTTAATTTCAAAAAAGGCGATACTGTAGAAATTATCGCTGGAGATGACCGTGGAACTAAGGCTACTGTTTTAGCAGTAATGCCTAAGAAAAATAAGGTTATTGTAGAGGGTTGTAAAATAGCTAAAAAAGCTGTTAAACCAACTGAAGAGAACACTAAAGGCGGACATATCAATAAAGAGATGCCAATAGATGCTTCAAATGTACGTAAAGTGGAGGCATAATCAGATGGCACGCTTAAAAGAAAAATATTTAGCTTTAAAATCTGAATTACAAGCTGATTTAGGAATTAAAAATCCTATGCAAACTCCAGCATTAGATAAAATTATTATCTCTGTTGGTGCTGGTTTTGCAATGAAAGACAATAAACTAATTCAAAATATTGAAGATACAATTACTAAGATTGCTGGTCAAAAAGCATCTACTGTAATCGCGAAAAAATCTGTTGCAGGTTTTAAAGTTCGTGAAGGTATGCCAGTTGGTATTCGTGTAACACTTCGTGGTGAAAACATGTATAATTTTTATGATCGTTTAGTGTCTATTGCACTTCCACGTGTGAAAGATTTCCGTGGTGTTCCTAGAAATGGTTTTGATGGTCGCGGTAACTATAACTTCGGTCTTCAAGAACAACTTATTTTCCCAGAGATTAGCTATGACTCAATCATGCAAATCCACGGTATGAATATTACTGTTGTTACAACTGCAGATTCTGACAAGGCTTCATTTGCTCTATTAGAGAAAATGGGCATGCCTTTTACTAAAGGGAGTAACTAATGGCTAAAAAATCTATGATCGCTAAAGCGGCAAGAGAACCTAAGTTTAAAGTACGTGGATACACAAGATGTCAAATCTGTGGTCGTCCACACTCAGTATTACGTGACTTTGGTATCTGTCGTGTATGTTTTAGAAAAATGGCAAATGAGGGATTAATCCCAGGTGTTAGAAAGTCTTCTTGGTAAGCCAAGAGGAAACTTCTAATTATTAGCAGTTGGAATTTGTAAATCTCTTAAAACTATGTTTTATAGCTTTAAGGGGCTGTAGGGACTTTTGTCCCTGCTATAATGACGGGCTTTGCTCATCATATAATATAAATATACAGCTACACATTTAAGGAAAAATAAATGGCAATTAATGATCTAGTATCAGATGCGTTAACACGTGTTCGTAATGCAGGTATGAGAAGATTACCTGTTACTACTTTAGTTCACTCTAAGAGTGTTGAAGCAGTAGCAAATATCTTAGTAGACAAAGGTTACTTAGAGTCTTGTAATGTTGTTGAAGACGGAGTAAAAAAAACTATCAAAGTTGTACTTAAGTACAGTGAAGATGGTAAAACTGTAATTAATGAAATGAAAAGAGTTTCTAAGCCTGGTAGACGTGTTTATAAAGGTAAAGAAGATATTAAACGTTTCAAAAATGGTTACGGAACTATTATTGTAAGTACATCACACGGCGTTCTCGCAAATGACAAAGCATATGAGCTTGGCATTGGTGGTGAAGTTATGTGTACAGTTTGGTAGGGAGATAGCATGTCAAGAATTGGAAAATTACCAGTAGAATTTGCAGCTGACATTAATGTTAGTGTAAATGAAAATGTTATTACTTTTGCTAAAGGCAAAAATAGTATGGATTTAGACACAAGAGGCAATGTTAATTTCGCTATTGATGGAAATGTTTTAACTTTTTCTACAAAATCGGAAGCTAAAGAGCATAGAGCTTTTTGGGGAACTTACAGAGCATTAGCTGCTAATATTGTTACAGGTTTAACTACAGGTTATACTAGACAATTAGAAATTAATGGTGTTGGTTATAGAGCTGCTGTACAAGGCAAAGTTCTAAATCTACAACTGGGTCACTCACATGACATTAATTTTGAGTTAGTAGACGGTCTTGAAGCTACGGTTGAGAAAAATGTTATTACTCTTCGTAGTTACAACAAACAACTTCTTGGTGCTGCAGCTGCAAAAATCAGAAGTTTCCGTCCACCAGAGCCTTACAAAGGTAAAGGTGTAAAATACATGGAAGAGCATATCGTGCGTAAAGCCGGTAAAACAGCTAAGAAGTAAGGGAGGATATTAGAAAATGAATGCAAAAGTATTAAAAAATAAAGTTGCGAACCGCATTAAGCGTAAGCAACGTATTCGTGCAAAAATATCTGGTTGTGCTTCACTTCCTCGTGTTTCTGTATTTCGTTCAAACCGTTATTTAAGTGTACAGGCTATTGATGATGCTACGGCAACAACTTTATGCGCACTTAATTCAAAGGCTACTGGTCATAAATCAAACAAAGAAAGTGCAGCTGCACTTGGTGAAGCATTTGCTGCTAAACTAAAAGAAGCTAAAATTTCTGAAATTGTATTTGACCGTAATGGTTACCAATATCACGGCGTTATCGCTGCGTTTGGTGACGCACTTCGTGCAAACGAAATTAAGTTTTAGGGGCTAAAATGGAAATCAACAGAGATGATTTTGAAGAAGCGATTGTAAATATTGGTCGTGTTACTAAGGTTGTTAAGGGTGGTAGACGTTTTCGTTTTACTGCTCTTATCGTAGTTGGTAACAAGAATGGTACTATCGGATATGGCATGGGAAAAGCGAAAGAGGTTCCTGATGCTATCCGTAAAGCTGCTGATAATGCTTTTAAAAACCTAACAACTGTTAGTATTAAAGGCACAACAATAGCACATGATATTGAGCATAAATATAATGCAAGCCGTGTTTTACTTAAGCCAGCATCAGAAGGTACAGGTGTTATTGCCGGTGGAGCTGCTCGTCCAGTTCTTGAGCTTGCAGGTATTCAAGATATACTTACAAAATCAATCGGTTCAAACAACCCTGGTACAGTTGTACGTGCTACAGTTGAAGCACTTGGCAGATTAAAAGGATAGATGATGAGTATTGAAAATTTATCACCAGCAGAAGGTTCAACAAGCAACCGTAAAAGAGTTGGTCGTGGACAAGGTTCTGGAACTGGTAAGACTTCAGCACGTGGTCAAAAAGGTCAGAAGTCTCGTGCAGGCTACAAAAGAAAAAGAAACTTTGAAGGTGGTCAACAACCACTTGCAAAACGTATGCCTAAAATAGGATTTACAACTAATAATGTAAAACCATATGTTATCAACGTTGAGCGCATTAAAGCTGTTGCTGAACTAACTGAGATTACTATGGATTCTATCCGTGGTGTTCATAAGTTAGGCGCTACAGTAACTAAAGTTAAATTAGTAGGAGCCTCTGCAAAAGATTTAGCTCCTTTAATTAAAGACGAAAACGTTACTACTACTGGTAACTAATAAAATGAATAAAAATCTAGTTAATAAGATACTTATTACTATCGGGTTTTTATTTGTCTACCGCCTACTGGCATATGTGCCAGTTCCAGGTGTAGATACGGCAGTTATTGCTTCTTTCTTTGACTCACATCAATCAGACGCTCTGGGTTTATTTAACATGTTCAGTGGTAACGCTGTAGAGAGACTATCAATTATTTCACTTGGTATTATGCCTTACATTACTGCTTCTATTATTATGGAGCTATTAGCTGCAACATTTCCTACTTTAGGTCAAATGAAAAAAGAGCGTGATGGCATGGTAAAATATATGCAAATTATTCGTTATGCAACTATAGCAATTACAATAATTCAAGCGATAGGTGTGAGTGTTGGACTTCAAAGTTTAACCGGACCTAGTGGCAATAGTGCTATTTTGGCTGATCAAAACACGTTTATTGTGCTTTCTGCAGTTTCTATGCTAGCGGGGACAATGCTACTTATGTGGATTGGTGAGCAGATAACTCAAAATGGTATTGGTAACGGTATTTCTTTGATTATTTTTGCAGGTATTGTTTCAGCTATTCCATCTGCAATTGGTCAAACAATTACAATGGTAAATACTGGTGCTATGAGTTTCATTACAGTAATCGCAATACTTGCGCTTATTTTAGGAACTGTTGCAATAATTATTTATGTTGAGCTTGGTGAGCGTCGTGTTCCAGTTACATATGCTAAAAAAACTATGATGCAAAACCAAAATAAAAGAGTTATGAACTATATTCCTATCAAAGTCAACTTAGCTGGTGTTATTCCAGTTATCTTTGCTTCTGCGATTTTAATGTTTCCTATGACTGTTTTATCCAGTAGCACAAATCCTACTATTCAAGGTATCGCTGATTTATTGAATCCAAATGGATACTTTTTTCAGTTTCTGACATTTGCTTTTGTTGTTTTCTTTGCATTCTTTTATGCTTCGATTACATTTAATGCAAAAGACATATCAGATAACCTAAAGCGTCAAGGTGGATTTATTCCAGGTATACGAACTGGCGATGCTACGAAAGAGTTTTTAAATGAAACTGCGAGTAGATTAACATTTACAGGTGCTTTGTATCTTGGTTTAGTGGCCACACTTCCATTTATGATTATTCATGCGATGGGTGTTGGATTTTTCTTTGGTGGTACAGCAGTACTAATTGTTGTTCAAGTTGCACTTGACACAATGAGAAAAATTGAAGCACAAGTTTATATGAGTAAATATCAAACATTAAGTGCAGTCGGTTTATAAAAATGGCGATTGCGCTTAGAAAACCTGATGAAATTGAAAAATTAAGAGCTGCTAACAAAATAGTTGGTGGTGCGCTAGAACTCCTTCAGGCAAACACAAAAGTTGGAGCTTCTTTAAAAGATTTAGATGCTATGGCAGAGGACTATATCCGCTCTCATGGTGCTAAGCCCTCTTTTAAAGGACTTTACGGCTTTCCTAATGCTGTTTGTTGCTCACTCAATGAAGTTATTATTCATGGTATTCCTACAGATTATAAGTTACAAGATGGTGATGTTATAGGTTATGATATTGGTACTGAACTTTATGGTTGGTTTGGAGACGCTGCTGTGAGCACTCCTGTAGGTAAGGTTACAGATGAAGATTTAGCTTTAATAGCATGTGCTAAAGACTCTCTTTATCACGCTATTAGTGAGATAAAAGATGGTATGCGATTTAAAGAACTCTCTTTAATTTTAGAAGAGTTTATTAAGGGTCGTGGTTTTGTTCCCTTACATAATTTTTGTGGACATGGGATTGGTAAAAAGCCTCATGAAGAACCTGAAATACCAAATTATCTTGATGGAAAAAATCCCAAGGCAGGTCCAAAGATTAAAAACGGAATGGTTTTTTGTCTTGAACCGATGATATGTCAAAAGGATTCAAAACCAATTATTTTAGAAAATAAGTGGGATGTTGTTAGTGCCGATGGTTTACGCGGTTCACACTATGAGCATACTGTTGCAGTTATCAATGGTAAAGCTGAAATATTATCTCTTGCTTAAGAGTTACAAAAAGGACTTATAAATGGCTAAAGCTGATGTTATAGAAGTTGACGGCAAGATTATTGAAGCATTACCAAATGCAACTTTTCGTGTTGAATTAGAAAATGGACATATTATTTTATGTCATATTGCTGGAAAAATGAGAATGCATTACATCAAAATTCTTCCAGGTGATAAAGTGAAGTTGGAGTTAACTCCATATTCTCTTGATAAAGGTCGTATAACTTATCGTTATAAATAGTCACTATTTTGGGTAAAAGCCCATTATGCTTGTAGGGATTGTACTCCCTACAACATCCTCAAGCTACTAAAATTGCTATTGTTAAAAATTACCAGCGTTTCTTAACTCTGATATTTCCGTTTCTACCATCTCATCAATCATTATTGTAAAAAGTTCAGATATCATGTTTGGTGAAACACCTCTTTCTATTGCATGATGGCGTGCTCGCTGGAGTATAAACTCTATTCTATCAGCAGCTTTTACTTCCTCGATACTGTTCTTAAACGCAGCTGCTTGACGAATCAAATGACTTCTCTCTGCTATTAAATCTACAAGTTTTGTATCAAGTACATCTATCTCAGTTCTAACTTCTTCGAGTGAATTACATTTTTTCATATTTTTCCTTTTCTTATTAACACTATTGTAACAGTTATTGTATATAATTTTATTACGATTCTCTTTATATAGCCTTATACTGATTCTCTAAGGCTATCTTTGCATATCTTTATTTATCCAAGCCAAATAGCCAGTTATAATTATAAGAATGCTAAACATCATTATCCATATATAAAAATCGCCACCACTTGCAACTTTATCAACATCTATTTTATCTTTCATAAGGCACCATCCTCTCGTTAATTTGGTTTTATCATTTTCTTAACTTCTTTTGGAACATATGCAAAGGGAATATTTTTCATATCTAGCTGCTGTGTATGCTTGTTTATTACAATGGCATCTATAGTCATTGCTGTTGGATAATAACGCATAGCTTTATAGGAAGTGCCTTGTAGTATAAAGTTAATATTTTGACTTGAAAGTTCTACAATTTTTTTTCTTTTTGCCATTTTTAGTCCTTGAGATATATGCCAGTTTCTTTCACTTGTATTTTTTCACTCTCTTGTAAGGCAGTAAGTGTACGTTTAAAATCTTTTTTACTTAATCCAAAAACATCTTTTATGAGTTGCGCATCACTTTTATAATTGTAGGGCATAATTCCATTGTTTGATTTTAAAAGATCCAACACTTTCTCACTTGAATCAGCACTTTTTTTAGCACCAGCTTGTCTGAGTGAAAGATCGATATTTCCATCTTTTCGAATCGTTTTAATATAGGCGATTTTTGTATCACCAAGCGCTATAGTTTCAAAAATTTCATTATGATAGATTAACCCTTCATATTTGTCCTCAACGATACATTTAAAGCCAAGTGGCGTTTTAGAGATAATTAGAATTTTTACCTCTTGATTTGGTTTGAGGCCTCTGACGCGTCGCTCAAAGAAATCTCCTAATTTTTCAGTGCCAACAAGACGATGCGTTCTTTCATCGTAAATAACTCGAATAAATCTTTTTTCTCCAATTTCAAATGGAGTTTTTTGAAACATATTTGGAACAAGTAAATCTTTTGAAAGGCCCCAATCCATAAATGCACCAAAAGGTGCCGTATCAACAACTTCAAAAAGTGCAAACTCGTCTAGCATTGCAGTTGGTTTTAAGGTTGTGGCTACAAGTCTGTCTTCTGAATCAGTATATAAGAACACATCGATAAGATTTCCCTCTTTCATAGTTTGTGTAAGATATTGACCAGGCAAGAGGACATCATTGCCATCTTTGGCAAGTAAGTAAGCACCCGGAGTAGTTAATCTGTCGAGTTGTAGTCTATTCATTTTTCCTAGTTCTAAGTATTCGTTTTGTTGCATAAATAATTCCTTGGTTATTCCGTTTTATTATTGCAATTATATCTAAGATTTGCCTCTAAAATTCGCTATAATTCCCATTATGAACAGAAGAAATTTTTTAGCATGTATGGCATTTGCGCCAGTTATCAGCACTAACTTATTGGCTCAAGGAGATATCTATTTGAGCTTAGATGAATTTAGAATCATTTCAGGCCTCAATAAAAGACTTAAAAGACTAAAATCTTTTGTAGGATTTGCTAACTTTAACCTTTTATCCTATAGCCAAGCTCTTTATTATGGGAGAAACTATTCTAAAATAGGTGCATTTTCTCCACAAGAGATATTAATGATAGAAAAACTTTTTGCTGAAAATCCTAATGATTACGGTTTTTATGGAGAACGTACATGTATGAATATAGACAATCAAATATCTAATAAAGATGTTGAAAAAATTTCTTATACGGGACACTTTCTTTTTAAAGGAAAATCCGAAGCAGATTATAAAAAAATACTCAGTGATGTTGGTGATACGATTATCCTAACTTCTGGAGTACGAAATGTGATGAAGCAGTTGAGTCTTTATGTCAATAAAATATACAATTCCGGTGGTAATATGAGTATTGCAACTAGAAGTATTGCACCTCCTGGGTATTCGTATCATACAATCAGTGATTTTGATGTTGGACGAAAAGGGTGGGGATATAAAAATTTTACTTCTGATTTTGCTTCAACGAGTGAGTTTCATCAGATGAGAAAATTAGATTATATTCAGATGAGATATAATCAAAACAACAGAGATGGAGTTCGGTTTGAACCGTGGCATGTTGCAGTTATATAATCTTTTTTTCCTTATTCTGATCACTTCTTGTTTAAATGCAAATATGGTTTTTGATTTTGATCTCATAAAAAAAGGTCAGGAAAATAATAATACTCTTTTAGTAATTGGTGGTATTCAGGGTGACGAACCTGGTGGTTTTATCTCTGCTTCGCTTCTTGCCACGCATTATGAAATAACAGAAGGTTCGCTCTGGATAGTTCCAAATTTAAACTTTTACAGTATTATCAAACGCAGCCGTGGACCCTATGGCGACATGAATAGAAAATTTGCGCAGTTATCTAAAAATGACCCTGAATATGAAACGATTCAAAGAATTAAGGCATACATAAAAGATGAAAAAGTAAAACTCATTGTTAATCTTCATGATGGTAGTGGATTTTTCCGTGATACTTATATAGACAAAGAGCACTCACCAAATAAGTGGGGACAGTGCTCAATCATAGATCAAGAGACGCTTGATATAAATCAATATGGAAATCTTGAAGATATCTCCCATAGAGTTGTGAATCATGTAAATGCTCACTTGTTGCGAGAAGAAGATTTTTATAGCGTACACAATACAAACACCAAAGATGGTGATAAAGAGATGGAAAAAACGCTTACTTATTTTGCTATTAATGCTCAAAAAGCTGCGTTTGGTAATGAAGCGAGTAAAAATCTTCCCACACATGAACGCGCTTACTATCACCTTTTAGCATTAGAAAAATATATGGATGTTATGGGAATTAAGTATAAGAGAAATTTTAAACTTAGCGCGAGAGGTGTTTATAAAGCTATTAATGATGACATTTATATATCGCTTTATGACGATAAAATAAAATTACCACTTTCAAAAATACGAGAATCGCTGAAATTTTTCCCTATTAAAAAAGATGCAGAAGTCGAATTTAAAGCAAGTAATCCTCTCCTTAAAATTATGAAAAAGGGAAATATATACACTATTCACTATGGAAATAGAAGGCTTTCAAATTTAAAAGCTGATTATCAAGAGTATGATAAGTCAAGCCATACAGTGTGTCTGGAGGTTGATGGTGTAGTGCAGGATATTGCTTTTGGCAGTATTGTGGACATAAAAGATTCTTTTATTGTTAAAGAAGAAGCTCAGTATCGTGTGAATGTCATAGGGTACACGAACAACAAGAAAAAAGAGACAGATATAAAGATACAAAAATGGCAAATAGCAAAGCGATTCTCAGTAGATCAAGAAGGCTGCGTTTACAGAATTGAGTACTATAGTGAGAAAAAATTTGTTGGCATGGTTCTTGTAAATTTTAAGAGATAGATTAAGTTTTTTTTCTTTTTGAACTACTAAGAAAAAGAGAAGTCCTTTTGTGTACTATTACAAAAAATATTAAAGGACTAAAATGTTTAAAATTATCGTAGAAAAAGAGTGTGGTTGTTTCAAGAGAAGTGCATTGCAAAATAATTTGAGTATGGATTCTAAAGATGAAGCACTTATGAAAACTTTGGAGATGCGAGATACTATGAATACTGATTTTTGTGGTAAACATGAGTTTAAAGTTCAAGAAGTAGAAAATAATTTTGTAATAGCGATGAGCGATTCAGTAAGCAATGGCTGTTGTGGCGGTGGGTGTAGCTCTCACTAGGTTTAAAACTTTTATAGTCTACTTTTTGAGTTGTGTAGACTATGGGAGTTTTGATGCCCCAACACTCTTTATTAAAGCAATTTTATGAAATTTTGCTCCCAAATACTAAAACTTTTCCATATCTCCCTGCCCAAACTAAAAAGAGCAATAACCACGTCGTAAACGAGATGTCAAATAAGAAGTTGAGATTCCAGTCAAAAGCAACATTAAGACTAAATAGTGCTCGCAAGAGGACAACTACTTGAATAAACCAAAATATATTTGAAGCTAATTTGTCTGCATGAGGAGCTTGTCCTGAGTGACCAAGTGTAACTCTTGTTCCAAAGCCTATGAGAATTGTTGTTAAAAAACCTATTGCTAAAAGGTGAATATTTAAAAAATACATAGATGTGCCAACAAGAAGTTCAGTTACTAAACTAAGTGCTGAGAGTAAAAACGCAGCTGGTAACCAAAAAAGTGCTAAATGAAGCACCCAAAGGATTGCTGGTGAGTTAAATGGATGGAGTTCCCATCTTCTAATTTCAAGGAATATATACACACCAAGAAGCAGATCTGTAATAATCTCAGCGATTGTAAAGTTAAGTGAAGAGAAAATGCTTTTTGCAATAAAAAGTACAAAGACTATTTTTACAAAGTTTTCATTTTTTGGAGCAAATGAGTGAGAGAAAAAAGGCACCATCCTTTGAGCTACGCTAAATGCTAAGAAGATTAGGTACATATAAAAAGAGATATTGACAGCTACATTTAAAAGGTTTATATTAAGCCCAATGTAGTGGTTTAATTCAAGTTCAATAAATAAAATATGGCCCAAAAGACCAAAGTACTGAGCAGTTAAAATCCAAAACGCATCTTTTTTATCTGGTGAGGTTCCATTTAAATAAATTTCTTGGAGTTTTAAAACTATAAATATTTGAGCAAAAAATAGAACTACCATACCTCCAAGCAACATAAGATGGCTAATAAAAGCACCTATTAAAAAGAGAATAGCGCCAAAAAAACTATAATAAAAAACATTTGTATAGTAAGTTTTTGATATAACCTTAGCTTGAGTAAAACGAGGGAAAGTAGTAAACAAAAAACCTGTAAAAACATTTGTAAAGACTATAAAAACAAGAGAGTAGACATGAAAATTTGCCATATCTGTTTGTAGGCTAAATATACCTTTGTAGTTCAGAGCAAAGATCAACATCATAATAATTGCGTTTACAATTCCTAGTAAAAAAAATGGTTGGTGGGGCTGTGATAAAAAATAGTTCTGTTTTTTCATAGTAAATATTCCTGTCCAATTTTATTAGAATATGCACTGAGCATTGCTCGCTCAAAATCGTTGTTTGTGGAATATTGATAAGCAAATGTTTTCATCCACATCTCATGTTCTTCCATGCAAAGATAGAAAAAAACATCCTCTTTATTGCCCTTATGCCATGGCTTGAAACTCTCATAAGCATGTTTAAACATCGCAACTTTTGTCGCATCAGGGTAAGAGCTTTTTCCACTAGCATCTTCAAAAGGCATCTGTGTTATTTTACTTCTAAATTCACGATCGCGAAGTTGTTTAATAACTGGTTTTATAAATGTCAATGTTCCAAAACTAACTAATGCAACTTCTTTAGGCTCGAATTCTAATATAAGTCTTTCGTAAACTGCTTGATACTCGTCAAGATAGTTCTCATACTCAACAATTGGGTGAAAATGAAAGCCAACTTTTATGCCTTTGTCTGCCATTTTTCTAGCTGCGTTTATGCGCTTGTCTAAAGAGGCTGCAAGATGTTCTTCGTTCTCTATGATTGTTGGAGTGTTGAGAGACCAGGTACAGAGTATGTTTTTTGGAACTATGTTTTCTAAAAAGTACTTGATATTATCTGATTTAGTTTTAAATTCCAAAATTACGTTTGGATTTTCTCTAGCAAACGCGAACAGAGCATCTAAAATACCTTCGCGATTTCCCCACATGAGTGAGTCAGAACTCTGACCTGTTCCTATGTGGTATGTCTTGTTCTGATCAAGACTAAGATTTTTTAATTTTTCTGTAAAACCGCTATCGAATGTTATAGTGTTTTGGTTGTAAAAACTTTGAATAGAACAGTAAGAGCAGTCAAACCCACAACTCTCAACCGCATCGAGCGTTAAAAGATTACAACATCTTGTTTTCTCAGATGCAACGGGGCATAAACCTAAACCAAAACCATCTTTTGGCTCAGTTTTAAAAGTGTATTTTTGTTCTGTAGGAATATTTTTAAGTTCAAAATTTTTATAAGAATTTGGTCTACTTCTTATCTCTTCATAAGCTTTTCTGAGTCTAGTGAAAACAACTTTCTTCTGGCTGTGCTCAGGAAATATTTCATTAATTCTTTTCTCATCCCACATACCAAGGTCGCGAGCGATATCTATGATTTGTTTGAGCTCTTGATGGGAGAATTTAAAAGTAAATGCTCTCTCTTTTATGAACTCTTGTTCATTTTGAGGAAGTTTGCTAAAAAAGCCGTTTTTTGTTGCTAGGGTAAATTTTTCTTCATATTTATTCATGTCTGACATTTTAGCAAAAATTAGCTGTAGCAAGCACTTGAGAGAGACTATTTTGCAATTAGATTGTGTTTATTTAATAAAGATGGACTTTAGTAAATATATGCAAATGCCTTTTGAGTTTTCACATTATAGTCACAATAGTAAGTTTGTTTGATATATGCGCCATATCCATTCTGAAATTGTATTTTATCTCCAGAGACTGTAAGTACATATGGTTTATTTGTCTTAGTCATATAAGATGGGAATTTAGATCCTGACCATCCATCAGTCCATTTAAATGAGTTTCTTGCTAATCTCTCAACTTTTTCTTGGCACTCTAATCCTGCAATAATATGATATTTTTCAGATAGCCATTCAGCATTGTTTTTATTAGCTTCTAATAATGCAATTGCTTTTTCTTTTTCTTTTTTTTCATTTTCAATTTTCTTTTTCTCAATACTTTTTTCTCTAATTATTTTATCTTCGTCATTCTCAACCCATAAGAATTCATCAACAAATATGTCAGGTGTAGAGAAATTTTCATTACCAATTGTAGCTAAAATTTGTAGACATTTTTCATCATAAGTTTCCGAAAAATTATAGCTTAAGTTTGGTGCATCAACAGATAATGTTCCAATATTAATACAATCATCTCCAGCAATATCAAGTCTCACTCCATTGCGGTTAGAATAGCTTTTTACTAATACTTTCCAGACTACAGATTTATTTTGACATTCATTTTTATAAAATGATCCACCTATTCTATCACATTTTTTAAACTGTTCAGGTGACACACTTGCAGCATTAATTTTAACTTCTTCAAGATTTTTTCCATAATTTTTAAGCCGTTTATATTGTTCTAAACTAAAAAATCCCGTTTTTTTAAATTCTTCTATTGTATTAAAACCTTCGTCTTTATAAAGTAAATATTCGTCAACTGATGAAAAGCCTCCTTTTATCGATTGCTTAATATTATGTTCTTGTCTAACATAAATAACTATA
>JGI11705J14877_10001407_pt1 | contig 13830 bp, 20 predicted proteins | sample Etolaghawater15m_FD_14877 | JGI IMG/M metagenome (IMG submission 14877) | reverse complement strand
TGTAAAGAATCCCAAACTCTTTAAAAAAGTTCGTCGTTTTTATGAAAATTGTGGAATTGTATTCTCGGGTGATCCGGGAGATGATTATGAAATTTTGATGGATTACCTATATTCTGATCTTGAACTTGTAGAAACTGTATGATGAATTAGTCACGGATGGACTATAACAGCACTGGTCGGGAAACCCCTTTGAGTTTCTTGTTTCTCAAAAAAACAAGTGGCGAGCCTGAGTCCTATAAAGCAGGGTTGCATAAACCCTGCTTTTTTTGTATAATATAAAAAAATAAACTTAAAAATGAAAGTTGCTTTAATTAGTGGTATTACTGGACAAGATGGTTCATACTTAGCAGAACTTCTATTGGAAAAAGGATATGAAGTTCATGGTATTGTGCGTCGTTCTTCTTTGATTAATACGCATCGTATTGATCATATCTACCCACAATTACATCTTCATTATGGAGATCTGACTGATTCTACTAACTTAGTGAGAGTTATTCAACAGGTTAAACCCGATGAGATTTATAATCTAGGTGCTCAGAGTCATGTAAAAGTATCGTTTGAGATGCCCGAATATACTGGTCAGACTGATGGACTGGGTACTCTGAGAGTCCTTGAGGCAGTTCGTCTTTTGGGTATGGAAGATAAGGTTCGTATCTATCAGGCATCTACTAGTGAACTATATGGTCTGGTTCAAGAGATTCCTCAAACAGAAACGACCCCTTTCTATCCACGTTCTCCTTATGGTGTTGCGAAACTTTATGGATATTGGATTGTGAAGAACTATCGTGAGTCATATGGAATGTATGCTTGTAGTGGTATTCTTTTCAATCATGAATCTCCAAGACGTGGTGAAACATTTGTGACCCGTAAGATTACAAGAGCATTCAAAGCAATTTCTGAGGGTAAACAAGAATGTTTGTATCTTGGTAATCTTGATGCACTTCGTGATTGGGGACATGCCAGAGATTATGTTGAGGCTATGTGGTTGATGCTTCAACAAGATGAACCTGAGGATTTTGTGATTGCTACGGGAAAAGAATATTCTGTTCGTCAGTTTGTTGAAGAAGCAGCACCTTATTTTGATATGAATATTGAATGGATGGGTGAGGGACTGGATGAAATTGGAATTGATGTAGAAACTAGAAAAGTAGTTATCAGAGTTGATTCTAAATATTTCCGACCTGCTGAAGTAGAGACTTTATTAGGTGATGCCTCTAAGGCAAAAGAAAAATTAGGTTGGGAACCTAAAACTTCTTTTAAACAATTAGTTGAGGAAATGTGTAATCATGAATGCTGATAGTAAAATTTACGTTGCCGGTAACACTGGATTAGTGGGATCTGCAATTGTTCGTATGCTTCATATGAAGGGTTATACGAATATTATTTCTTCACCTTCTTCTCATTGGGACTTGAGAAGACAAGAAGATGTTGAAAGATTCTTTAGAATTAATGAACCTGAATATGTCTACCTTGCTGCTGCAAAGGTTGGTGGGATTGGTGCAAATAAAGATTATCCTGGACATTTCATCTATGATAATCTGATGATTCAGTCAAACATTATTCATGCTGCACGCAAGTTTGGTGTTAAGAAACTCTTGTTTCTTGGTTCTTCGTGCATTTATCCAAAGATGTGTGAGCAACCAATTAAGGAAGAGTATCTGATGACAGGTCCTCTTGAACCTACAAATGATGCATATGCAATTGCAAAGATTGCTGGAATCAAGATGTGTCAGGCATATCGTAAGCAGTATGGATTTAATGCAATTTCTTTGATGTCCACGAATCTGTATGGTCCTAATGATAACTTTGATTTAGAGTCATCTCATGTTCTACCTGCGATGATTGCTAAGTATCATTATGCAACTACTGATGGATATACTATTGACATGGGTGGTCCTTGGTGGCCTGATGTAGAACTTTGGGGTGATGGTTCCGCAAAACGTGAGTTTCTTCATGTTGATGATCTTGCCGAGGCATGTTTTATCTGCATGAGAGATTATGATTCTGCAGAACCTCTTAATGTTGGAACTGGTGAAGATATTACCATCAAAGAACTATCAGAAATCATTTCTCGAATTGTAGAATTTCCTGGATCCACAAACTGGGATACTTCTAAACCTAATGGAACTCCAAGAAAAGTTCTTAATGTTGATAAGATCAAATCACTTGGGTGGAAACCAAAAATTTCTCTCAAAGACGGAATTAAAACAACTTATGAGTGGTATAAAGATCAATGAAATTTTTAACTTTTCTAAATTCTGGATGTCATGATATTTGTTTGAATATGTTGAGGTCTGCTGAAAAAGTGGGCATTGATATGGATGACTTTATTATTGCATGTATGGATGAAGACGTTTATAAGTCTTTTATTCTTGAAGGTTATAAAGGTGCTTTTCTTTATATGAATAGTAACTTAAAAGAATATCAGGATTGGACCTTTGATAGTAATAGTGGATTTAGAAATGTGGTTCGTCACAAGTGGAAAATTATCAATCAGGTGCATAAAGAACATCCCAATTTGATGTGGGTTGACACTGACATTGTATTCAAAGAAAATCCTGTTGAGATTCTGACTGGTCATGAAGAAGTATTATTTCAAACTGATGCTCCTGGGTCTACAATCTGCACTGGATTTATGGTATTTAATGAGACACCAGAGTGTCGTCAGTTAGTAGAAGAATGTGGTGCAGATGATTCTGACGATGATCAACTCATCATGAATCGTATTGGACTTACAAAATATAATGATAATATAGCATTGCTATCTGAGGATTTATTTCCTAATGGTAATGTGTATTATCAACAAGGCAAAAAAGAAAATGCAATGATTGTTCATAATAATTGGATGGTTGGTGTAAAAACTAAAATCAATAAGTTTAAGGAGGAAGGATTGTGGTTTATTTGAAGGAAGATTATCTGAGACCAAAGTCTCTTACACCAACATATCCTCCTTATCATCAAGGAGAATATCTTGAAGAGTATTTTTATAGTCATTATCAACAATTAGAAGATAAACCAAAGAGAGAATATATTGACATCTTCTGGTCAAATATTTTTTGTAATAAGATCTGGGCTGGTCAACCATATCCAGATTTGCAGAATCTACTTTATGAAACATTGAGTGCTGATAGAAAATACTTTACAGTTTGTCAACAAGATGATGGGCCTTTTGAAGATTTTCCAGAAGATACTATGATTTTTTCTGCTGGTGGTAATCGTAAGAAGGGTAATGTAATTCCTATTCCACTTGTTTGCTCACCTATTCCCAATATCCCCCAAAGAGGACACAAATATTTTGCTTCCTTCATTGGTTCTAATACCTATTGGGTAAGAACTGATATGCAAAAAGCATTTCGAGGCAAAGATGATTGTTTAGTCAAAGCAGGTAACTGGGATATTAATGTTGGCGAAGAAAAACTGTACAATTTTCTCCATGTTATGTCTTCCTCTAAGTTCTCTCTTTGCCCTAGAGGATATGGAACGACAAGTTTCAGACTTTATGAGTCTTTCCAATTGAATACTGTTCCTGTGTACATTTCTGATGATCATGCACTTCCTTGGTCTGATGAATTGGATTGGGAAGAATTTTGTGTTATAATTGATGAGGACAATATTAGAAATACCTACGATATTTTGAAGAGTATTTCTGACGATACATACAATGAGATGTTAAAAAAGGGTCAAGAACTCTATCAAGATTACTTTTCTCTTCAGGGTGTCTTTAATAATATTATCAAAAGGGTTAGATGAAAAAGGTATTATTAGTTTTTGGTTCTTATGCCGATCAAAGGCAGCAATTTTTTGATACTTATATGTCTCCAAGAAATCAAGAGTATGCTGATAAACATGGATTTGAGTATCTTGAACTTAAGGATGATCTCTATAAGTATCGTGGAAATTATACCTGGTTGAAGTTCACTATTCTTGAGCAAATGCTTGAGGAAGAATATGTAACTGATGGAGATATCGTTACACATTTAGATGCCGACATGTGCATCTCAAATATTGATGAACTGTATCAAACAAACAAATCTTTTTCATATTCTATCGACTCTGGAAATACTCACTGCATGGGAAATTTTTCTATTAAAATTAATGATTGGTCTCGCCAGTTGGTTTCTAATATTCTTTCCGAAGACAGATATCAAGCTCTTAATGATGCTGTATCCAGGCACGAAAGGTTTGGTTATGTGAATAGTTTTTGGCATGAGTTTAGGGAACAGGCATCCTGGTATTCTCTTGCTGGAATTAAAAGACATTCTGATGAACCTTTTTGGAATCTTCCAGATTATGGATGGCATTCTGATAAAACTGAATGGACTGTCTATTCTTTAGAAGAACTTTATGAACATGTAGAGATTCTTCCTACTGCTTGGAACGTTACTGAATTAGAAGGTGAATCTAATTGTCAGTTCTTAATTAACAAAGTAAATAAAGAAGATGTAATTATTCGCCACTTTGCTGGCGGTCAACAATGGAGAAAGGAGTGGTTTGATAAATGAATTTTTTATTTAAGATAAGAGTTTTGCTTTGGACTGTTGCATCTGAATTAGAGTATCGTCTTTATCCATATAAAACTACGGATCCTGAAATGGATCAATTTTATATGGTGAAGGATCAGAAGACAGGGGAAAGATACTCTATTGTTGAATGGATGAAAATTTTTGATGAGAGACTTGATTCTATGGAAGACAATTTTTGTTATGTTTCTGGAGAAATACGAAAACTTAATAAATTAGATGGTGATCTTTTAGAACTGAAGAATAAAATTTATCGAAACAAGGATAAAGGTTAAATGAATGAAAAAAAATAAAAACTTTACTATATGTCTTCACTGTGGATGTAGTCAAGATATTGTTAATGCTCAAATGGATGCACTTTCTCCCTTGAGTTCAAAGTATAAAATTACATGGAATAATAGAATTGATAGAAATCCTGGAATGTATGAGTCTTATTCTGAACTAATCAATCATTCTGTTGCTACAAGTGATGATGAGTGGATTATTTTAATTAATGATAGAACTCATCCAACCGTTGATGAAGTTGAGAAAATGTTATATCTTTTGGAGAATGGATATGCATGTGTTCTACTTTATAATGTCGGGTTCATGGGATTCTCTAAACAGTTAATTCGTAAGATTGGTTGGTGGGATCAAAGATTTACATATGGTGGATGGGAAGACCGAGATTGGGTCTGGAGAATAAAGAAAGCAAACCTGGCTTTGTATGAAAGTCAAGAGGGAACATATGATATGAGTTGGAAGTCTCCCTTGAATGTTCCTGGTGCTGTATTATCTGGTAAGTTTTGGGAAGAGAAATATGATATGTCTTCTGAAGTTGTATATCAAAAATTAGATGAAGAGAGTTATCCTGAATGGGATAAGACTCTGGGAGAAGGTAGAGAAGATATTAGTTCCTCTTGGATGTCCTGGAATTATTCTCAACTAGATATTATGTACGATCCTAGATATCGACCAGGATCTGGTCCATCTGGATCTAAAATACTAAACAACAGAAAAATTTTGGAGAGTTTTTAGCATGTATTCGATAATGTAAATAAATGAAAATATTATTCATAACAACACAGGATCCAACAAAACAGGGAGACTTACTTGAAGTTTCTTTACTTCATGGTTTGAGAACAGTTCTTGGTGAAGACTGTGTAGATTATCCAAGAAAAAAAATAATGTATCATGACTTTTCTGATACACCAAAAGATACCTTGCATGGAAGAGGATTCTCCTTATTAACTACGCCAATTCAAGATATAACAGATAGAGATATATTCAATCGGAAGTTTGACTATGTGATCTATGGTGATGGACATATGTATGGAGAAGTTCCAGATATTAAAGGTGTGAATGAACTTGCTGATGGTAATGTGTGGATCATTGACGGACATGACTTATATGGAAATGCTCCTAGAATAATCTCTCATAATGATGAGACTATCATAGGAACTCAGTTTACTAATTGTTTTAAAAGAGAACTAGTTGAGACTGATGATAGTGTGTATCCCACTGGGTTTGGTATCCCTGAAGAAAGGATAATAGAAGTTGACCTTTCAATCAAAGACCAACTTTATCAGAAGACTGCTCCTTTCGATTCTTTGTTTGAAAATACTGTAGATATGGGTGGAGGATTTTCGCACCATAAATTTACTGTTGAAGAAGACTATTACAATGACCTATCAAGATCTTGGTTTGGTCTTACCTGTAAGAAAGGTGGATGGGATTGCCTTAGACACTATGAAATTATAGCGGCCGGTTCTCTACTTCTGTTTAGAGATTATCATAAGAAACCCAGACTATGTTCTCCTCAGGAGTTGCCCTGCTATTTCTACTCTTCAAAAGAACAACTATATAGTCTGATGTCTGAATTAGTGGTTGATAATAAACCGACAGACAAGTACCTATTGATGCTTGAAAAACAAAGAGAATGGTTGCATAGTGTAGGTACTACAAAATCAAGAGCAAAAAAAATTATTGAGGTCTTGTCCTTAAATGAGTAAAGTATTAGTGACTGGTGGAATGGGATTTATTGGATCTCATTGTATAGAAAAATGGAAGTCTGTTGGTTGGGATGTATGTGTTGTAGATAATATGTCTACAAATGCTATTCCCTTGGATCATCCTATTTTGGAAAACGTTGAAGTTATCCAAAAAGATATTCTGGATGTTGATTACAAGACTCTACCAACGGCGGACCTTGTTCTTCACCTTGCCTCTCCTGTTGGACCAGTTGGAGTTCTCAAACACTCTGGTAATATGGCAAGAATTATTCTTGATGATATTTACTGGGCGGTCAATGCAGCAAAGTATAATAATTGTCCACTAGTGTTTATCTCAACCTCTGAGATTTATGGACATCGTGATGAGAAGAGTTACCTTGAAGAAGGGGGTGATAAAGTTCTTCATGGAGAATTCACTGTAAGAAATGAGTATGCAATTGCTAAACTTTTATCAGAAATTGTTCTAACTAATCAGGCAAAGATCAATCCTGATTTTAGATATCAAATTATTAGACCGTTCAATGTAACTGGTAAGTATCAACTTCCTGACGGTGGATTTGTTCTTCCAAGATTTGTTAATCAAGCACTGAACGGTGAAGATATTACCGTGTATTATGATGGTCTTCAACTTAGAGCTTTCACTTGGGTCAAAGATATTGTTGATGGTATCTACTTAACTTCAATTGCAGACGATAATGATTGGAATGAAGAGTGGAATATTGGCAATGAAAAGAATGAGAGAACAATTCTTTATCTTGCCGAAAGGGTAAAAGAAATTACCAATACAGAATCTAAAATTGTAAACATTGATCCAATAGAACTTCATGGTCCATTGTTCGCAGAGGCACCAGAGAAGATTCCTAACAGTGAAAAGATCAAAGAGAGACTTGGATGGAAAGCAACTAAAGGAGTTGACGAGGTTATCCAAGAAGTGGTAGAATATTATAAAAGTGGAGTTTGTGTCTGATGAAGATTGGGATTATTGGATATGGTGAGATAGGAAGCAGTATCGACAAAGTATACGAATCTCTTGAAGGATTTGATGTTCGGGTTGTAGATCCATATCAAAATCGTAATGATGATATTGTCGGTGTGGATATTCTGAATATCTGCATTCCCTTCATTAAAGACTTTGTAAAAGTTGTCCAGGATTATATCTCACAATCTAATCCTGGATATACGATTGTTCATTCTACAGTTGCTCCTGGAACCACCGAACTTATTGGTGGTAAGGTATGCCACTCTCCTATGAGAGGTCTTCATCCCAATCTTGACTTGGGTATGAAGACCTTCTTGAAGTATATTGGTCCAGTGAATCAAGAAGCAGCATCTTTATATCAAGAACATCTAAATGGTATAGGAATCAAAACTCACATCTGTAAGAATAGTAAGACTACTGAATATGCTAAGTTGTTAGATACTACTTACTATGGTGTCTGTATTGCATTCCACGCTGATGTTGCTCAGGTATGTGAAAATGAGGAACTTGAATTTGATGAAGTCATGACACTTTATAATCAAACTTACAATGAAGGATATACTGAACTTGGTAAACCAAATGTTGTTAGACCAGTTCTTTATGCAACCAAAAAGATCGGAGGACACTGTGTGGTTCCCAATGCAAAAATCCTTAAGGATTATATGAATACCAAAACAGTCCAATCTATTTTTGATTATGAGTAAAAAGAAAATAGCATTTCATAGTTATCAGTTAGGTGATCGTGGAACTGAGATTTGTCTTTATAAGTATGCAAAATACAATAGAGAAATTCTAGGAAATGAATCTATAATCATTTCTACCAGTTCCAGACCAACTCCATCATTAGATAGATTTAAAGAGTTTGAAACAATTCTCTATCCAGATGTTTGGATCAATGATGGTAAGAACGATTCATTGAGATCTACCCTAGAAGGAATTTGTGAAAATAATAATGTGGATGTATTCTACGCAATCAAAGGTGGGGAAGATGATGGGTTTATGCCCACTAATACAAAAAGACTGTCTCATTGTATTTTTAGAATGGATCAACCACATGGAGATGTATACTCCGGTGTGTGCAAATACATCTCTGAAAAGCACGGAGGAATTCACCCATACGTTCATCATATCCTTGAAAAGGAAGCACAACACGTTGAGGATGATTTTAGAGAAGAGTTTGGGATTCCTAAGGATGCGTTAGTTCTCGGAAGACATGGAGGAAATGACACCTTCAACCTTAGTTTTACTCACGATGCTATTGTCTCTGCTTTGGAGAGACGAAGTGATCTTTGGTTTGTATTTTTAAACACACGACCATTTGTAAAGCATGAAAGAGTAATATATCTTCCGTGGACTATGGAGGAAGAATACAAAGCAAAGTTTGTGAATACTTGCGATGCTATGATACATGCTAGATATGATGGAGAAATCTTTAGTCTATCTACTGCAGAGTTTTCTATTCGCAACAAACCAGTCATAACTTGGAATACCCCAAATCCTCCAAGTTATTATGATACTGGACACATTTATGTTATGGGTGAAGATGCCATTTATTATAAAGATGGGCATGATCTATTTTTTATTCTAACTAACTTAGATAAGAAAGAAATCAATAGTTTGGAATGGGGCAAATACTGTAGTGATTACACTGCAGAAAAAGTAATGAATGAATTCAATGAGGTTTACTTAAAATGACAGCAGAAGTTTTAGATCAAACACACGGTCCTGATATTATTGAGGGGCACCTTGGAGGATGTTCTATCGGTAATGAAAATTCCTAACGTTCCATATTTCATACCTCACTTTATTAATAGAGGATTGCTCTTTAAAAATAAAAACGTTTAATGATCATCTCAAGTTGCCCTTTGAGGATCTCTCTTTTTGGAGGATCTACTGATAATCCATACTTTGTTGAGAAATATGGTAGAGGATCTGTAATTAGTTTTGCAAGTAATTTAAAAACTTATATCACCTTACATGAGGACAAGTTAGGATATAATGTTCAGGGTAAGAAATATATTATCAATTATTCAAAAAGAGAAGAGACTGAATTTATAGGAGACATTCAAAACGAACTAGTTCGGATTGTTCTCAACTACTTTGGGTGTTTACCTCTTTCCATCTCTATGTTGAGTGATGCTTATTCGCAAGGTAGTGGATTAGCATCTTCTTCGTCTTACATTATATCTCTCATCAAATCTATTTGTCTGTATAAGGAAATAGAAATGTCCGACAATGAGATATGTGATCTTGCATTTTTATTGGAGCAGGAGATGAATCCCTATTGTGGATATCAAGATCCTTATGGATGTGGTATTGGTGGATTCAAAAGAATTGATTTTGAGAGTAATGGAAACATCAAATATAATTTCTTATCAACAGACTTTTTTAGAAATTATGATGCTCATCTAATCTTTACAGGAGTAACTAGAAATTCTAAGATAGTGTTGAAAGACGTAACATCAAACATTAATAAGTCTCTCCCACTTTTGGATATTGTTGATGAGGCACACAGAGCTCTTTATAGTAAAGAGTATGATACTGTTTTAAAATTAATGTCTGAAAGTTGGAAGCAGAAAAAGAATACTAGTTCTTTGATTGCCGAAAATCAAATTATTCGTAAAATGGATGAGGAGTTGAGTGATAACAATACTGTTTTATCTCATAAATTATGTGGTGCTGGTAATGGAGGGTTTTTTCTAACTTTTTCTAAACCTAACACCTTGAAAATTTCACAAGATTCTATTAAAATAGATATTGAGTCTAATGGTGTAGTTGGTAGAATTGTATGAATCCATTTAGAGAATATATTGATACTCTTGAATCTGCCCACATGGGTAATGAGTTTGAGAAGTTTCGAGAGGCATTTGAAAATCATAGTAGAATTATTATTTTGGGAAATGGTGGCAGTAGTTCAGTTGCCTCTCACATTTCTCAAGACTATATGAAATTTAGAGGTAAGAAAGTTTCAATTCTTTCTGATCCATCAATGCTCACCATGCTCACAAATGATTTTGGGTATGAAAATGCATATCAAAAGTTTCTAGAGTACTATGTGGAGGATGAAACTCTTGTTGTTCTGATGAGTTCTGGTGGAGAATCAAAGAACATTTTAAATTGTCTAACCTGGTGTGAAGAAAACAAGGTCAACTATGGTATTCTGACGGGATTCTCTCCTGAAAATACTATTAGAACCATGGCAATCAATGCTCTGTGGAACTATCATATTGCAAGTAAGTCTTATGGTGTGGTAGAATGTGTTCATCAGATTTTCCTGCACGGGGTTGTATGAGGTATTGTTTTGATATTGATGGCACGTTGTGCCATACACCTAATAAGGTGAATGGGAAACCAGATTACTACAATGCTATTCCTCTTCCTTGGATGGTGAGAGCAGTCAACAATCTATATGATCAAGGACATCATATTATTATGATGACTGCTCGTGGAAGAGGATCTGGTATTGATTACACCGATCTAACTCGCAACCAATTATCGATGTGGGGTTACAAGTATCACGAATTTGAACCCATGTTCCACAAACCAACTGCAGATCTTTTTATTGATGATAAAGGTATTGAAGTAAATCAGTGGGCAGCTTCTCAACCAAAATTGAAAGGTATTGTTGCTGGAGCATTTGATCTTATTCATCCTGGATATGTGAGAATGTTCAAAGAGTGTAAGTGGCATTGTAATCACCTTACAGTTGCTCTTCATGAAGATCCTTCAGCATCACGTTCATATAAAATGAAACCAGTTCATACTGTGGAGGAAAGAAAAGAGATATTAAAATCAATCATATATATTGATGATATTATAGTATATCAAGAAGAAGAAACATTTTTAAGTTATCTTGAACATTACGATGTAAGATTCTTGGGTGATGATTATAAGGATGGATCTTATACTGGTAAAGATAATTCAATTGAGATTGTCTGGTTAGATAGATCTCATGGATATTCTACTAGTAAATTAAAAAATAAAATTTCACAATCTATTGATAAGTTATGACTAAAAGTTTGGTTACGGGTGGAGCAGGATTCATTGGGTCTCACATTGTAGATAAACTTCTTGAGATGGGTCATGAAGTTGTTTGTTATGATAATGAGAGTGCAGAATCTAATGAAAAGTTTTATAGAAATCCTAAGGCTTACAATATAAAAGGTGACATTAGAGATTATAAGTTATTGAAAAACTCAATGACTAATATAGATTATGTGTTTCATCTTGCTGCCGAGTCTAGAATTCAACCTGCTATTTTGAATCCTATTGAGGCAGTCAGTGTGAACTGTGTGGGCACGGTTACTGTTCTTCAGTGTGCCCGTGAGGCAGGTGTAAAGAAAGTAATTTATTCTTCTACTTCATCTGGTTATGGATTTAATGAACCACCCAATGATGAACTTCAACGTGATGACTGTTTAAATCCTTACTCAGTTTCAAAGGTTGCTGGTGAAAAACTTTGTAAGATGTATAATGATCTTTTTGGTGTGAAGACTATTTTCTTCAGATACTTTAATGTGTATGGTGAAAGACAACCTCTAAAGGGTCAGTATGCTCCTGTAATAGGCATCTTTCTACGTCAACGTGATAATAAAGAATCTCTCACAATCGTTGGTGATGGAGAGCAACGTAGAGACTTTACGCATGTATCTGATGTCGTATCTGCTAATGTGCTTGCGGCAACGGTAGATGTTGATGATGAAAACTATGGTCAGTTGTATAATGTTGGTAACGGTGTTAACTATTCTATCAATGAAATTGCAGATGCAGTCTCTGAGAATCAAACAAATATTCCTCCAAGGATTGGAGAAGCAAGAACTACCCTGGCAAACAATACAAAGTTAAAAACTACTTTTGGTTGGGATCCAAAAGTTAATCTGATGGAGTGGATTTCTGAGCAATGAATTTAGTTATTGAATATTTCAACTCTCGTAATCATATGAGAAACGGAGAGTATCTTTATTGTCTTCATCAAAATCTTGCCAACGATTTGATTGATAATGTATACATTTTCATGGAAGATGATGCTGAATTAAATTTTGACTCTCCTAAAATTCATAGAATAGTTAGAGAGAATAGACCTTCATATCAGAATATATTTGAATATTGTAATGAGCACATGAAAAATGAGATCTGTATTGTTGCAAATGCGGATATTATTTTTGATGATACTCTTCGATATTTTAAAAATATTGATATGACCATGCAGTTTTATGCTTTGAGTCGTTGGGAAATATCTACAAATGATGGTAAAAACTGGGAAATTGAACCATACGAAAATGCCGCATCACAAGATGTATGGATTTTCAAGACACCAGTATTAAGTTCTGATAGTATGAACTATACCATGGGTAAACCTGGATGTGACAATAAGATCACATATCACATGAGAGAACTTGGATATACTTGTCGTAATCCTGGTAAGAAGGTCGTAACGATTCATTTTCATCCAACTAATTTTAGAACATACGATTGGAACAATGATAGAATTCCGGGACCTTATTTGTTAGTTGCTCCTGTAGATAATTTTACAGGAACTCCTGTTTATTATGACATTGATGGATTTGATAAAGATGGAAAACCATATAAAAATAATAAGTAAAAATACTTATAATATCTAGATCTCCTAACGAAACTCTTGACAGAGTTGTTACATTACTATATAATATTGTAATAGTTCTTTACACAAGACAATGACCGTAACAACAAATGAGTTTGGGCAACAGAATATGTTTGCCAAAGAACCTCAGATGTACATCTCTAAGTCTGATGCCGAGCGTTATGGATATGAAACCTATGCAGAACGTGCGGAGAAGTTAAATGGACGTACTGCTATGCTTGGATTTATTGCTGCTATCGTCAGCTATGCTACTACTGGTAGTGTATTTTTCTTTGGTGCGTTCGGATTCTGATGGCTGAACTTCTGACATATTATGTAATCACTGCGCTTCTTATTATTGGAGCACCAGGAGTATTCTTTTTTATCGTGTTCATGCCTGCCCTTCAAAATACTAAGGGTCGTATGGTAGGATACAAAGACCATAAAACTTATGGTGATTCTACTATATACGAGGTAAAGCGTACTGTTTGATATGCCCAATTCAAATGCTCTCTATGAAGATATGGAGAGACTAAATGCCCTATACGAAGAACTCTGCTGGGGGCACGATGACGAACTAGTTTTTAGTCATGAAAATGGCAGAGTCATTATTTACAACAAAACTAAGGAGAAAACCAATGAACGAAAGAGCAGAACGTATTAATGGTTGGGCAGCAATGATTGGTATTATTGCTGCTATGGGATCTTATGCCGTAACAGGACAGGTAATTCCAGGTGTAT
>JGI11705J14877_10001404_pt1 | contig 13838 bp, 12 predicted proteins | sample Etolaghawater15m_FD_14877 | JGI IMG/M metagenome (IMG submission 14877) | reverse complement strand
ATGAGAAAAGGTGCTGTGGTAAGCGAGTACACTATAAGAAGTTTGAACTTTGGGATTTCTAAGAAAAAAGAAATCTAAAATTTTGTATCAAGTTTATTTGTTGAGGGTCTTTGAGTAGATTTTAAAAACTCCATATTTTTTTTCATCTGTTTCATAGAGTTTGATGTTTTTTCTTGCAAAGATTGCACCTCACTTTTTGCTTGAGCAAGTAAGTATTGTGCTTCTTGTATCTCATTTTCATCATTAAGAGTTGGTATATTTTTTAAAAGTGTAGAGAGCAATTCTAAATCTTTTTGAATAACTGCGATTTTGAGCTTTTTAAGCCACATCTGTAGATTCTCTCCAAGCCTCTAAAAGTCTTTTAAACACATTACTACATTCATCTATACACTCTATAGAATTTTCAACATTTGCTTTAACTAAAAGCTGTATTTGATAATCATATAAACTGCTAAGATATGCAGACATATCGCCTTTTTGTTTGTGATCAAGCACACTACTAAGCTCTGTAATAACTGCCATTGAACGATTTGTCCAATAAACTCTTTTTTGAATACTTGAATCTTTTATCGCTCTTTTAGCTTGTGCATTAAAACGAAGTACACCCTCATAAAGCATCTCAATCAACTTTGCAGGTGATTCTATTCCTATATTATTTTGTGCATAAATATTATGTGCAGTACTAGCATACATTGTAAATCCTTTTGACTCATCTTCGTTAATTTCTTTCATGTAAATATATCGTCATTAAGGCAATATACTTTAGGAAAAAATCTCTGAATTATTAACTATCTGACGAAGACATTGCATCAGTTAACTGTGTAAACATACTTGATGCAGAGTTTATTTCACTCATAATTAAATCGTATGCAATAAACTGTTTTTTAAGTATTTCAAACTTTGCATCTAGCTTCTCATTTGCTGTTACTAGATCATCATCGTATGAAGAAATTGCATCTGCAATAGTTGTTTTAAACTGATCAAAAAGACCATTATAGTCCATATATGCACTTGAAAAAGTATCAAGTTCATTAAATGCCCCATCAATAGTTGTCACACTTCCATCACTATTTTTATAGTCACCACCAACAAAAAATGCTTCTGTATTACTTGGATTATCTTTAAGTGCACTTTCTAAAGTATCTGTTTCAAGAGTCATAAGGCCATCTTTATCTACATCAATACCATAGTCATACAGACTTCCAACTCCTCCACCAATCGTTCCAATCATACTTTGAAGAGAGTTTTGTAAACTTTTTATCGTACTTTCAGATGAAAAGATTCCTCTTACATCTGCATCAGTACTTGAATTTGTGACTTTTTGAAGCTCAGAAAATGCTGCATTATATTGACTTACAAAACTTTCAAATCTCTCTACCATACTTGTCGTATCTTGTGAAACACTCACATTATTTATGGTATCTGGTAAAATTCCATCAGGATCAACATCTAAAGCTTTAAGAGTTAGGCTTACACCAGAGATTAAATCATCTACTTCATTACTTGTACGAACAACACCAACACCGTTAAATTCAAAGTTTGCATTAATACCGCCCTGTATCTCTGTTAAACCACTTGTTAGCCTAGAATCAAGTGTACCAGAGGTGTCACTTATAGTAATATCCTGTGTTGCTCCCGTATCTGAAGAACTCACATAAAGTCTAAAGTCACCACTCCCTATCTGTGCCACAGTTGCATCTACCTTATCTCCAGCAACATCATTAATTAGGTTTTTCAGCTCTTTTAATGTTGTTGTGGCTGTATAATCAATTTGAAAATCTTCACCATCAATATTTAGATTTAGCTGACCTGCACCTCCAGAAACAAGAGCATCTTCACTTACAAACGAACCTGATTCTTCTATCTGTTTTGTTGCAAGTTGTGTAACTTTAATACTGAAATCTTGTAAGTCAGTATTATTATCCACACTAACCTCAACAGAACTTCCATTCACTGTTGCAGTTCTGTCATTATAAAGTGTGGCATCTGTAAGCTCTGTAATACTATCAGCTAAATTTTCCATAGCTGCATTTACAACTTCTAATGCAGACTTTTTATCTTTTTCATTTGCTATTTTAAGCTCTATTGGAGTAATCCTAGTAGCTTCTTCTGCAGTTCGTAATTGATCTATAACATCTTGAGTTAAAACTCCAGATCCTGCTCCGACTGATGAAATACCCATCACAAATCCTTTTGTTCAATAATCTTTCATTATTATAATATTTCTTAATTGCATTTAAATCGACAATTTTAATACTTTCTTTAATGGTATCATAATTGCTAAGAAGTTCTTAAAAGCAGAGTACACATTTAAATGGCTGAAATGATTATCCAAAATAGAAAGATTGGTACACAATATCCTCCTCTTGTTATTGCCGAGATAGGAATCAACCACGAGGGAAGTTTAAGAACTGCATTTGAAATGGTTGATGCAGCTTGCGAAGCTGGTGCTGAAGTCATTAAACACCAAACTCATGTAGTCGATGACGAAATGAGTGCCGAGGCAAAAAAAGTCATACCTGGCAATGCAAATGTTTCTATTTATGAAATTATGAAACGTTGTGCACTAAGTGAAGAAGATGAGATAAAACTAAAAAATTATGTAGAGTCAAAGGGGGCGATTTTTATAAGTACACCATTCTCGCGAGCTGCGGCGAACAGACTTCAGAGAATGGGTGTTAGTGCTTATAAAATAGGCTCTGGGGAATGCAATAATTATCCCTTAATCGAACATATATGTAAGTTTGGTAAGCCTATGATAATTAGCACAGGTATGAATGACATAAGTTCAATTAAAAAAACCGTTGCTATTGTTGAAAGTCACAAAATTCCCTATGCACTTCTACATACAACAAACCTCTATCCAACACCTGCTCACTTAGTAAGACTTGGAGCTATGCAAGAGTTACAAAAAGAGTTTAAAAATGCGGTGATTGGTCTCTCTGATCATACAACTTCGAATCTTGCTTGTTTAGGAGCTGTAGCACTTGGAGCTTCCATACTTGAACGCCACTTTACAGACTCCATGAAACGTAACGGTCCCGACATAGTAAACTCAATGGATTCAAAAAACCTTAAAGAGCTTATATTCGAGAGCAGAGAGCTGCACACAATGCTAGGTGGAACAAAAAAAGCACTCCCAGAGGAGCAAGTGACTATAGACTTTGCATTTGCAACTGTTGTGACTATTAAGCCTATACAAAAAGGCGAAACTTTTACTGAACAAAACATCTGGGTTAAAAGACCAGGAACTGGCGAAATAAAAGCAGAGTTTTATACAGAAGTTCTTCGGAAAGTAGCAAAAAATGATATTGATATAGATGTACATATTAGCTACAATGATATTAAAAATGAAACACTCTCTAAAGGTTAAGACATGATGTATGATATTGAAAAAAATTTTGAGTATGAAAATGGTTATATGGCCACGGCAGAGCCTAGAAGGTTTAGTAAATTTATCACTCATTTAGAGTTTTTTAAAAACACATCACAACTTAGAGGCGAAATAGTTGAGCTTGGTGTTTTTAGAGGAAATTCGCTTTTTCGATGGATAAAATTCCGTGACCTACTTGAAAACACCCACTCAAGAAAAATCATAGCTTTTGATATCTTTGGCGATTTTCCTCAAACAGATTTTGAAGATGACAAAAAAACACGCGAAGGCTTCATCAAAGAGACTGATGGCGGACAGGGCATCTCTTATGAAGAGCTAAATTCTCTCCTAGAAAAACAAGGTTTGCATAAAAATATAGATATTGTAAAAGGAGATATCTTAGAGACTCTTCCTCGATATATCAAACAAAACCCACACCTCAAAATATCTCTTTTGCATATTGATGTAGATTTGTATGAAGCGACAAAGTCTGGGCTAGAACTCCTTTTTGCTCATGTTGTCAAAGGTGGGATTATCATACTTGATGATTATGGTGCTTTCCCTGGTGCGAACAAGGCTATAGATGACTTTTTTGCTGGTAACTACTCTATACAAAAACTCCCTTACACGCATGCAATAGCATATGTCATAAAATGAAAAAAATCCTCTTTCTCACTGGTACACGAGCTGATTTTGGAAAACTAAAATCACTCATCTGCATAACACAAGCCTCCCCTCTTTTTGAGGTTTACATCTTTGCAACAGGTATGCACATGATAGAGAAGTATGGAAAAACAGTAAATGAAATATATAAAAGTGGCTTTAGCAATATCTTCGAATTTTCTAATCACGATGCCATGGAGAGAATGGATATAAACCTAGCAACAACTATCACAGGTTTTTCAAACTATGTGGCAGACTTACAACCTGATTTGATAGTTATTCATGGAGATAGAGTTGAAGCTATGGCAGGAGCTATTGTAGGAAGTTTAAACAATATCTTAGTTGCACACATTGAGGGAGGAGAACTCTCAGGAACTATTGACGAGCTTATCCGTCACTCTATCTCAAAACTTGCACACATTCATCTAGTTTCAAATGATGAAGCAAAGACTAGACTTGTGCAAATGGGTGAAAACAGTCAAAATATTTTCACGATTGGTTCACCTGATTTAGATGTAATGAACTCTGATAAACTTCCACAGCTAGAGTTTGTAAAAAACTACTATAACATCAGTTTTAAAAAATATGCTATTTTGATTTTTCATCCTGTTACAACAGAAGTGCCAGAACTAAAAAAGCAAACTCAAATTCTTTTAGAATCTCTTGTTCAAAGTGAAGAGAACTACTTAGCCATCTTTCCAAACAATGATCTCGGCTCAAACATTATCCTTAATGAATATGAAAAACTCGCAGACAATCCTCGTTTTAAAATTTTTCCTTCCCTGCGTTTTGAGTACTTTTTGGTGCTTTTAAAAAACTGTGAATTTATAATAGGAAACTCCAGCTCTGGAATTAGAGAGGCTCCGTACTACCAAACGCCAGCCATCAATCTTGGAAATAGACAAAACAATAGAACAAATTCAAAACATGTGATAAATCTAGATTTCGATAAAGAGCTTATAGTTCAGAGAATCCAAAATATTTTAACTACAAAGACTTCAAGTAAAGATTTTGATTTTGGTGATGGAAACAGCGATAAACTCTTTTATGAAGTACTCAAAGATGAAAACATATGGAAAACGCCACATCAAAAACAGTTTTTGGATCTGACATGAAGGATGTAAAGTTTTTATCCATCATTCCAGCAAGATCTGGCTCAAAAGGGATAGTTGGAAAAAATACTGTTGAGCTTTTAGGAAAACCTCTACTTGCTTGGAGCATAGAAGCAAGTTTAAACGCCAAGTACATCTCTCAAACAATCGTAAGTTCGGATGATAAAAAGATTTTGGACATTTCTAAAGAGTTTCAAGCACAAACGCTACTCAGACCAAAAGAGTTAGCGAGTGACAGTAGTACAAGCCAAGAAGCTGTAGAGCATTGTTTAGTAAGTTTAGGTGAAGATGTCAAGCTTTATGATTATCTGGTCTTACTCCAACCTACTTCCCCACTAAGAGATGCAAAAGACATAGACAATGCCATACAAAAACTACTCAACTCAAACGCCACTGCTTTAATAAGTGTTTTTAAAGAAGATAGCAAAATACTCAAAGCCTTCAAAGAAGATGAGAACGGTTATATTCAAGGAGTTTGCAACAATACATATCCTTTTACTCCAAGACAAAATCTTCCACCGGTTTACATGAGTAATGGGGCGATATATATAGTAAAAATTACAGAATTTATGAAAACAAAACAGCTTTTCAGTGACAAAACTATTTTTTATGAGATGTCTGGGGAGAAAAGTTTGGATATTGATACCCTTGATGATTTAGAAGAAGTGAGAAAATATATGGAGAAAAACCAGCCATGATAGATATAAATAAGTATGTGACAAATAATTTTAATGACAATATAGAGTACATAGAAAACCAACACCCCAAACTTTTTTCCTTATTAAGCTCTTTAGATAATGCAATCGCCAATGCACAGTATCAAGAGAAGTATGAGCTTGTATATGAAAATGACTCTTTTGATGTAGTTGAGAAATCAACAAAAACAGCACTCTATGAGGGTCAAAGTAAACGCCATGCAGAAGCATCTGCAAATAGTGTGGATTATAAGATAGAACATGGCACTTTTGAGACATTTAATGAAAAAAATATCTCAGATGAAGATGCTAACAAGCACTCCTCTATAGAACCATTTTCCCATAGACTTTATGGTATGGGTAAAATAATCAACTTTACACAAAAAAAATCCCTTCAAAAAGAAAGTCTTAAAAGTATTGAGAAGTATATATTTTATGGTGTTGGTTTAGGTCTTCACATTGAGGCTATTCACAAGATTATAAACTCAAAAGTTTACCTTATAGTCGAGGATGATTTGGAGCTTTTTAGACTATCGCTTTTTACAATAAACTATAAAAATATATCTAAAAATTCTACAATTGTTTTTTCTATTTTTGAAGCTGATGAAGAGTTTTCTAACACTGCAACAGAGTTTCTACAAGAACAATACTTTTACAATCATTATATAAAAATGTTTAGACTCCTAAGTCATAGTGATGCAAAAATAAATCAATTTAGAGATGCTATTTTACAACAAGCACATTTCGGATTTCATCATAGTAGTCTTTTACTTCACTACATAAAAGGTCTCAACTTCCTCCAAGAGGGGAGTTTTTTAAACCGTTCTATTAAGTTTACTGATGACATTTTCACGCAAAAACCTTTTTTACTTTTAGCTGCTGGACCCTCTTTGCAAAACCACAAAGATTGGCTCAAAGAGAATCAAAACTCTTTTACTATTGTTGCCATCGCAGCTACACTCCCTTTTTTAACTAAGCAAAACATCAAACCAGATATCGTAGTACAACTTGATGCTTATGAGTCCTCAACACAGCATTTTTCTGATGAAGTATTTGATTTTATCAAAGATTCAATCTATATCTTTTCCGCAAAAGTACCAGAGTCAATAGTTTCAAAACTAGACAAAAATCAACTCTTCTTTTTTGAAAATGGAACAAACTACAAAGAAAACTCTCTGAAACCATCATCTCCATGTGCTGGATCTACCACATACCAACTTGCACTTCTGTTTGAAGTAAAAGATATTTATCTTTTAGGCTTAGACTTAGCACTTGATAATGCTACAGGAAAAACACATGTAGATACACATGTAAATGCTAGAAGTGTCAATACTCAAAAAGATAATTATGAACACAAAACATACAAAGTAGCAGGAAATACCCAAGAGAGTGTTTCAACTATACTTCTGTTTAAGTCTTCTATCTCTGCCATTGATTACTCTACAAAAATGCTCAAACAAAAAAATCAAACTGTTTATAACCTAGGGGATGGTGCTAAGTTTTTTGACACTGTTTCACTCCCTACAAAAGAGATGAAACCTAAAAATAAGAGCGATAAAAAAGAGTTATATAAACAAATACTCTTAGTCTGTATAAACAACTCTACAAAAGGTTTAAATCACTCAGAACAAGAGAACATACAAAATAAACTCATCCATGCTCGTAAAACAAAAGAGTATATACAAGGCTATAAAAACGCGAGCTATAAAAACCCTTCTGAATTTATAGAGACTTTGATTATACTTGTAAATGCAACTGTTAGTGATGAACTTTTAATGAAGTATGAGCTTACTAAGATTTTAGATACTTACTATCGACGAATACTCTCTTATATCTTTGACTACTTTAATTCAAATGAAAAATATAGCAAAGAGGCTATAAGCTTGATAAATGAGTTGCTCTTTAGTCATATTCTTGAAATTATAGATTATTACGACAACTCCATTGACTCTAAACTAAATAGATAAAAATATGAAAAACATTATTGAAATATTTCAAGAACATGTAAGGCAAACTCCTCATAAAAATGTAATCACCTTTGAAGAGAGTACTTATACATATATACAAGTAGAAGAGAATGTAAAACAGTTATCAATCTATCTTGAGAGGTTTCATATACAAGAAGGCACTCATCTGATTTTACTGCTAAACAACTCCTATGAGTATCTACTTTATATGCTTAGTCTTGCTAACCTCGGTGCTGTTTTGATACCGCTCAATACTACTCTAAAAATCGAAGCTCTAAACAAAGCCATAGTATCTACTGATGCCACATATATTCTTACAGATTTATCTTTGAAAAACAAACTTATAGCTACTCAGTTATGTTTAATAAATAGTGCAAATATACTCGCTCTAGAAGATAACTTAAACGCCATTGACACATCTGGATATCTTCTCAACAAAGCAAATATCTCAGCTGATAATGACTATATACTCACTATGACATCTGGCTCAACTGGAGACCCTAAACCCATAGTCTTTACACAAAAAACAAAGATTAACCGCTCTCTTTTAGCCGCTAAAGACCTCTATGAACTCAAGAGTGACGAAGTTATCATAACAGCATCACCACTGTACCACTCTCTTGGGCAAAGACTTCTTCTTCTTCCCTTGCTCATTGGAGCTACTTCTGTTCTTCTGAGAAAATTTACACCAAAGCTTTGGATAGAAGCTGTTAAAAAAAACAGAGTCACTTTTACCATAGCAATAGCTTCTCATTTAGAAGTCTTAGTTGAGCAAATAAAAGAGAGCTCAGACTTGAACTCTCTTCGGGCTATCGTCTCCTCCTCATCTTTACTCAAAGTAGCTACAAAAAAACGGTGTATAGAGAAGTTTAACTGCAGTTTTCATGAATGCTATGGTGCTTCAGAAGTAGGAATACTCACTAATCTGACTCCTGATGACTCTAAAAATTGTATCAGTAGTGTTGGAAAAGCCTTGGTGTTTGTCGATTTAAAGATAGTAGATGAAAAGAAAAACGAAGTTCAAAATGGCACAATAGGAGAGATAATCTCCAAAACGCCAACCGCTTTTTCAAGATACTACAAAAATGAAGAGAAGACAAAAGAGAGCACAATAGATGGTTATTTTTATACTGGAGACTTGGGTTATGTCGATGAAGATGGCTACCTACATCTTAGTGGAAGAAAAAAAGATATTATTATTGTGGGTGGAGTAAATGTATATCCTGTTGATATTGAAAATGTGATAAATGAAGTTAAGGGTGTCAAAGAGTGTAGTGTTATTGGAGTTGATGATAGCTACTTTGGCGAAGCTATCTTAGCTGTTCTGTGTGTAGACGAAGCTCACTTCAATTTAAAAGATGTTAAAGTTGCTTGTATCAAAAAACTAGCTGATTATCAGGTTCCCATGGCGTTTGAGCTTATAAATGAGTTACCAAAAAATAGTTTAGCAAAAGTAATGAAACATGAACTAAGGGCTATGTTTAAAAACTATGATGCAACGGCACTCTTAAGAAAAGTGATGAGAGTAGAAAAAGGGGAATGATATAGATGTATAAACTAGGATTTATCGGAGGCGGACAAGACTCAATAGCTGGATATCCACACTACATAGCAAGTCAACTTGACAATAGGTTTGAAGTTGTAGCAGGTCTCTTTAGTTCTAACAAAGAAAAAAGTAAAGAGACTGCCAAAAAATGGAGAGTCAATCACTACGATACACTTGATGAGATGATAAAGCATGAGCAACTTGATGCGGTCTCAATCCTCACTCCAACACCCATGCACTATGAAAACATCAACTATCTACTTAGCAAAAATATTCCAATTATCTGTGAAAAACCAATAGTAAACTCCTATGAAAACGCACTAGAACTAGAAAAATCTCTTAACAATAACTTTTTAGCTGTTACAAATAATTATAGTGGTTATCCTATGATACGAGAGTTGAAAAAACAGATTCAAAACGCCAACTTAGGCGAGATTTTAAATATAAACTTACAAATGCCTCAAGAGACATTTCTAAGACCTCCAAAAAACATAAACTATCCACAGAAGTGGCGTTTACATGATGACTACATCTCTATGATATCTTTGGATTTAGGAACACACCTGCACCATTTGTCTAATTTTCTCTTAGATGAAGAGCCAACTGAACTTATAGCGGACTTTAACTCTTTTTCAAGTTATGGTGTTGTGGATGATGTGAAAATTTTGTTGCGTTTTAAAGAAAATACAAGAGGCTCTCTTTGGATAAGTAAAGCAGCACTTGGACATAGAAATGGACTAAGTGTTGAAGTTTATGGAACAAAAGGAAGTGCAAGTTGGGTACAAGAAAACTCCGAACAACTCGCTATGTCATTTACAGATGGTTCCAAAATAGTTTTAGATAGAGGCTCAAACTGTCTTGAAGCAAATGCAAAAAGATACAACCGCATGACCCCAGGTCATCCATCAGGATTTATAGAAGCATTTGCAAATACTTATAGCGATATAGCTGATAAGTTAGATGCTCATCTTTGTAAAAAAACCGACTCAAATAACTCTATATACTCTTTAAAACATGCCACTAACGGTCTAAAACTACTCCATAGAGCTAAGGAGTCTTATGCGCAAGGTAAATGGATAAAGATATAACTAATGTACCTCTGCGTAGTTGTAAAACTGCCCCATAAACTGTGAAGCTTCATAAATATTATTTATGTTAAATTTTTCTCCATCAAGATACAAAACATTTTCATAAAATCCGAGTCTATTTTTTGGTGGCTCTGGTTCTGAGACCTTGAGTCTCTCTATAGCTTTTTTTGTGTATTTTAAGAGTTCTTTGTCATCATACACAGACTCTATAAACTTCTTTTTTATGATTTGAAGCTCCTCTTCATTAAAGACGAGAGCACTCTTTGTGAGCTTATCCACAATATCTTCCCTTCTTAAAGAGATATCATCAATCTTTAATCTCTTTTTCACATATAAAAAGGAATCAAAAACACCACTTAAACCAGAGACTCTTATATTTGGCAGATACTTATGTCTTGGATATCCTGCTATCTCATTTAGTTTTACAAACTCAGACTTAATATCGTTCTTAGCCTTAGAACAATTAAAGCCATTACTTTTTTTTGATGTACCATTAATTGTGATTGGAGTATCAATTGATACATACTCTTTGGCTAAATGTAAAAAAGCAAAACCACTATAGATGTCTGGGCTACGAGAATGAAAGACTTTCTTAGTTTTTTTCTTTAGCTTTTCAACCAAAGAAGAGCTCACAACAGAACAATATATCATCGGGAGTAGATGAAAACTTGCCTTGGCGTTTAAGACATCAAAAGCTACTTCTTTTTCAGTTAAAACCCTAGTTTGCACACCTGTTTTTATACCAAGTCTTGTCACATAATGAACATCCATATCAGGCCAGTAATATGAATTCTTTTCCCAACGAATAATCTCTGGCATTTTATGTTTAATCAACTGTTTATACAGATAGCCCAATGAACCATTAATAAAACCATCATTATCAGCTATAACTGTTATATACTTGCCACTTGCATGTGAAAGTGCAAGTTCCCAGTTGTCACTCATAGCTAAGTCTTTATCCGAATATATATATTTTATATGTTTCGAGTTAAATGAAGCAACAAGCTCTTGAGTCTCTTTTGATGAGTTGTTATCGCATATAATTAACTCATAATCTTTAAAATCTTGTTGTAAGATTGTTTGAATTGTATAACGAAGTGTTTCATGTCTATTTCTAGTTGGAATCACAATACTAAAAAAAACTTTTTCTTTTTTCACTATTTCACCCTTTTTAAGTAGCCATCCCGTGCAACTGTAATAAGAAGTTTATTCTCTATACTTTTATCTATTTCAAACTCATCTTGTTCTTTTAAAAACTCTCTAACAGCTGTTTTTGGATTATTTCCTTTACTCCATGGTCTATTTGGAAAACTATTTTCGGGCATATCTTCAATTCCGGTGTCATAAACAATGCAGTAACTTCCAAGACTCACCAAAGAAGCATAAGCCTTTAACTCCGCCAAAACATGTTCGTGTGTATGATTGCTATCTAAAAGAACCAATATCTTTTGACCCGCTTTAGCAAACTTTTGAACTTGTTCAATAATATCTTTATCTATACTTGAGCCTTCAATCATAGTAATCTTTTTACTCATAGGGTGTTTGAGTATCAACTCTTTGTTGTGTTCTCTTATCTCTATATCTATTCCTAGCACCTTTGGGTTTTTCACTTCACCACAAAGCTCTAAAAGGGAGAGCATAGATGCTGAAAATATTAAAGAGCCCCCATGTGCTATACCAGTTTCTATTATCATATCTGGTTTTACATCCCAAATAATCTCTTGTAAAGCAATCATATCTTGAGGAAACTGTATGATAGGTTGCCCTAACCATGTAAAATTATATGAGTAATTATGTTCAGCTGTCTTTATAATAAACTCTTGCCCTAGCTCTTTGTATTGACCTTCTCCAAGCAGTCTTATATTTCTTGACTTCTCTTCATTAAATTTTTGTATTGGATTCATAGACTTTCCTATTTGTAGTAGATATCTTTATATGCATCAAAGTAGTGAACTAATTTTAACCTTTGAATCTTGCCCGTTGGAGTTGTCGGAATATCATTACCAAAAACAAGCACCTTTGGTGCTTTGTTTACACCTAAGACTTTCTCACACTCTTTTAAGATCTCTTCACTCTTGGGAGTAGCATTATTTTTTACAATATACAGGCCTATCTCTTCTCCTGTATATTTATTTTCAAATCCAACTACAACACTCTGCTCTAATCCTCTTATAGATTTTAGTCTGTCGTCTAGTTCTAGCGGTGCTATATTTTCACCATTTTTTATTATAATCTCTTTAGTTCTTCCAACTAAATAGTAGTACTTCAAACCATTTTTAAGCTTATAAAAACCTCTATCTCCTGTATGTAAATAAGCATTTCTCAATGCTTCTTGTGTAGCCTGTTCATTATTATAGTACCTATGCATCACATTATCACCTTTAATAGCAATCTCGCCAAGTTCACCTTCGCTCAATAGACTGTCATCTTCGCCTAAAACATATATTTCATTTTTATCAATCGCTATACCGATACTAAGTATATCTTCATCCAAAAGTTCTTTGTACTCTTTATCATTTAAATCTATAGGCATAGTAGCACTAAAGTTAACAGCCTCGCTCATTCCATAGCCCTGTAATATTCTTATCTTGTATCTCTCATAAAACTTTTTAGCTGACTCTGTAGAAAGTGGAGCCGCTGCAGAAATAAAATAGTTAAGTTTTGTTAAGTTTCTCTTATATACCCGTTTGTCTTCGAGCAAAATATTTACAATCTTAGGTACCATGCTGACAACATTTACATTTTCTTTTTCAACAATATCCCAAAAATTTGGAAGGTAAAAATTTTTATTTAAAATTAGTTTTGACTTTGAATAAAGTGATGCAAAATAAGAAAGATTGAATGCATTCACATGAAAAAGAGGTAGTATGCACATGCTTATTGTGGCGGATGTTATCTTATGATGCCCTATCACTGACTGAGCATTTGAAAATAGATTTTTATAATTTAACACAACACCTTTTGGTTTACTTGTTGTTCCTGATGTGTAAACAAGCAGTGCTGTATCATGAGTACTAAGCTCACTCAACTCACAATCTAAATCAAGTTTCAAGTTATCAAAATAGTTACCGTTAATTGTAAGTTGGCTTTGAGAATTATCTAAAATATATTCTAATTCATCGGCTTTTAAAGAAGGGTCAAGGGGAACAATCACAGCACCAAGTAACATAATCGCACTGTATGCTATTAGTGCAAAATCACTATTTCCAAGAGAAACTGCCACCTTATCATTTTTAGAGATATGTTTTTCTTTTTGAAGGTATGCAGCAAAACTAATAACTTTCTCATAAAAAGAGTGATAGCTATACTCTCTTATAATTCTACTGCCTGTATAAAACTTCAAGTATGTAGTTTCATCATTCTCAAAGTTTTTTAAAAAAGGAAAAAATATATT
>JGI11705J14877_10001403_pt1 | contig 13842 bp, 10 predicted proteins | sample Etolaghawater15m_FD_14877 | JGI IMG/M metagenome (IMG submission 14877) | reverse complement strand
AGATATTGTACAACCAATGAAAGACTTAATGTCTAGCGTGTCTCAGTTCCCTGGCGGCGGCTTTTTAACTAAAGTATTAGGAGTCGACGGTAAGCTTGAAAAAATACAAAAGCAAGTCATGACATCTTTTGTTAAAAATTTAGACGAAACTGGTAGTGTAGGAAAGTCAGCTTTTAAAGCGTTAGGAACAGGTGCTGGATCGTTTATAAAATCTTTAGGTCCTGCTTTATTAGTATTAGGTAGTATCGCAGCTGCTATCGGTCTTGTTAAGTTAGCTTTAGATATGGATAAAGAGGTAACTGAACTAGCGCGCGGCTTTGGATTATCAAAACATGAAGCGCATGAGCTACATACTGAATTTAAAGGGATATTGGCTACGACGAATATTGTAGGAGCCAGCAATGAAGAATTAGTCAATTCCTTTAAAGAATTAACTGATTTAACAGGTCAAAATGTTGTAGCTAATAAAGATTTGTTGGAAACGCAAATACTACTTAAAAAGCAATATGGATTAACTGGAGAAGAAGCGGCACAATTTCAACAAATGTCCATGGGCATTAATCAAAATTCAGAGCAAGTACTTCAGACAATTAAATCTACAGTTGAAGATTTTAATAAATTAACAAACAGTGGCGTTAATTACAAGAAAATTACTCAAGATATTGCAAAAGCTTCTAAAGCAACTTTAGCTAATTACAAAGGATCGATTCCAGCATTAGCTGCAGCTGCTGCACAGGCAAGAAATATCGGATTAACTTTTGAAGAGTTAAATTCAATGTCGAGTACTTTGTTAGATTTTGAAGCTTCAATTGGAAAGGAAATGGCTGCGAACGTTCTTACTGGTAAAAGTATGAATTTAAATCGAGCCAGAGAGTTAGCATTTGCCGGTGATATAGTAGGGGCCGGTGAAGAAGCTCTTAAACAGGCAGGGTCATTGGATGAATTTTTAAAGATGGAGCGTTATCAGCGCGATGCAATTGCAGCAGCTACAGGGTTGACTGTAGATCAAATTATCGAAGCTGGCGAATTGCAAAAAGTAAGAGTCGCGCTAGGTGGTAAGGAAGTTAAAGATTTAAGTGAATTAAATGCTGAAGAAAGAGAAAAATTATTGAATCAAGGTATTATTAATAAAGAAAAGGCGAAAGAACTTGAACAAGCTGAACAAATACGTAGTACGCAAGAGCAATTTGCATTAATAGTAGAAAATATAAAAAATACATTTATAGAAATTGCGGCTGGTCCGTTAGGAGCTATGGTTAGCAGTATTGGTAGTCTTCTTCAAAATACAGCTGCACTTAAAGGAATACTAGCTGCAGTTGCAATAATATTAGCTTCCATGGCAATTTCAGCAATTGCTACAGCATCTGCATCGACTTTAGGTTTAGCTGCATTTGCGATCGCTGCTGGTATAGGAGTCGCAGTCGCATCTATGGACTCAGCAACAAACAAAGCAAAATCTAAAGCAACGTCACTCAACGACGCAGAAATTGCTCCTGATGGTGGATTAGTAGTGTCAGGTAAAAAAGGAACGTATAAACTACATCAAGACGATACAATAATAGCCGGTACAGGGTTATCATCTAATTCAATGTCTAATTCAACAGCAGCAGCTCCAGCAAGTTCAGGTATGACTTCCATGGCTAAAGTTGAAAAATTGCTGCAAGAGTTAATTAGCAAAGTTGATCAACCAGTTAAAATACAATTAGGTACGAAAGTACTCGATGAAATTGAAAAACAAACTTCTATACGTAAAACATACGCTACGTCAGTAGACAAAGGTTATGGAGCATTTGGATAATTATTAATATATGGCACTAGTAGATTTACGTACGAATTTAGCTGATTGGTCAGTGGCAAAGAAAAAACCTTCAGAGGCAAATCCTGCTCCTGTTAATTTTTTCGATGCTGGAGGTGTTAATACTTCTGCTGGAGCCGCTGGTTTTACGAAAAATTTCAATAACGAAAATGCTTCGAAATTTCTAGGAATTTCTAGCAATAACCAATCGTATACCTATCCAGCAACTGTTCGCGGCAATCGATTAATGCAACCTAGATTGTCAGCTGTATTTCCTGGTCCACAAAATTTCATTGTTAATGAACAAACTGGAGCGACAGGATTTCAATTAAATGTATCAAGTAATACTTCTGCATTTTTAGGAATTTCTAGTAATGGACAATCGTATACCTATCCAGAAACCGTGCAAGGTAACCGATTAATGAAGCCTAGATTGTCGTCAGCATTTCCAGGACCACAAAATTTCATTGACGATAATAAATTTGGCGCGACAGGGTTTCAATTGCGAGCTACAGATCCAAATACATCAGCATTTTTAGGCATCAATGGAGGGTCATATACATATCCTGCCACTGTACAATCTAATCGATTAATGCAACCTAGATTGTCAGCTGCATTTCCGGGTCCACAAAATTTCATTAACGATAACAATTCAGGAGCTTCTGGATTTCGTTTAAATGCAAATAACAAATTTCAATCTGCATTTTTAGGTATTGACGGAGAGTCGTATACTTATCCTGATTCTGTCATTGGCGTACAAGGTAATTCAATTAATAAAGTTCCATATCTATCTCAAACTGCAACGTTTGCAAACCCTATAGGAACTATTAATACATTTAGATATTCCGATAATAAAGATCGAGTAGCTACGCAAGGAAATGTATTTCGAATAGAAGAAATACCTACAGGTCGATATGAAGAAAGAGTAAAGGCTGTAAAAGGACAATCTTCATTAAGTCCGTTATTTGCTAAATCGACAAAAGAAAATTCGCCATCTGCAATTACTGAACAATATACGAAATTTCATATAACAGACGAAGCTTACAATCCAACGTATTTAGCACAGCCTTACATTGTTCGAGGTATACAACGTAAAGGAGATCCGAATCCTCAACGATGGGGCTTCAATGTTAATTTTGACGATGGACTCGTTCCTGCAGGTGTCGTTGCTTATGGTGAAAGAATTGCTGCAGATGTAGCGCGTATTGCACAATTCATAGCATCTCCGAAAGGATTGTTATGGACAGCTAAACAGGCAGGGCTTCAATTATCTAATCCATTTACAGAAACCGCATCAACCGGTACACAAATATTCAACCCGATACAGTTAGTTGCAAACGTAGCAACTGCTCCGCTAGGTATTCGAGTTCAGAGACATGGATTGGTTGGTGTTACTAACACTTACGAAGAGGTAGTGCGTGCAAAAAATGTCGATCCAGACCCAGTATTGTATCAAGTGCCACTTCCTAATGGCGGGCCGCTTTACAATCGACTTCTAGCGCTATCAAAAGAATATTTCGTAGGGCTACCAATTCGTACAATTGTTGGTACACCATCTATTACGCTAACTGCTCCTTTCGGAGGACCGAAATCTGTTTATGGAATTGGACTTACTACTATTAGTAGAACAGTAGATTCCATGAATGGTGGTGTTAGCGGCGCGGCTAGTGCACAAATCGGTAGATTTCATGGAAGTGCATATTACACATTATTGAAGAAATCTAATGCTGGCAATTCATTCAATGATTTTCGAAATGACATTATCGTGCCAGTATCGCTACCATCTACAAGATTTTCCGTCGATTCCGGAGAAATAGCAGCTTCAGTAATTGGCAAGCAAGACGCTGACTATTACAAAGACTTCAATTTAGAAACTAAATACGGTTTTGGTAGTCACGGTAAACCTGCTCGAGCAAAAGGACCTTCTCGCGGCGTAGGGTCATTCAAGGTAGTTTCATATAACACTGAAGCAAACGCTGAAAAATTATTTAATGACGACAGTAAAGTCGATCGAACGAAACTGGCTGATAATAAAGATTTTTACGGAGATCGAATCAATGCCGTTGACGTGTCTACAGATCCAGACGACGTATTGTTAACAGAAACAGAAATCTATCCAACTAATACTCGCGACTTTATTCGATTTTATTTCGAAGATGCTATACAAGGTCGCCACGTTATTGCAATGCGTGCAACTATAACAGGATTATCAGATTCATTTTCACCGTCATGGTCTCGTATAGATATTTTAGGATATCCTGCAGGTGCATATTCATACAATACATTTGAACGCTCTGTATCATTTAATTTTATAGTAGCAGCTACGTCTCGTTCAGAAATGATTCCAATCTGGAGAAAATTGAATTATTTAGCTACATATACCATGCCTGATTACGTAGACAATCGACCTACCGGTCCGTTCATGAGACTTACTTTAGGAGATTTATATAAAAACGCTCCAGGGTTTATTGAATCGCTTTCATACAGCGTACCTGACGAAACTACCTGGGACATTGCAGATGATAGTGCTGATAATCCAGATGCTAAACAACTACCAACAGTAATTGAAGTTTCAGTTACTTATAAAATGATAAGCAACTATTTACCACAGAAATTAGGTGCGGCGTATGATTTAGGAATTACGAAAAAAGAAGGTAATTGGTTACAAGATTCCAAAGTAGCTGTAGCCGCGACGAGTTCATAATTAAATAACAATCATGTCACGATATAGTAATACATTATTTGATCAACCTGAACGTTTAGATTCAGAAAATAGACGAAGAATATACGATTCGCTAATTGATCCTAACATTCCAAATTCGCAATTAGATGTATACGTACGTACTGTATTTGGAGATCGGCTAGATTCGCTAGCTTTTCAATATTATTCAGATACTACATTATGGTGGATTATAGCCGCTGCCAATCCAGGATTGCGAAAAGATTCGTTGTTTTTAGAACCGAATTTACAACTTCGTATACCTGCCGATCCAGACAGTATAATTCAATTGCTACAAACTACAAACCAATCTAGATAACAGTTATGTCTTTATTTTTAGATAAAATTGATAAAAAAGTACAACAAGCCCTGAATCAACGTAAAGAGTTTTATTCAGGAAATGGAGATGTAAATGATCGATATGCTTGGCTCTATAAGAAAATGCCTTATGTATCAGTGCGTGCATCCAAAGCCAATGCAGATGGAGCATTCAATGCTAACGCTGCAATTACATTATCGACTACACAAACTTTAGGAGGATTTCCTTCTATATCAAAAAAAGCCGATAACAGTAATACATTTCAACTTAACAGTAAAAATTCATTTTATAAAGAAGCTATAGGATCAGCTGAAAAAGGTCGATTAGTCCCGCCACCAAACATTACTAGTGTATCGATATCGTCAGATGGTGATTTCGGGTCGCTTGAAAAAGTTGAAATTAAATTTATGTGCTATTCACTTAAGCAGTTAAATGATTTGCAAATTTTTTTCGAAGCAGGGACTGTAATGCAAATGACGTATGGATGGACTATAACAAACAATACCGCCGCTGGACCGGCTGGTAATTGGCAAGGGTTAGTTTGCAATTTCGGATATTCAGTGACGCCACAAGGTACATTTGAATGTACTACATCTGGTATTGGAGCAGGCATCAATGCATTTTCAGTTGCATTAACTGCTTCGCAAAAAGGTAAATCGCCGACGACCCCAGGTGAAATAGTTAAAAATAACGTACTTACAACTATAAAAAAAGAATCGCAAGATCATAAAAAAACTTATCAAATAAACAATTTAGGACTCGGAGAAGGATACGCTGCATTTGCATTATATGGTTCAGATCAAGCTGCAGACCCAAACGACCCTGTTTCAGTAGCAACGACAGTAGGCAGTGGCGTTCGTCATTACGTGTCGTTGGAAAGACTTACGAAAGTTATTAATGATGTAAGTCGAAATGCATCGCTTGATGCTAACAATAAATCTAAATTTAATTCTATTCAAATTGTTTGTAATAAAGATGTAACGACAGGAACTGGTATTGTACATTATAACCTTTTTCAACTTTCTGCTAATCCTGAAGAAATTATATTAGGATCTGCATCAGGTGGTCGTGCAAGAATTGATCCATTTTTTGGGGAAGATGCTGCAACTTATCCCGCTGGTCATGGTGGTATTGATTCAATCAACACAGAAAGCGGCTTTTTTAATAACGATGCCAACGGAGGTGAAGCAGTAAGAGCCTACGCAGTTAAAAATCATGGAGACTTAAGTAAAATTATGGTTTGTGTAGAATTTATAGAACGAATTATCAATAACATTTCAACTACAGAAGGTAGCGGTAGAGTACGTTCTCCACAAGCTACTATTGCAAAGTTATACGAGCGAATTTTTCAATCGATATACGATAATACCGGTACGCGATATAAACTTACATTAGCTTCGAACCGAAACAATCCAAATGAATTGTACGTCGTTGAAGTTAATTCAATGGATTCGCAACTGTTTGAGGCTTTAAAGAAACGTAATGGATCTGGTACAAAAGTCGATGAACGATTGCCATATGAATTTACTGCATTTACGAAAAATGCTATTTGTCGTAATATTAGCTTATCGACAAAAATTCCTACGGAATATGTAACTGCAGCGTATGTAGCGGCTACGTCGACATTAACACCTGGAGCTACTAGATTACCAGGTACTACTAGTTCTGATGTTGCGCAACCTAGAGACTTTAAAAATCCTAGCGCAACTGAGTCTCAAAAGGAAACCGGTACAGATTATGATCAAACCAAAGTATTAGATTGGGTAAAAGAAATTCTTAGCGCTCAAGGAGAAGCACAAAAGTCTAAATATACAGATGTATCCGCTCTTCAGTCGTTTATTAAAGAAGTTTATTTGTCCGGGTTTCAAGGCTTTCAGACATTAGGTACTGGCACTAGGGAGCCGGTATTTAAAAACACTCAAGGAAAAACACCGCAGCCTGGTTCAAAAGAAGTAGTTCCATTTCCATTGGAATTTAGTGCAGTACTAGATGGAATTTCTGGAATTAAATTTGGCGATACAGTGTCAATTAATTATTTACCTAAAGTTTACAGAGAGAAAAATATAGTATGGACTGCGACGACTGTACAACATGAAATTTCAAACAACGATTGGACTACCACGGTAAATACAGTATGTAGAATGTTAAATGATGAATAATGCCTAGACCAGCTTTATACGTACCTGAAAATCAAATTATAAAAAATTTATCGACTACAGGTAAAGAATGGATGTTTCCTGACGGTACTGAGTATATTGGAAAATACCATCGGTATACTAACGGAGCAGTATTTACAGAAGCTCGATATACTACAGTGTCGAGAGAATTAATACCATATCAAGATCAAAGCTCGCAAAATTACGATTATATAGAACTTAAAGGTACGACAAACTTTCAATCTCCAAAATACATTTCACCTTTACCTACAGGTAAACAATATAAAACTGGTAGATATACGAGATATTTTATTTCAGCACGTAATACAGTTAGTGCAGGAGCGATATTTGAAATTGACGAAGCTCAATATAAATTATGGAAGTCAAATAAAATTGATCAATCGCTATACATAGCTATTGAACTTCCATGGAAATTGACTGGTCCTAGATTTGATGATATATCTGCACAGCCAAAGAAAGCTGGCGTCGAAGATACCAACAGAAGAATAGTCTTTCAGAAAAATCCAGAGCTTCCTGGTATTGCTGATTTACTAACTGATTACATTGAATATACAATATACGATCGATCTACATCTGCAGAAATTAAATCTTTATTTGGTTAATATCTGAATTATTCTTATATTCAGATAAGTTATGACTATCATAGAAACGCAACAGGAATATACTAGCTTCATGCAGAAATACTCTTCAACTGATTGGATAGTAGTTCCTGTATATTGCAACGGTGACTATCCTGTGTATGTCGATAGTATATCGCTGATTTATGTATATGCCATCAATTACGATAAAGATTGCGTTTTAGTGCTAAATCATACAGAAGGTCTTAATTTACAAATTGATTTAGCAGATTCGTTACCAAAAGACAATGTCTGTTACATACATAATAAAAAACGGTTCAGTCAGTTTGTACAACAAGACAATTTAATTGATATGGACTTAATCGAGTATTTTTATCGAAATCGACCAATGCCCGATGAATTTGATACTACAGCTCATGAATTTTTCGAAAGAAAATATCATCGGTTTAAAAATTTAAATGCTATTATTCCAATTACGAAACATGTTGAGCGTTGCAGAAACATTCGCGATACATTTTTCGATGTATACAATTTATTAAAAATAGATCAATCGTTTACATTTTACAATACAGTTATTTTAAATTCGCTGCAGGCTATAGAAAAAAATGGAATGTATGTAAATGCTAGTAAGTTTGCAAATGTATTTCCTGATTATCCAATACATGATAATTTTGTATATACAGAATACAACATATACACTACCACAGGACGACCTTCAAATAGATTTAATGGAGTTAATTTCGGGGCGTTAAATAAAGAAACTGGTATACGAGACGCTTTTTGTAGTCGATTCGCTCAAGATGGATTTATGATTTCATTTGACTACGACGCTTATCATTTAAGATTGTTAGCAGTGTTAGTAGATTATAAATTTCCAGATAACGTTTCAGTACATGAACATTTAGGAGAATATTATTTTCAGAAAAGCAAATTGTCTGAAGAAGAGTATCAAGAGTCAAAATCTATTTCCTTTCGACAACTGTATGGTGGTATAGCTACTGAGTATTTAGTTATTCCATTTTTTGAAAAAGTGCATGAATATACCAAATTGCTTTGGGAGCAGTTTCGTGAAACAGGATTTATCGAAACGCCTTTGTTTTCTAGAAAATTATTCTTAAATTTCTTTAAAGATCTTAATCCAGCTAAACTTTTAAACTACTTTCTGCAAGCTTTCGAAACCGAGCGAAACATGGCCGTAATTCATAACGTACTTCAACGTACAACTGCGTACGAATCAAAACTGATACTTTATACATACGATTCTTTCCTGTTCGATTTTCATGTGAAAGACGGCGCTGAATTCATACAAATAGTAAAGGCTGAACTAGAGCAACAAGGAAAGTTTCCTACTAAATTAGAAATTGGTCCTACCTATCAAAACATGGTAGAACGAAATGTCAATTAACTACATATTTATTATTAAACCGAAACACATATGAAACATTACCTAATTATTTTAACGACACTGTTATTTGCCAGTTGTCAAGAATCTACATTGTTAGTAGATGACGGGACAGCAATTAAAGGATGTACCGATCCTAAATCAGTTAACTATAATCCAGACGCCGTTGTCGACAACGGGTCGTGCGTTTATATTGACAGTTTGCAAAATTCAATTTTTGGTAAATTTACTGCTACTTGGTGCGGACCTTGTGGAGGATGGGGAGTTACAAGATTTGAGGAGTTATATGCAAACCACAGAGGTAGAACATTAGCTATAGCATTACAGATAAGCGATGCATTAACCACACCTGATAATGGACCATTAGTTGATGAATTTTCTACTAAGTGGCAATATACAGGAACACCTAATTTCTTTGTTAATGAAACTTTTGTCGGTACCAGTACCTCAGGTATCCCAAGTGAAATAGCAAATAAAAACAACCAAACCCCTAAATTATCTATCGGTACTCATGTAACTCAAGGAGCTGGTAAGAATGCTGGTAAATTAAATGTAAATGTATATGTAAAGGCTCTAGACAATTTATCAGGTACTTATACAATGTCTGCTTTATTTCTATACAAAGAAATTGAAGCTGCCCAAAATGGTAGTACTCAAAACCCGCATATACATCATCATGTACTAGCTAAATCAGCTATTGCAGCTGGTGCATTTGGAGAAGAGATATTTACCAGTTTAAGTGCTGGAGATGTATATCATTGGGCTCGAACTATCGAATATAACGACAACTGGGATATGAGCAAAATGGAGCTTGTATTTATTATCTGGAAAAAGACCGGTGCCGGTTATGAGTTTGTAAATTGTACAACTAATTAACATGGAATTGTTAACTGTTACATATTTATATTCGATAAAATGAAAGATAGATTTGTTACAGTTAATTTGTATATTTGTCACGGAAGAAGAGCTGGATCATGTAGTCGAAATGATTGCAAAGACGTACACTGTAGCTTCAAATAAATTGTTTGTATTGTCTATAGAAAACTCCAATGAATTCATTTGCAGTTTCAATGTAGAAAAAGGATTTCAAAGAAAACAATTATCAGGAGCCATGTTAGTACATCGCAAGAAAGAAACGAATACCATGTACACTATCAATTCTCTTAATGCACTAATTAAGTTGGAAAATGATGGTATATTAGATTCTTCTTTTTCTGTCGATTGGAGCAAATACAAAAATTCATTGTTGGTAACTTCTAATAATGAACTTAAAGTGCTTGCTACAAAAGTATATCAAATTATCAATTTGTAACATATTTATATAAAAATATTTGGAAATTAGAAATGATTTTCATATATTAAGGTTATGTTAGTCGTTGCATATGTATCTTGATTATTCCGGACACGTCACTTTACATTATCAATTGCTAATTATCAATTACTTATTAACAATTAAATTTTTACATTATGGCTATTAACTTAGATGCTATCAAAGCAAAACTTCAATCGCTTCAAACGGTTACAAAAAAACAAGATAACCTTTGGAAACCTGAGCCAGGCTCGCAAGTAATTCGAATTGTCCCTTATCAGCACAATCGAGAAAATCCATTTATTGAACTTTACTTTCATTATAATTTTCAAGGTAAGTCAATTCTATCTCCTATGTCTTTTGGTCAACCTGATCCAATCGTTGAATTTGCTGAAAAGCTTAAATCAACTGGAAATTCAGATGATTGGAAAATGGGTAAGAAATTAGAGCCGACAATGCGTTGCTACGTTCCAGTTTTAGTTCGTGGTAAAGAATCTGAAGGAGTAAAATTCTGGGGCTTTGGTAAAACTGTATATCAAGAGCTTTTAGGATTTATTGCAGATCCTGATTACGGTGACATTACCGATCCAATGGCAGGTCGCGATATTACAGTAGAGTTTAAAACGAAAGATCAAACAGGAAAAGATTATCCTGAAACTTCAATTCGTATTAAACCTAATCAAACTCCAATCACTGATAACAAAGCAGTATTGGAAAAATTAGGTACGCAACCTAAAATTACTGAAGTATTCAAAGAATACACTTACGATGAAATGACTAAATTGTTAGAGCAATGGCTTAATCCTGAGTCTGAAGAAGCTACAGCCGAATCTGCTAAATCAGAGACTGCAGCTAAAGCTCCTGCAAAAAGTATGGATGGCGCAACTAACGCGGCGAGTGTTGATGACGTTGCATCTGCATTCGATTCTTTGTTCAACAAGTAATTAATTAGCAACTTTATTTTTCAAATATGGCAAAAAAGTCAACAGTTGATCAAGAGACTGTATCTAATGACCTAGCAAATGTGCTAGCAGACAGTCTCAACAAAAAATTCAAGTCTACGAACTATAAAGTTGCGTATTTCTTGGAAGGTGATACAGATTCGCCATCAGATGTCAATGAATGGATATCGACAGGATCTACTATGTTAGATTTAGCAATTTCCAATCGACCTAACGGAGGATTACCTGTTGGTCGAATTATTGAAATTACTGGATTAGAAGCATCAGGTAAATCGTTATTAGCAGCTCATGCTTTAGCTAATACTCAGAAAAAAGGCGGTTTGGCAGTTTATATCGATACTGAAAATGCAGTTTCTCGAGAATTTCTAGAAGCTATTGGTATTGATTTAAAGGAAATGTTATACGTGCCTTTAGAAACTGTCGAAGACATTTTTGATGCTGTAGATTCCATTGTTGAAGCAGTTCGTAAAGGATCAAAAGACAGGATCGTTACTATTGTAGTCGATTCTGTCGCTGGCGCATCGACGAAAGTTGAAATGGCAGCTGATTATGATAAAGATGGTTGGGCGACTTCAAAAGCTATCATCTTATCAAAAGCAATGCGCAAAGTAACCAATTTTGTTGGCAGAGAGCGTATTTGTCTTATATTTACAAATCAGCTTCGAACTCGATTAGGAGTATCCTTTGGAGACCCCTGGACTACTAGCGGCGGTAAAGCAATTGCATTTCACTCATCAGTTCGTTTACGTTTAAAGTCTGTAGGACAAATTAAACTTAAAGGAAGTTCCGGAAAGGATGAAATTTTAGGAATGACAACCCGAGCGCAGGTAATTAAAAATCGAATGGGCCCTCCTTTACGCAGTATAGATTATGATATCTATTTTGACTCTGGTATTGACGATTTTGGATCTTGGTTAACGATGATGAAAGATTATGGATTGGTTTCGCAAGCCGGTGCATGGTATACATACACTGACACTGAAACAGGCGAAATAATCAAATTTCAATCTAAAGATTTCCGAGAAAAGATAATTGACAACCCAGAAATAAAAGCTCGAGTATATCAATTACTTTGCGATAAATACATTTTAAACTACAAAGCCGGTGAAGATTTTGGTGTCGATGACATTGAAATTCAAACTGACTTTGATGGAGAAGAATCGTAATGAAAGGATACGCTGAGCTGTTACGACAAGTTCGCGAAGAACACGAGGCGAAGAGTTTAGGCCTGAACAAAAACGATAAAGTTTTAATTGTTGACGGTCTAAACTCTTTCATTCGTGTCTTTTCAGCGATGCCAATTGTAAATGATGATGGAGAACATTGTGCAGGATATATAGGCTTTCTTCGAAGCATTGGTGCTGTAATTCGTCAATTCAAGCCTACAAGATGTATTGTAGTATTTGATGGTAAAGGTGGTTCAGCACGACGCAAAAAGATGCATTCAGGATATAAAGAAGGTCGGTCAATGTCTACTAGATTCAAGCGACGTGAAGATGTCGGATATTTAACTGTTGAAGAAGAAATAGAATCAATGAAAAGGCAAATGGGTAAGCTGTCTGAATATTTAGAATGTTTACCTATTACAGTAATGTCTATTGATAATATCGAGGCAGATGATGCAATTGCATATTTAACTACTGAAGTATTTCGCCCAATAAACAGCGAAGTAATTATAATGTCAGATGACCGAGACTTTTTACAACTAATCGACTCGAAAGTTTCAGTATGGCGACCAGTAGAAAAGAAATTTTACAATCCTGAAGAAGTAGTAAAAAAGTTTGAAGTTCCGTCACATAACTTCATACATTATAAAATTTTTATGGGCGATTCTTCTGATAACATTAAAGGAATAAAAGGTATTGGAATTAAGACCTTGCAAGCTAAATTACCGTTGATTTTCGGTATGGATACGGTAAGCCTCGATGAAGTATTAGAGTATAGTTCGGCCCGACTCGATGAACATAAAATCTACAAAACTATTGTAGATAGTCGTAGTACATTGGAACTTAATTGGAAATTGATGTCATTGGAAGATTTAGATATTTCAGCAAATTACAAGCGATTGATTGCAGAAATTGCCGATCATGAAATACCTAATTTAGACACATTCAATTTCAAGAAAATGTTTATGCAAGATAAATTGTATACAGTTATTCCTAATTTGGATACATGGCTTGCAAATACATTTAATTCATTAGCAGCATTTTCAAGAAAATAATTTGTTTTCTGATATGTTTTTCATATAATATACATACAAAATAAAATGAAGTGTAGATGGCAGATAAATTATCAAATTTTGGGCATAGTTTTCAGGTTAAAGTAATATCAGCACTTCTTACAGATAAAGCTTTTACTCAACAAGTTTCAGATATTTTACTTCCTGATTTTTTCGAATCAGAAGCAAACGTTTGGATAGTTGATACAATTATTAAGTATTTTTACGAATATAAAACAGCTCCGACTTTAGATGTATTTAAAATCAAAGTTCAGGATATATCAAGTGATGTACTTAAAACTTCAATCATTGAAATGCTTAAAGATGCATTTCGATATTTAGAATCTAAAGATTTAGATTTCA
>JGI11705J14877_10001402_pt1 | contig 13848 bp, 37 predicted proteins | sample Etolaghawater15m_FD_14877 | JGI IMG/M metagenome (IMG submission 14877) | reverse complement strand
TCAAAACACATATAACTTAGGAAACGTAAAAGACTTTAAGGGTGATTCTTGGAAGGGAGATAGCTTTGATGCTGGCATGGTATGGGAAGATGATGCAAAAGGTAAGGCTACTAAAGAAAAGTCAAGCTTCAGAAAATACAAAAACTTTACAGAAGCAGCTGATGATTTTGTGAAATTCCTAAGCACTAAACGATACTCTAAAGCAAGAGAAGCTACAACAAAAAGAGAATTCTTCCAAGCATTAAAAGATGCAGGATATGCTACTGATTCTAAGTATGTAGATAAAATGATGAAGCTGGGATAAGTTCTCGTGCCATAAGTTCAAGTCAAAAAAATACCAGAAATATGAAAAAAAATAACTCTGGTATTTTAAGCGAATAATCAGTAGAGATTATCCCGAAAGAAAGTTCCACTTGCTTCAGTTCTCTCTTTGTCCATCCACTCAGACACTATTCTTATTACAAACTTTCCAAGTTTACTTCTTGAGCTAAACTCCCTTGTCTCCCACTCAGGAGGAGAATCGTAGCCTCCATTAAAATACTCCATGACTATTTGGTCTCTTGACCCATCGTATCTCTCCTCAAACATATAGTCTCTATATCCTCCACCATCAAATGTGCTTGACATATGAGCCAGCAATGTATCTATCTTTTCCTTGTCAAGATTCTTGAAACTCATGCACTGATCCTTTCAATTCTGCATATACTATTCACCTTATCTCCTTAATGCAGGTTATCCCGAAAGAAAGTTCCACCTATGTTTGCATTCAAACACTTAGTATCCTCCAATGCTCCATTCACAAACAACATCTTTGTCTCAATATATGTTAACTCTCTTTTACTTCTAGCAAACATAAGAATGCGTTTAGCTACTGGTATCAATCCCTCAGTAGATTTACAGCTACCAGTATACGTCTTCCAATCATCTTCAGTCTTGACATACTCATACGTCTTCTTTCTCTTGTCTGCCATCTCTGCTATCTTCTTTTTACCAAAGTGTTTCTTCTTAGTCAAGTAAAAGTTCTTCTTCCCATAATAGATATATAGATTACCATCTTCATCTTCATAGTCTACTTCATAGATAAACCCTTCTAGGCTATCATCATGTATCTCTGTGTATTCAGAGTCCATATACGTCCAGTTCATTATCGCTTCTCTATCTCTGATGGAACTATCTTCTGAGGGAATACAAACTTCTCTTTGCCGTCATACTCAAACCTAATAGCTTCAACACCACTAACGTTAGTCAATGTACCAACATTACCGTGTACATCAATCACTCTGTCTCCCAATACCAACTCTGTTCCATTCTTGTCAATCATTACTTTCTCCCTTATAGCACTTCTTGCATAAGATTACTTCTCCGAATAACCTAACCTCTTTAATGTGTTCTCCACATGAATCACACTCACTATTTTTATATAGCTTCCTAACCGAATAAACTTGCTGTGTCTCGCTCATATGGCTTAATCCTTTCGTTAAATTCTTCTATGTTTGCTAATAGCCATTTCTTGGTGTCTAGCTCGTCTTTTACGGACACTAGCACTAGAACCCCAGTCAATGTATCAAAGACAGACAAGATGCCTCTATTAGCCTTTGTAGAGGTAAAGAAGAATTCTCTACCACCTACGACTTCTCTGTGGCTAGACTTACTGCTCCTAAATGAATCTCTTGTTGTGAGTTCTCTCATTAGCAATACCTCCATATATATCCGTTTTTCCCGTCTTTGTTCCCAGACTTTAAAACTCTATCAAACGAATATCCAACCTGTCTAGCTGCTTCGCTATATGAATGATATTTATTGATCATTACGCCATCCTTGTAGCACTCAACAGCTTTACACCGTCGACCACTTGTCCCAGTTCCATTAGTAATATCATCTGCTTGGTGGTCTTTATTTTCTCTCCATGTTCCAAGCCTAATATTTACAAAAGAATAACCATCAAAATCATCAATTCTATCTATACTTGGCTTTAAATCTTTATTATATCCAGACTTAACCCATCTTTCATAAAGTTCATCAAAGCCATTACTAAGCATCCAATTAGCTAATTGCTGCTTATCGTATTTTGGCTTATCGTGACCTCTTTTCTTTGATGACTGAACTTGAGTTTTGTAGATAGTTCTAATCACACCTTTCTTAGTCTTAGAGTAAGAGTCTTCATTTGCATACTCAGCCCTAGAATTGTTCTTAGTGTCTTGCTTTGTGCAATCTTTACATTTATTAAGATGCCCATCAAGCATTTGCTTATGTTTATAATAATCACTCAATGGCTTCTCTATTTCACATTTAAAACATTTCTTCATTTTATCTCCTAGAATGGCATTTAAACATTCTAAGTATACCATTCTAATATTAATCGTAGCTTTGGCATAGGTGCTACTGAGCCTCAACTAAATGGTATCTCGTCTTCTACCAGACGTCTTGTGTCTTCGGCTGAGACTTTCCCGACTCATCTCCTTTGCCTTCCCACTTCTCTGGAGTAAACATATCATCTGCGAATGCATTTACCATGAGTCCTCTAATCTCTTTACCTTCACCATTAGTCCAGTTGTCTGGTTGTAGCTTACCCTTGATACCTACAACAGTACCAGCTTCTATCTTAGTCTCTCCCCACATCATTACCTTCAGACCCTTGCCGTTAGTCCAGTTGTCTTCTTTGTCTTTAGCTGATACAGATATCTCAAAGATCTGATACTTCTTACCATTTGCTGTCATACCTCTTTTTACTTCAAAGCTTTTAGTCTCTTTGTTCCATAGTCCGTCTACTCTACCTGCTACTGCTAAAGTGTATTCTTTTATCATTTTATTCTCCTGTGCTTGATTTAAGCTATTTTAATATGTTACCCTACCATTGGTATGGGTTTTAGTTTTAAAGCCATCTACGGCTCTCCTAGATACCTTTAAAGTGGTCTTACACATTATTATGATGCCAAGGTATTACCAATCGTTATTTGATTTAGGTTTAGGACTACTCTTTGGTGCTGAGTTATCCATACTGTCTGCATCCTTAACATCATCTATTGCAAACAAACCATTCATCGCATATTTTCTAGCATACGAACTTGTAGCCCCAGTTACTTGGCTGTCATCCATTCCCTTCTTGGTCAATGACTCTCTTGCCCAACCTTCACCAGTACCAGCAATCTTGCCGTCTTTATCTATGAGCTGAACAATAGCTTGGATATAGTATCTGTCTCCTATAAGTTGTATCTTGTCGGCAACAGATACCGAACATGAATACTTCTTTAGTAGTGGCTTCAGTCCCTCAAAGATATCCTCTAAGCTCCTATATTTGTACTTACCGAAATTGTTGTACTGATTCTTTGGTGCATTTAACTCTTGTTGTATGTTGCTTAATAAACTCATTTTGTTCTCCTTAAAATAATGTTCCAACTGGAACTTCTTGATTGATTACTGTATAGTACGTAACACCTTTCTTTGTATCCTCTACCCACTCGTATCCTCTTTCGCTTGCTAGTTGTTTAGCTAGGTCTATAACCTCAATGATCTTACGAGTCCATGTACTGTTTATGAACGAATACCCAAGCATATGCTGAGAAGTAATACCATCATCTTCTAAAAGCATAGCATCCAATAATCTTTCGTGTGTTGGCTTAATCTTTCTAAGCCTATCCAGTACCTCGCTTGACTCCTTGACTACCTCGTATGCCTCTAGCATATTCTCCTTGGTGACTGATTCATTGCCATCAAAGAAAGCATATACTCCTGCAAGCTTAGCAGTCTTAAAGTATCTCTCACTTATGTCGGCATTCACTGCTGGCAATACACCTTTCTTCTGTGCTAGGTATTGGTCTGACTCAGACTTAATCACTGCATACTGATACATAGCCTCATCACTCAACGGAATAATCTTGTTGAAGTTGTACGATGTAATCATGTCGGCAATCTTATCTCTCTCAGCCTTTCTGTTGATTCGAGTAACCTCTGCTGTCTTCATCTCCTCCATTATCTGCTCTGGAGTCTTTATCATCGGAACAGAGTTATCATCTACAAATATAAACCTTCTTCCATAGCCTTCATCAATCAACTGCATAAAGGACATCTCTGTACCATCACCATTAAGAAGCCTAACCTTGTTACCAAAGCAATATAGGTTTACTGGTAGTCCAGATATATCCATACTGTTTGGATCTGTTCTCTTGGCTACTGGTTGGAAGTCTCCATTATCATATGGTGTTAGCAAGTTCTCAAAGAGTTCTGCCTTAGATGTAACTGCATTACTAATTTCATCTACCTCAATATTTAGACTACCAAACCCTGCCAGTGAATAGCTTTCAGCATAAGCAAACATCCCAGAGATAGTAGCATTAGATATAGACTGAGTCCAATTGTGTAGCTCTCTATCAACACCCTTAGACTCAAGGTTATCTAGTGCTATCCCTTTATAGTGTGGATACACCACATCTCTTATCTTGTTGAATGCATCTCCGAAGAATATCCTATCCATTAGTCCCAACGAACTATTCTTTCCTCCCCCACTGTTAAGCAGAACAAGACTGTATATGTTTACAGGTGTAGGTGCATAACCACTCATTGTATCAACTTTCACATGAAGCTGTGAAGCTATGTTGGCTAACTTGTAATTCACGGTAGCCATAGCAGTCGATAGTGGCAATCCTGCCCTGCAAGACATTAAGTCCTCTGCCATACTTCTAGCAAGTGGATTTAACTTATCCTTATTCATGTAGGCTGTACTTCATGTTTGGATATTCAATCTGCATTACGTTCCTGAGGTTTCTTTCTCTCTGGTAACCCTTATTAAGCAAGTCACACAGTAGTTCTCTCCATGCTTTGAATGTTGCTATCTTCTTATTATCGAGATCATTCTGACCTTTCTCTCTGTTGGTGTACTTGATCAAGTTGTAATTGATGGCTCCAAGTCCATCACCTATGGTTGATATTGTTTCAAACTCCAGTATATTTGACTGACCTTTGGTATCATAGTGCTTAGAGCTTTCTTTTAGTAATAGTGGGTGATGTTCCTTCATCTTTGAATCTCCTTTATAATTTCATCGATAATCTCTATTTGTCTCTCGGTAGATATGCTACCCTTCATAATTCCAGACTTAAGAGTGTTTGCCTTGCTTATTGCTTTATGTAAATCCTCTTCCATACTAATCAATGTTTCAAATGCTTCATTCATGCAATACTCCTTATATATGTTCCTACATAGTCTAGTGACTTACTAAAGTCCATACCGTGGTACTTGTGTAGTACGTCTAGTATATCTCCTTGAAAGTCACCTCCATAGTCAATTATATACCCACTTGGATACACCATTACACTTGGACTCCTATCGTCTTCTCTGAGCCTAAACTTCATGCCTCTAAACTCATAGCCTAAGTCTTCAAGCATTGTCTTGCTTAGTGAGCCATCAATGTGTTCTCTCACTTCTCTAATGCTTGTATTGTTGGCTTCTGTGTTCTCAATGTGGCACTTAGCCCTATAAGACTTATCCTCTTGCCTTCTCCGCTGTTTAACACCCTCTATAGCATCTGAGCAATCATAGATCTTTCCATCATTGTAGAAGCTACTAGCTGTACTGCAACCCAAGAATGCTCCAGTCTCGTTATTGACTTGAGTGTCCATTGGCAACTGTTCAGACATAAGCTCTAGCATTCTGAAGTACATCTGCTTATCACGAGGTATATTCTCTGCTGGTAGCAGAACTCTAAACCTATCACCGTATTCACCTACTTGATGCTTCTTGGTTGTAACCATCAGGTATGTATACTCGTCAAATATATCCATAGCCTCTAGCAGTGTTAAGCCATCATCAAAGTCAAAGACTAGCATATTCTGTTTACTGTTATCCCAGTTCTCTTTTATCTTCTTGTTGTTGTTAAACCTATAAGGACTATATTGCACCATATCCGAGCATATCTTGTATGCTATCTCAAAGAAGTCTATATCTGTGTTCTGATAGCGATCCTCTGCTGTAATCCACATATTGTCCTTTAGTGGCTTGTCTCCAATGATATACGATACATTCACTACCATACAGAAACCTCACTTGACGGCTCAAAATCATCAAAAGAATTTATTTGTGTAACAACTGCTTTCCAAATACCAAGCTCACTATCTCTTATCGGGATATTGTACGTTTTGCTTCTGTTGGTAGGATATAGCCATATCTTTAATTGCCAACTATCCTTGTCCATCATATAATAAAAGCTAACTGCACTGATACTATCTTCAGTTGTTCCTTTGGGAATTACTTCCCCATCTTTAGTCTTACCCTTAGACAATAAGTGTCTAATCCTCTTGTCGTAATCGTTTTTCTTCATCTAGTATTAACCGTCTTGCCTCTTGGCTCATAGAGCTAGAGTTTTTTTCAGCTAAATCTTTTAGAATCACAATGACTCGATCATCAAGATTCAACAAGACTCCCTTCTTTTTGTTTTCCATACTGTCTCCTTGTTTTATTGTATGTATATTGTAACGATATTAAACTTATATATAGCCTAAAAAAAGAAAAAACCTTGCATAAAAAAGAAAAAAAGGTCTAGTCTAGGTCTAGGTCTAGTTAGGTTAGGTCTAGGTAAGGTTAGGTTAGGTAACATCGGAGCTCCGATGGAATCCCGATGGAAAGCTCGAGGCTACCCTCGAGGGTGATCAAAACTACCCAATATTACGCTAAACCAAACAACCCTGAACAGCTATACTCTTTTACCTACATCAGAAAAATTAACAGCCTTACAGTCCACTAAATCAATTTGTGTAGAGTCACTAATAAACTTTACTCCTCTACTCCAATCCTTGCCATAGACTACAAGCAACTCATCATGCTTATTGATATACACAGTGTAACCAACACCATCTTTCAGAACACTCTCTCTGTTGTAGGTAAACTCATACTTAGCATCCATAGCTACTTTGTTGTTTGCTATCTTGAATGTCTGTTTAATATCTTTGTCGTACAATATTTTATGTATGTTGGCAAATTTATCTGCATACGAAAAGTATCTGCACTGATACTCCTCAGAACCTAATCCTATCCCAGTTGTTAGCAATAATGCCAATAATGTCTTACCCATCTCTACTCCTTAATATATAAATATGCTGGATATACCAACAATCGTCCAAAACAGTGTCAAATACAGCGAAACTACTGCTAGGGTAGCTCCTACTATTACTAGACCTATAAAACGTCTCAAATCGTCTCCTTAGCATTCTTGATCCTATCTCTCAGGAATGACTTTACTCTCAGTTTTCTATTCTGTATCTGTTGTACCTCAAGTTCATGTTTCTTTTGCTTCTTAGACTTCTCTCTTTTCTTTGTTGGCTTAACAATCTTTTGTTTAGGCTTAGTCATCGATACACTCTTAGTTCCAAGCAGAACATTGAGCCTATGATTGAGTTCATTCACACTCTTCATAATCACTCCATACTCTTCATTATGTTTGCTAACATAGGGTTGAATACCAAAGAAGTCCTTGAACTCTTTAGGTGGTAGGATCAAACAGAAACCTTCAACTAATGATGGTATACTATTACTACTTATGGTGGCACTGTGATACTTAGCCATATCCTGCCACAGTTCAGCAAACATCTCTGATATTTCTATCGTTAAATCCAATCCACACTTAGCATGAAATACCTTCATTGCCATAGCAGACCTTGAACCAAGTAGTTCTAACTCAGCATCTTTAACCTCATAAGCCTTAAGGGTAGCATTCAGATATGATGCTATACCATAGGCTCTTATCGTATTCTTAGGTGGTTTTCTCATTGTATGCAACCTCTAGTTTATGTACGAGTCTGGGTTGTTTGGGAACAAGATATCCTGTAGTTCATTGTTCTCTCTAACCATTTCACATCTAGTAACCATATCTTTAACTTCTTTCTTGATATAGTCCATATCTACCTCTTTTATATCCTCCTTGAGTACAATAACCTTAGGTTTACTCTTGAGTTTAACCACGTACATTATTTCCATGTCGGTAACCTCAACTCCGTTATGCTTCAAGGCTAATGCATAAAGCAATAGCTGTATTCTGTGAGCAACCTTAATCTTTTTTGGGGTCACTGAAGTTGTCTTGATGTCCCCAATAGTAGTACCTCTCATATAATCGTAAGTACCAAAGATAAAATAGTTTGAGTTAGGTATATGAAACTCAACTTGTTGCTCTTGGCTGGTAGGTTTTTCTAGTGTAGGTAAATCCAACTGGAGTACGTTCCATAGTCTTTCCAACTCATCTGCTACTTTCCATTCGTCAACCTCTACTACGTCCCTATACTGCTGGATATAGTCTTGTTCCTCTTTAGGGTTTGTAGGTACATCATTAAAGTAATTTTCTATCCGTTTGTGTATAATCGTGCCCACAACAGTATTGGTGTTACCTCTAAAATTACTGTCTTTTAGTATCTGATTCTTGTACCATGCTTGAGGATTCTCGAAGAATGTTGCGAAACCACTAGGGCTAATCTTTACCTTGCCCTCTATGCTTTTATCTGTGTATGCTATACTCATGCTACAATCTCAAACTTCTCTAATAGCTTCTCAGAACTTACTTTATGCATACCTTTGTAATATCCTCTTTCTATGATGGCTAATCCATCTTTACCTACAACCATCTGTCCTCTTTTACTTGTTACTGTTAATAAATAATGCTTCTCTTTATGTCTTAATACCATTACTTCTTCTCCTTTAATTCAAGTAGTATTGCTTCTAACTTATCGCTCTCAATCGGTGCTTTATCACCAAATATCTCTCTGTATCTTTCCAATGCCTTCATGAGTGCTATATGTGTCGTTTCTCCCATTCTAAGACCTCCTCTAGTGGATATACAGATTCTGATATTTCATCAAATAGTCTTAGTAGTTCAAGATCTCTATCCTCTTCTGTTGTTTGTATTGAATACTCTTCAAACATCACATCTCCTTTTTGAGTGGATAGTAATCCTGAGGTTCAATAAAGTACCCAGCAAGTAGGTCTACTGCCATATCTATTAGCTGTGACTCTGTATGGGTTGTATTCCCTGCTAAGTCCTTTAGCGTTGCTATTGTATGCTCCTCTAATCTGACGGTTATTTGTTCTTTCATTTTATAATTCCTTTTCTTGTATTTTATTCCAATGGCTTATAGCATTTAAGGCCTCTACCATACGTTTGTGAGCCTTAATGTCTACTTCTGACCCACTATAGTCTATAAGCTTCAATTGACTCTTAATGACGCTTCTAGCATCCTCTATTTTGATTCTTGCTAACTCTGCTTGTAACTTATTGTACTTATCTACCTTATGCCCGAATAGATATTCTGTTTTAGTCATAGGTAAAAGATCCTTCCAGTGTTGTTGCCTTACCATTTGAACTTATCTTGCCTCTAGTTAACCATTTAGGGTCTACTGTACCCTTATACTTCTTTTTATCACGTTCTAGCTTGAGAGCTAATAGTTTATCCTCATGATTCTTAATGAATGGTTTAGTGGATACTATCTCCTTCTTCTCTGCGTAGTATTGCCTCTTGGTAGGCCTACAGTCTACTGAGCAATACTTATGCTTACCTTTGGCTAATTGATTGTTGCATCCCTCTTTAATACAGATTCTTACCTTAGTAAAGAACTTGGCACTCCTAGCTCTTTGCTTAGCTCTTCGTACGAGGATCTTACACTCATCACAATATTGTCTATTGGATGCTATAGTTATTTTACATCCTTTAACTTTACACTGCTTCATGTTTTCGAGCCTCCTTTAGTCTGTGTCTTCTCTGTAGTACAGCTTCATACGTTCTACATATGGTCTTAGCTCTCTCTTCTAGAGATACTATACTCTCCATAGTGATGATGGCATCTTCTTCAGGAGTCCATTTTCTTCTTGGTAGAGGCTCTTCTTGACCTACTAATTTAGACCATAACTTTATTATCTTTTCAATCATCTTTATTCTCCTTTGTTATTTTGAAAGCAATATAGGCGTATGGGAGCAACAGGATACCAATGAGGGTTAAAAAAGCTGTTGTTCCTACATACCACGTTGGAGATTTAATCTCAAGCATTACTTCTGCCATATAGCCTACAATCAGGTAAATCCAAAGGATACCAAGAATAGTTTCTTTTGTACTATTCATCTCTATTCTCCTTTATAATAATGTTTCTAGTTCAAACAGCACATCTTCTGTGAAGTCGTAGCCGTCATAGTCTGTAGCTATAGAATAGCATTCATCTATAAGCTTTTTAATCTCTGCTAGGTTGTCTTCAAGATCTTTCATTAGTGAATAGTAAGCAATATCTTGCTTCTCCATTCGTGCCTCATACTGTTTTAATGCGCTTAAGTTACCATCAATCATTTACTTTTCCCTCTCTTCTTTTTCGTCTGTACTCATAAACTCAACATCTATCTTTTGCCCATTAACTGTGTTAAACGTCCATGTAATGGTTTCGTTATTATGCAACATAGCATAAAACCCGTTTATGTCATCCTCTGTGAGGTCTATCTCTATTTTGTCTTTCATAATTGCTTCTCCTTTTTCTATATATGCTCTACAATAGCCACCAAAGCCATCATAAATACGATATATATACTAATCAATACTAATCTATACATTAGTTTATTTTAGCCTCTAATATGGCATCCTCAAAGCTTACCCGTCGAATCTCTTTCCAAAAGATAAAACCTTTTTGCATAGTTATTACTTCATCTGTACTATAGTCTATACTCATCTTGAGCTTCAGATTCATATCTTCCAAGAGCTTATTGTTTGAGGCGATAATCGCCTCTATTGCTTCATTGTATGATGTCTTCATAATCTTCTAATTCCTTATATATTTTTTCTATGTTTGCTATACTCTCTCTTGCAGTCTTCATGCCTGAGGTATAACCTATAAGCCATAATCCATATTCAACGGTGTTTGATATCCCGTCTTCCATTGCTAGTACCATCATTTCGGATGGTTCCTCTATTTCCTTAAGATCCATATAATGCCTTTATGTTTAATTTAGCTATAAAGCTACATAAACCCTTAAATAAGAGCTTAAATAGGTTTATAGGTATATTGGGTAGGGTAGATACCAAACTACCCTTATTTCGTCTTATTTAATGCTATAGTATATATAATGCCTAATGCTACACTCAGTGATAAAACTACTAATAATTGATTAATTGTTTCTAGTTCCATATTAACACTCCTTTGATTATTGCTATAATTATTAATGCACCCGTAACACTCATGATAAGCGTTAATGATATAAGCTCTCTTATCTCTTCTTTATCCATCCTAAGTACTGTTTTAGCTATGATAAATACTATTATTAAAATAGTAATAATACCTATACTGACTATATAATCCATTCTTTACCCTTTAATGTTTTATTGGTATACCTTTTTACGTAATTATTGTTTTATGTTGGTATACTGTTCTTTAATGTTTGTTTTAAGCCATAAGCTTAAGCGAGCGTTACTAGTAACGCTCTATAAGATTATTTATTTAAATTTCTTTTTAATTTGTTTTGGGTATAGACTTTACAATAATCTAACACTCTTTTATCTTTTCTAATCCTAAACCCTACTTGGTTTAAAAGCTCCTTTAAATTCCATTCATTGTTGGCACTGTAGCCGTACTTATAAGGTATAAGGTAATCTTCACCATTAATAGATATAGTGGCATCATGGTAGGTATTACCATTTACTTTATCAAACCATTCTCCTATAACTATCATAACTTTATCTTTTTTTGTGATCGTTTCCATTTTTAATCCTTTCTCATAAAATAAGTTTTGCCATCGAAGATGTACTCATCGTAATCGTACTGTAAATCACGTCCTATAGCCTCATAATCTATATAGCTGATTAGATTTTCAGGTATCGCACCAAATAAGCCTTCATCTATAAATACTTCAGCAAGCTCTTTAAGTGTTTCTACTTCATATAGGGCAGTATCATCTAGTATATAGCTATCCTCTAATATCTCTTCCAAGCTATCATATATGCAATTATCTATCAAATAACCAATCTTAATCATGTCTGATACTGTGTATGCCTGTACGTCATAGCCTAGGTCGGCTATACTGTTTGCTATTCTTTCTTCCTGTGTGATCGTTATCATTTTATATCCTTTTAAATGTTTATATTGTTTAAGGTGTGAACCTAATCTCTTTTTTGTTTGTAGGTAATTATATGAAGTTGATCGAGCTTATGTCAATAGTAGGATCATAATTTGTAGTAAATTCTTTTTAAGTGTTACCAAAAGGAACATTGTTAAAAAGTGTAGATATTTTGTTGGGGTTAAAAATGGATGAAGTCTCGAGTAGTACGGATGGAGAATAAAAAAACGATAATGTCTATAGATTTACTAGATAATAAATAAAACTGATCAAATCAATCAATTAAACTGATCAATAATTATGAGAATGATTATCATTTAAGGTAGTATGGTATACCCTTGTTTGGTCGATGTATTGGGGCTTGGAGTGAATTCTTTGATATGGATAGATACCCCCCCCAGTGGCAAATCTGTGTGCGTGATAAATAGAATTAGCCAATCATACAAATATTACAAAAACAAACTATAAGCTTAAACTTGTTAAACTTAGCATACAAATTAAACAAAGGACTAAAATGAAAACAAAAATGATAAAAGTATCTGAAGAGACTCATCTAAAGCTTAAAGTACAAGCATACAATTCAGGGAGAAACCTACAAGAGTATATGAGATATCTAGCTGATACAGATATAAGTACAGTTGAGGAGACATTACCTGCATTGGTTGAAGTGTTCAAGGAGAAAGAAGCAAACAAAACTTTTGTTCAAGGTTTTGAGTATTGTTTCCATGCAATCTTCTTTGATAAAGAGACATTAACTGATGGACTAAATGACTCTGAATACTATAAGGGCTTCAAGGATACAATGGATTCCATAGAAGACTAGGCAATACATATTTAAGGATAGCTATACTATACTAGCATAAATACATACAGGAGAATAAGATGATAGATAAAATACTCAAAGACATAATGGAAGAAATACGACCAGATATTGAGAAGGGAATAAGAGCTGTACACACAAAGAGTGCAGAAGAAACCTTAGGCAGAATGCTTATACTTAGTGCCAACATTAAAAATGGTGATATGGGCTCTATATTTGAGCTAATTGGAATAGTTAAGGCAACAGACACACTAGAAATACAAGATGATGATGGAGAAGAAACATGAAGTTGCATTCTCTAAAAGGGATTTATGAGATATATGGCATAAGTGTACCAATGCTAAAGAAACTCATGTATGCAAAACAAATAGAGGTTGTCAAAGTTGGAAGTAAAAACTTTATAGACGAAGATACTATTGAGCAATATATAAAAGATAATACAGTAAAGGCAAAGAATGTTTAAGTGTGAATTTTGTGATAAAGAACTGAAGAGTAAAGCTGGATTGGTTAGACACGAGAAGTCTTGCAACGGTAAAGTAGTTGAGTTAGAGTTATGTTCTGATGATAACGACTACTATCAAGGACACCCTAGAAGACTGATAAAGCTTGAAGGTATGCTAACTAGGACTACTGACGAGAATGAAAGAATCAAGATAATTAAACTCATCTTGGAACTACGTAATGAAAATAGCTAATCATGTACTAAAGAAACTTCCTAAGGTAGCAGAGAATGATGAGGGTATGAGTCAAATGGACTATGTTCATTCTGTTCTTGGTGGCATGAATAAACTAGAAGCATTCAAACATCACTTCCCTGATAAGATTAAAGAAGCTAGAGATATCTCTAAAGATGATAAGATGTTTGCAATCAATATCAAGAAGATGCTTGGTACCCTTGAGAGAAAGAACACAGTCAAGAAGATGTATGAGCTAGCACACAAGCACGCATGGACAGACTTCCTTGC
>JGI11705J14877_10001400_pt1 | contig 13872 bp, 15 predicted proteins | sample Etolaghawater15m_FD_14877 | JGI IMG/M metagenome (IMG submission 14877) | reverse complement strand
TTCTATTGGGAGGTGGTCTCGGCCGCGTTCACGACTCGCGGCCGTTCGTTCTCGCAGGTGTCTGGGTACGCCGAAGCAGGCATCGAGCGCCTGCGCATCGAGGCCGTTCTCGATGAAGTGACCACGAATTTTTGCCGATCAATCCACGGCAAGGAGTTTTCTGTGGCTTCTGGCCTGCGCGCGTTCGAGCAGGTGGAGGCGCTGGAAGATCCTGAGCAGATCAAGGAGGCCGCGCCCTGGGTCAGGGAGACCCGCAACAAGGACGGCACCACCGAGATGTGGGTCCGTCGCGGAGGTGAGCGGGTGTCGGTCGGTCGCGTGGTAGAGTCCGCCGTTGGCAGGCTAGACGAGATCGGCAGGTTCCAGAATCTGAGATCTGCGAATGGGCTGTCAGAGCTCGGCGTTGGCCTGCCGCCGTATCATGGCCTTTGCCGGACCACGACGGTGCCGGTGTTGTAGTCTGGGCCGCATGGCGCCAAGATGGTGGCGTGTAGGCCCGCGCGTTCTGCTATTCTCGGTTCGAGGAGGTTCGGGACATGAGTTTCAGCCAAGCAATTGACGGCATCATACAGGCCGCGCAGCAGATGAAGGACGCCGAGAAGGCGGATCTGGCGCAGGCGTTCGAGGATGCGGCGAAGTCGCTTCGCGGCATCGAATCGAACCTCGACGATGGCGCCGAAGAGGCCGGCGCTGCCGACGAGGCCAAGGCCGAGGACGGGGCCGAAGAGAGCGGCGCCGAGGCCACGGACGGCGAGAAGGCCGACGGCGAGAAGGCCGAGGAGTCCGAGCGGGCCGAGACGGCCAAGGCAGCGATCACGGTCTGGCCGCTCGATATCAACTCGGACGACTGATGGATTCCGGGCCCGGGATTGCTGAGGATCTGGCGTTGGGCGAGTCGGCGAATGACAGCCCTGCAAAGGACGGATCCGTCTGCGTCGCGATCATGCTCAGCGGCGCGCTAAGAGAGCAGTTCCCGGGCCAGGCGAGGCAGCGCGAATTCGGCGACGTAGAGATGCCGCCGCATGTGACCGTGCTCTATCAGCCCGATCCGACGGCCTCCGATGTGTCGCCTGGCTGCTGTGGGGCGACAGCGGAGACGGTCGCGGACGGGCCAGGGCCGATGCTGTGGCCGAGCGCATCAAGGAGCGGCGTTCCATGCGCAAGCGCGTAGACATCGAGATCGACGCCGTCGTCAACGGCGACGGAGGCGTGTTGCTCCCGTGCGCCAAGGCCGCGGATGAGCAGTACGTTCTCGGCATCGTGCTCAAGCCAGAGGATCCGGACACGCAGGGCGACATCTACGACGCAGATGCAGTCCGGCGCGCGGCCTTCGGCTTCATGGCCGGCTTCACCAACGGATCTGGCAAGCTCGGCCTGCAGCACCAGATGCGGTTGCACGATGAGGTGCTGCTGGTAGAGAGCTATCTGGCTCCGGTTGACTTCAATGTCAGCGGCCGCGAGATCAAGAAGGGCACATGGCTCATGGGCTGGCTGATCCAGTCCGAGGAACTGTGGAGCAAGATCAAGTCGGGGCAGTTCACCGGGTTCTCCATCGGCGGGACCGCCCGCAAGACCCCAATCGAGGAGGCCAGCGATGGCTGACGCGACGCATCGCCTGGACGAATTCGAGATCCACGAGGTCTCGGCTGTGGATCGGGCGGCAAACGGAGAGAAGTTCGTGGTCATGAAGCGAGACGACAGCACCGACGGCGCCGAGGCCACGGACGGCGAGAAGGCCGAGTGGACCACAGCGCAAATCAATGAATTGCCGGACGATGCGTTCCTCTACATCGAGGACGGCGGCGAGAAGGACGAGGACGGCATGACCGTTCCGCGGTCGCTTCGCCACTTCCCGGTTCGCGGGCCGGACGGCGAGATCGATCTGCCGCATCTGCGCAACGCGCTGAGCCGCATCCCGCAGGCGGACATCCCGCAGGACGCCAAGGACGCGGCCACCGAGCGTGCCCGGCGGATGCTGGAAGATGCGACCGAAGAGACCGAAGAGGCCGAGGACTCCGAGAAGGCGAAGCCGGCCAGCGATCCGGCCGAGCCGGACAAGGAGAAGGCCGAGCCTGAAGGCGAGCCAGCGGATCAGGCCGGTGGCGATGGCGATTCTGGCGCAGAGGCGGCCGAAGATCCGGAGCAGGCCAAGGAGGCCACGCTTCACGAGGGGCTACTCAACGAGCAGGCCGAGGCGCTGCGCATGACCGTGGATCGCGTCATCGAGGCAGCAACCGGGACCGGCGACTTCAAGATGGCCATGGAGTACATGGACACCGCCTTCTCGCTGCTGTGGTCGATGCGCGACTCAGCGACCACGGTCCGGCTCATGAAGGAGGCCGGCGTCGATCCGTTCATGGACATCGAGCGAGGCATCCTCGACAAGAAGGCCGAGTTGATCACCGAGGCCCAGAAGAAGGCAGCCGAGCCCGTGCAGACCGAGAAGTCGGCGGATCCGCTGGCTGGCATGGAGCAGCGATTCGCGGCGCTGGAGTCCAAGATCGACAAGATGGCTGAAGCTCTGGCCAAGTCGGCCGTGAGCAAGGCGCTGGTCAACCTGCACGAGCGGGTCACCAAGATGGAGCATTTGCCCGCCGCGCCGACCACTGGCGCCTCGCTGGGCGATGGCAGAGCGGACGCTCGCAAGCGGGCCCAGGATGTCGATTGGCCCGCTGACTTGAACGCGGCAGGCGACGAGTAGCCGGCCGCTGGTTGGTTCTCTGCGCCGCGGCGCAGTAGGCTGAAACTGCCGGCGCTGGTCGGCTCAGAAAGGAAGAGGTTACGGAGATGTCGAACCGACAGCTCATCGAAAAGGCCGACCTCGCGCTCGACACGATCCGCGACGGTGGCGGGCTTCTCGAGCCAGAGAAGGCCAAGAAGTTCATCCGCGAGATGATCCAGTCCGCGGATCTCATGAAGCAGGTGACGGTGCTGCCCATGCGGTCGCACACACACCGCATCCCGCGGCTCGGGCTCAACACCCGGATCATGCGGCGCGGCACTTCGGCTACCGCGCTCAACAACGAAGAGGATCGGTCGAACACGACCCACGGGTTCGTCGAGCTCAGCGCGAAGCTGCTCAAGGGTGAGATCCGGATCCCAGACGAGATCGTCGAAGACAACATCGAGCGCGGCAACTTCACCAACCTCGTGATGCAGATGGCGCGCGAGCGCGTGGCCGCCGATCTCGAGGATCTGGTGATTCGGGGCGACACCGACAGCGCGGACGAGTACCTCGCGACGCTCGACGGCATCCTCAAGCTGGCGACGCTGCACGTGGTGGACTTCGGCGGCGATCACATCAACCGCCAGAACCTCACCCTCATGCACCGGGCCATCCCGACGGCGTATCGCTCGCTCAAGAGCCAGATGAAGTTCTTCACCTCGCACAACGCCGAGGAGGACTTCCGCCTGCTGTTCGAGGACCGCGAGACGGAGATGGCCGACCGCCTGCAGTCCAGCGCGCCGATGATCAAGCACCACGGCACCCCGGTGGTTCCCATCGGGCTGTTCCCCGAGGATCTCGGCGTGGGCGAAGACGAGACCAAGGTGCTGCTCACCGTCCCCAAGAACATCGTGGTGGGCTTCCACCGCGGCGTGAAGTTCGAGGTGGATCGCGACGTGCGCCATGGCTTCGTGAGCATCGTGATCACCTGCCGCATGGACGTGAACTTCTCCGATCCGAACGCGGTGGTCGTGGGCGAGAGCGTGGCCAGCCAGGGCTTCGCGGCCTAGTTCTTCGTCCGGACGCTTGAACCGGCGTCGCCCGTGAAAGAGTATGGTGGATGGCCCCGCTGTGAAGGCGGGGCGTCTACCTGGAGATGGGGACCATGGGGAAGAAGTACATCGCCACGATGGTCGCGGGCCCAGAGAGCGACTACCCGACGAAGACGATCACGGTTTTCGAGCCGCGGCCAGCCGATGCTCCGCCGCGCGCGAGGCGTAAGCCGTACGTGTTCAGGCACGGCGAATCGCACGAGGTCAGCGAGCAACTGGCCGAGCGTCTGCGGACGAAGCGACAGCCAGTCAAGCGCGGGCCGTGCATGTTCCACATCGCCGATCTCGGCGAGTCTGAGCCAGCCAAGATCTGGGCCGAGCCGGCAGCAGAGCCGGTAGTCGAGCCGGATCCGGAGCCTTCTCGGGCTCCGGAGGAGAAGAAGCCGAAGAAGCGCGGTCGCAAGAAGGCGACGGGCAGCACCACTGCGAAGAAGACGACCAGGCGCAGCAAGAAGAAGACGGACGAGGGCTGATGGCGACGGTCAGGCTTCGCGGGCTCTCCGATGATTCGCTGCGTCGGGTCGTCGAGCAGGCCGACCATGGTCTGGCCGTTGGTCAGTTCGTTCGGGCGGCTGCCGCAGGCTACGTTGCGGCGTCGCCAACCCTCGAGGCGGGNGAGATCGTCGGTCTCGTCGAGCGAGTTTCTGGCGACCGCTTCGTGATCGCAATGCCTGGCGCCGTGACCACCGCGGTTGACGCGGATCCTGGCCAGGTCTATTTTCTTGGAGTAGGCGGCGCGTTCGAGGCCACCAAGGCTGAGGGCGTCGTTGTTAGCGCCCCGATATTGCGCGGTTTGCCGGGCGGCAGCGCGTTAGTGTTGGGGTGGAGACCGTCGGAAGACGAAAGAGAGGCATTCATGGCCATCATCCCCGCGCCCTCCGATCAGGGCGGAATCACCGAGACCGAGGCCGGCTTCCTGTCCGCCGAGATCGCTTCCGTGGCTCACGGCTTCGTGGACGGCGACGTGCTCCGGTACGACACCTCCGAAGAGGAGTGGGTCAAGGCTCAGGCCGACAGCGCGGCCAACGCCGGCTCTGGCGACAACCTGGGCTTCTGCGAGAAGGTCGGCGACGATGCGTTCAAGGTGCGCACCGGCGGCCTGATGAACCTGCCGGCGCACACCGAGACCGTCGGCGCCGAGATCTACCTGTCCGCGTCCGTCGCCGGCGAGTACGTCACGACCGCCCCGAGCACCCAGGGCTACGTGGTCCAGCGGCTCGGCATCGTCGAGGACTCGAACAACTTCCGCGTCGACATCGACAACGGCTACGTCGTCCAGTAGGCGACGAGCGGGGCGCGCAGTAGCCGACTGCGCGCCCCATGGTGTAGTCTGTCCCCGTGGCTATCGAACGCGCCAGGGGGCAGGCTGCCCCGTTCACCTTCGCACTGCCGGATGAGGGCGGCCTCAAGATCACCGGGGCCGCCGCCCGGCTCGACACACACACGATTCTTGACGACGGCACCGGGCCCCAGGCTGGTCCGGTCCCGTCTGTCTCTGAGATCGACGGGCATCCTGGCGACTACTGCGTGACGTTCACGATCCCCGCCGATGCTGTGGTCGGATCGCTGTTCACCTCGATTGCCGTTGACCCGATCACGCTGCACGAGGCAGAGGAGACCTTCGTGGCAACTGCTGCCTCGGCGATCCAGGGGGTTGGGTTCTGATGGAGCGCTGGAACGCGATTGACGGGCAGCCGCTGACCCTCCGGGCGTTCTTCCACGCTGGCGGGGTGCCGCTCGAGCCGACGATTCGGCAGGTGGAGATCCTCGACGCCGTGACCGAGGCCGTTGTCGAGACCATCGACGGCGACGACGTAACCAGCGACGGCGGCGGACGGTTCCACATCGACACCGTTCTCGACGCGGGCAGTTACGTTGATCGCTGGTACGCGACTCCGACCGGCGGGTCAGAAACGACCCTCGACTTCTACGTCACCGTCTACGCATTCGGTGGCGTCGAGGCCGTCAACGGCTACTGCACAATCGCCGACTGCCGCACAGAGGGCATCACCGAGGCGATGGCTAGCGACGAGAGGCTGGCCGCGCTCATCGAAGAGGCGAGCCGCGAAATCGACAGCCTCACGCGATGGTGGTTCTACGGCCGAGAGTTGACGCTCCGGCTGGACGGGATCGACAACTACCGGCTCTATACGCCGGCACCGATCCTGCGGCTCGACACCATCACCGTTGACGAAGAGACCTACGACGTAGACGACATGGTGATGATCGAGCCTGCCCCGAGGACCGGGACGCGGTTCGATGACCTTCCCGGGTTCCGCTGGGATCCAGACAACACCGACGCGATTCGGTGGCCACGAGGCCACCAGAACATCGTGATCACTGGCCTGTTCGGCTACACCGAGGCAGACGGTACGGAGTTCGGTCGCGTGCCGCTGGCGATCAAGCGCGCGTGCATCATGCTCGTGGCCATGAAGCGGACGGCCATTGCCACCGCGCTTGGCGGCGGAGCCGGGGCCGCTGGAAGCGGGCAGTTGATCTCGATCCGAACCAAGACGCAGAGCGCCTCGTGGGCCCAGCGACCATCGAGCGATGCGCCGTTCACGGGCAACGCTGAGATCGATCTCATCATCAAGCGCTACCGGCGTTCCGGCTTGTCGAGCGTTTGATGTTCAGAGGCTTCCTGATCTGCCCGTTCGTGATCGAGCTTGCCAGGCTTGATCCGTCAGAAGTCGATGCGGTCGATCCTCCTGGCCCGGGCTCGGTCGGCTACGACACGCTGTTCGACGAGCCGGCGCTCGAGGGCGACGAAGACGCTGGGGCACCGATACGGCGCGAGCTCGACAGCATCCTTCTTCCTGCACAGATCGAGGACAAGGCGTTTGAAGGCCTGGCCATGGTCGAGGCTGGCAACGTCCCGTCTTCAGACATCGAGATCACGCTGCACTTCGCCGATCTCGAGGCGCAGGGTCTGGTTGCGGACGACGGCATGCCAGCAATCAGATCCGGGGATCGCTTGGTCACGATCCAGCGCGAAGACGGCGAGATCGTGGTCACGCCACGAGAGCCGCTCTACGTGATCGAGGCGCGGCCCGAGGGCTTCGCCTTGTCGCTGGCAAACCCGAACCGAAACCTGTTGACGCTGAAGTTCCGACCGCGCCCGAAGGGCCTGCGCGCCAGGGGCACCACCTGATGGGCGTTCGCCGACACGGCAGTTGGGGCAGGGCCCGCGCATCGCTCTCGGGCGGCGGCGCTCGCATGCGAAGGGCAATTGACGTTGCGGTGCTGCAAGAGGCCCATCTTCTGCGTCGGGAGATCGTCGAAGGGCTGCGGAAGGGCAGCAAAAATTTTGAGCCGCTGTCACCGCTCACCCTGGCGGCCCGTCGGCTGGCTGGCTTTCGCGGCAGCAAGGCCCTGATCAGGACCGGGGAGTTGCGCAACTCGATCTCCGTGGTCAAGCGCCCTGGCAAGGTCTTCGTGGGCGTGCCTCGCAAGTCTGGGGAGCGCCTGGTTCGGGTGGCCGAGATTCAGGAGTTTGGAACGCAGCCGTTCATCATCCCGATCACGCCGAAGATGCGGCGGTATCTCGCGGTGCTGTTCAAGGAGGCTGGCATTCAGCGCAGGGGCGGAGGGGGCGGCGGCGCTGGCGTGGTGGTGGTCCAGATCCCAGCGCGGCCGTTCTTGCGGTCCGCGTGGATGCGATGGCAGGACGGAAAGCCTGAGAAGCGAATCCAGAAGACGGTGGCCAGAGCGATGGGGTGGCGCTGATGGCGGTTCCTTCGATTGCGTCGATTTTGCCCGACTCTGCGGTCGCAGACGGCACCGACTTCGCCTACGTCTACGGTGCTGACTTCGCAGATGACGTGGAGGTCTACTTCGGCGAGGCCGGGGCCGAGGTGATCGGCGTCATCGACGAAGACGGATCCCGCGTTGCGCTCGTGCGCGTGCCTAAATTCGAGCCGCCTGATTCCCGGGATCCGAACATCGCCGATCCTGGCATTGTTGACGTGTCAGTCCAAAATCTCGACGACGACGGATTGCCGGTCGTTGGTGAGGTCGACGTGCTGGCGGACGGATTCACGTTGACGCGGATCCCGACCACGACACCCAGCACCTTCAGCCGGATCATCGGCAGGCTGCTCCTGCTGCTTCGGCGCGAAGTGGTGGCTCGCGCAACTCCTGGCGTGGCGGTGGATTTCGACCCTGACACCGGGGATGGCCTGCGGGTCGTCCAGGTGGCAGAGACCCCGGCCATCGTGCTGTCCGGGCCGAAGATGACGCCGGCGCCAACATGGCGGCGCATGGGCAGGCGAGAGGAAGATGTGAGCGCCGGGCCGGGGGACGTGCTCGAAACGAGCACGCCTGGCCTGGCCTATCATCTCGAGTTCGCGCTGAACCTCGTGACCGAGGCCGGCGCAAAGCGCCAGCTCCACAACATGATCGCCGCGGTCGGGCGGTTCTTGAACGCCAACAGGCGGATCTCTATCTTCCGAGTCGACGGCGATCCCGAATCTGGTACGCTGAGGTGGCCATTGGTCGCCGGCCAGGTGCGCACGACCATGAGCACTGACCAGCGCCCCAACGTGGCTGTCTGGGAGGTCACAATCTTGGGCGTCCAGATCGACACGGGCCGCCCGCTGAATCATAGCCGTCTCGTTGACGAGTTGATCGTCCGAGACGAGGCGCTGTAGGAGGCTCGCAAATGGCAGCCAACGAGCTATCGTCCAAGGTCTCGGTCGTCGAGATTCCGCCGGCAGTACGCCAGATCCAGGGAGCAGCGACCGCGGTCTTCGGCATGGTCGGAGTCGCGGAGCGCGGGCCCATCGGCGACGCAACGCTGATCACCAGCTTCGCCGAGTACACGAAGCACTTCGGCGGATACCTGGCCGACTACCACCTGGCGCAGGCCGTTCGGGCCTTCTTCGCCGAAGGCAACGGCCAGCTCTACGTGGTGCGGACCGCGCACTACGCCGACGCGGACGATCCGGCCACGCTCACGGCCGCGCGGTCGACCAACACGCTGGTCACGCCGGGCGATGCGACGCCGGCCCGAATCTCTGGCGGTGCGGCGCCGTTCTCGCTGGACACCGGCGACACCATCGTGTTCTCGGTGGATGGCGGCGCTGACAAGACCGCGACCTTCACCGGGGCCGCGGAGCAGCAGCAGAGCGCCGGCGCCTTCCCGCTGGATCTCGAAGACGCGCAGACCCTGCTGATCACGATGGACGGCGGTTCTCAACAGACCGTGACCTTCAACGCGGCTGACGTGGTGGACATCGACGCCGTAACCGCCATCGAGGCCACCTCTATCATCGCGCAGCAACTCGAGGACGCGAAGGTCTGGACCGACGGCACGGACGTGTTCATCGAGTCCGAGATCAAGGGCTCCGACAGCTCGGTGAGCATCGACGGCGGCACGGCTTCGGCTTCGTTCGCGTTCGCCGAGTCCGTGGCCGGCGCGGGCAGCGTGGCCAACCTGGCGGCTGTGACGGCCTCCGAGGTCGAGACGCTGGTCGAGGCAGCCTCGGCAGACGTTGCAGTGGACGAGTCCGGCGGGCTGATCCGAATCAGCACCGTGGACACCGGCATCGCCGCGACCCTCGAGATCAAGGCCGGCTCGGCCGATGTCTTCGGCTTCGTCGAGGGATCCGAGGAGACCGGCGCTGCTTCGTCTTCGGTGGATCTCTACACCGTCGAGGGCAAGACCGAGGGCACCTACGCCGACACCCTGACCGTTGCGGTATCCGCGGCCACCTCCGGCGAGACCGGCCGCTTCAACCTGACCGTCTCGGACAGCGGCGTGGTCCAGGAGACCTACGCGAACCTGAGCCCGGACTCGACGGACGACCGCTACGCGGTGGATTTCGTCAACGACAGCTCCGACCTGATCCGGCTCACCGATCTGGTGGTCGCCGGCAGTCCGCGACCAGACGATCAGAGCAAGACCCTGGCCAGTGGCGACGACGGCCTCACGGATCTGGACGACAACGACTTCCTCGGCGGCACCGGCGATTCGGGCAAGACCGGCCTTCGGGCTCTGGATCTGGTGCTGGATCTGACCGTGGTGGCCATCCCCGGACGCGCCACCGCGGCCGTGGCCAGTGGCCTGCTCACCTACGCCGAGACCACGCGAGACGGCGAGGTCTTCGCCGTGATCGACGTTCCGAGCGGCCAGAACCGCAGCGAGGTGATCACCTGGGTCGAGACCACCGCGTCGCTCATCGGCGCCAGCGAGCAGGGCGCCGTCTACTGGCCCTGGGTCAAGGTCTCAAACCCGAGCAAGACGATCTTCGGAAGCGAGGACACCATCACCCTGGCCCCGAGCGGAGTGATCTGCGGCGTCATGGCGAAGGTCGACGGGGCCCGGCCGGGCGGCGTCTACGATCCGCCTGCTGGCCCGGACAGCGCTGGCGTGCTGCTCAGCGTCCTGGGCGTCGAAGACGAGGCGGTGCTCGAAGAGGCGACCAGGGATCTGATCTACCCCAAGCGGATCAACCCCATCACCACCTCGCCCGGCCGGAGCTACTACGTGGACGGGAGCCGCACGCTCAAGAGCGACGGCAACTTCCCGAACATCAATGAGCGCAGGGGCGTCAACTTCATCAAGCGCTCGGCGAGGACCGGCCTTGACTACGTGCGGTTCAAGCGCAACGGGCCGTCCCTGCGGGCTTCGGTGCGCCGCACCCTGCGCAGCTTCCTGAACACGCAGATGCAGCGCGGCGCCTTCAGCTCCGAGGAGCCGGAGGATGCCTTCCAGGTCGTCTGCGACGAAACCAACAACTCGACGGCCGACGAGTTCGCCGGCCGCCTGACGGCGAAGATGGTGCTGGCGNCCGCCAAGCCGGCCGAGTTCGTGGTCATCGAGATCACCCAGGACACCCGGGCGCTGTAAGGCGCTCGACGAGGAGTTGAACAATGGCCGGTGAGCCTCTGGACTTCTACACGCGGCAAGAGTTCATCGTCGAGATCGATGGGATCAGCCGAGCCGGCTTCATGACCATGAGCGAGCTCGCGGTTGAGGTGACGGTAGCAACGCTGATGGAGGGCGGTCGGGCCACCCCGCACAAGCGCCCAGTCAAGAAGAACTATCCCAACGTGACGCTCGGTCGCGGCGTGACCGACGACCGCGACATCTACGACTGGATGGGGCAGGTCTCCTCGGCGAGCACCGGGACCGGGCTCACCGGAACCGACTACAAGCGCAACATCGACATCGTACAACTCGACCGAGACGGATCCGAGCGCCGCCGGTGGACGCTGTTCGGCTGTTTCCCAGTCCGCTTCGTGGCTGGCGATTGGGACGCGGACAGCGACGATCCGCTGGTCGAACAAGTCGAAATCGCATTCGACTACTTCGAGATCGACTGATCCAGCCAGGCGCCTGAGCAAGAGGGGGATGTATGCAGGCGACGCTGCCCACGGGCATGATCATAGAGATCCGCGGGATGAAGGTTCGCGAACAGCGGATCTTCTCTGACCGTCGGCTCGCCAAGCGCGGCGGCACCGTCGGGAAGCTCGTGGAGGCTTGCACGGTAGGCGTCATCGACGCGGGCCCGTACACGCTGACCCAGGACGGCAACCCGCCGTGGGATCACGTGTGCCAGGGTGACCGCTTCGCTGCGGCGCTCGCGATTCGAGCCGAGACCTACGGTCGCAACTACGACTTCCGATGGGCGTGTGGATCTTGCCGTTCGTCGAACGCCTGGACCGTTGACATCATCGACGACTTGCCGCTTCGGGAACTGTCCGGCGGCGATCTCGACACGTTCAAGACCTCCAACCGTTTCACGGCAGAGGTCGACGGCGCTGAGGTCGTGTTCAAGATCGCCACCGGCGCAGATGAGCAGGCGATGGCGCAGAACGCGCGGCGCTTCCGCGATGCCCCGATCTCGGGCGCGCTCATGACGCGCATCGTTGAGATCAACGCCAACGGCGAACTGCTCAAGCCGAAGGACCGGCAGGAGTGGATCGAAGATCTCAGCATGGGCGACGTGCTCCTGCTCATCGAGGAGATGGAGCGCCGAGACTGCGGCGTCGAGACATCCATCGGCGTCGAGTGCTCCGAGTGCGGGGCAGAGCAGGAAATCGATCTCCCTTTCGACGATGGCTTCTGGCTGCCGAAGAAGAAGCGCCCGACCCAGGGGCGGTAGCGGTCTGCTCTCTCGGCACGCAGCGGATCGGCTCCCTGTTCGAGTCGGCAGCAATTGCGCTCAACGTCGCCAGCGCCTGCCCATCGATCATGTCTGGCCTCGATCTGGAGTCGTGGCGCGTCCGGGCGTTCGAGCTTTGTTGGTCTTCGCACGGCGGATCTGGCCTGGGGATGCCCTGGTCTGACATGCTAGATCTCGACGTTGACGAAGCGAATTGGTTGCTTGACGCCATCAGAAAGCGACGCACCGACGAGAGCAACGCGATTCGGCAGGCGGCAAAGGCCGGACGGTAGCGGTAGGATGTGGGGGTAGGACGCCGGAGGCTCGAGGATGGCGCTCAACAACATGGGGCTCGGCTTCGTCTTCACCGCGCGCGACGCGGCAAGCGCGAAGTTTGGCAGAGTCGGCACGAGCTTCGGCGCCCTTGACCAACGAGTCGGAACCGGAACGGCCTCCATCGGGCACAACCTCGGGAGGCTGAAGATCGCCTTCGGAGCGTTTGCCGCTGGCGCAGTTGGCCTCGTGGCCTCGTTGTCTCTGGCGGATCCGGCCGGCAAGTTTGACCAGGCCATAGCCAAGGTCGGCGCCATCAGCAGGGCCTCGGCTGAAGATCTACAACTGCTCGAGCGATCCGCGCTTGACGCAGGTATCGCCACGCAGTTCTCTCCGCGAGAGGCTGCCGACGGGCTGGCAGAATTGGCTGCCCAGGGATTCAGCGCCACCGAATCTGTCAAGGCGCTCATCCCTGCGTTGGATCTCGCTGCTGGCGGGCAGATCTCGGTGTCAGAGGCCACCAAGGCTGCGACGGCCGGGATCAAGGTCTTCGGGCTCGAGGTAGAAGACGCAGGGGCCGTGGCCGACAAGATGCTCCGCATCTCGAACGCGACCGCGCTTCAGGCGCGTGATCTCGGGCTGGCCATGGGTACGGTTGGCCGCGGCGCGAGCGCAGCGAAGCAGAGCCTCGACGAGATGCTTCCGGCCATGGGCCTGGTCAAGAACACCGGCGTGGACGCGAGCGTTGCGGCCAGTTCCGTAAGCTCTGCGTTGCTGTTCATGGCCGATAACGCGCAAAAGTTCCGCAAGATAGGCGTTGACGTTGCAGACGCAAACGGCAAGTTCAGGCCGTTCCTCGACGTGGTAATGGACACGCAGGAAGCGCTGTCTGGCCTCACCGACACGCAGCGCGTGGCCAAGGCCAAAAAGCTGTTCGGCCGGTTCGGCCTCACCGCCTTCTCCGCGATCAGTGGCCAACTGGGCAAGGGGATCAAGAACGCCAGCGGAGAGATGCTCAGAGGGGCGAAGGCCGTTGACTTTCTGCGGCAGACGATGGCCGGAGCTGGCGGCGCGGCCGAGGAGTTCCGCGAGAAGTTGCTCAGCAACTTCGAGGGCCAGAAGACGCTGATCAAGGGCTCACTGCAAACCCTGGCCATCGCGGCTGGGCAGCCGTTCGCAAAGGTGCTGGCCCCAATCGTCACCGGCTTGATCGGGCTCATCAACAGCCTCATCAAGCTGATCAAAATCATCCCCACGCCGATCAAGAGGTTCGCGGCAGGGCTGTTCGTCTTGGCCTCTGCGTTGACGATGGTTGTCGGCGGAGTGCTGGCGATGAAGTTCGCGATCTCCTTCATCGGCCCTGCAATCGCTGCCGCGGCTTTCGCCGTCGCTGAGATGGTCGCTGCCGCCTGGCCGTTCGTGTTGGCGGCAGGCGCCATAGTCGCGGCCGTCGTGGCGCTGCGCGCAGCAATCTCGGCCAACCTTGGCGGCATCGGGGACGTGTTCCGCGCGACCTTCGCCAGGATCCAGCTTGCGTGGCAGGCCGTGACGCAGTTGATCCGCGATGGCGCCTTCTCTGGGGCGGTGCTCGAGGAACTCGACAAGGTCGGCAACCGCGGTGTGAAGGAGTTCGCCAAGTCGGTCTTCGGGATTTTCTACCGCGTCAAGCGCTTCTTCCTCGGGCTGGCGGGCGCCTTCAACGAGGCTGTCGCGC
>JGI11705J14877_10001399_pt1:2500-13876 | contig 13876 bp, 11 predicted proteins | sample Etolaghawater15m_FD_14877 | JGI IMG/M metagenome (IMG submission 14877) | reverse complement strand
GAGCGGAGCAGAGCAATACCTCGATCATGTACGGAGACGCACTTTGCTTCAAGATATACCGCAAGATCTCTCCCGGGATTTCCCCTGAAGTAGAGATCTGCAGAGCCCTGACTGAAAAAACGACGTTTTCAAGTGCACCTGCATACCTTGGTTCCCTGAATTTTGTCCGGAGCCGCAAGGAGCAGTTCTCGCTGGGTATCCTGCAGAACTATATTCCCAACGAAGGTGATGCCTGGAGCATCACCAGGCACTATGTGCATCGGTATTACGAAGAGGTGCTTGCAAGGCGGCAATATGTCGAACAGCCGCCTTCGCTGCCGGCAATGGGCAGCCAGAGTGTTGAGATGCCGGAGATCATGCATGAGCTCATCGGAGAGGTCTACCTGGGTATGGTAGGGACACTTGCCGAACGTACGGCAGGCATGCATCTGGCACTTGCCGATCACGAGCTTGGGCCTGATTTTGCCCCGGAACCTTTCACTACGCTCTACCAGCGCTCTATCTACCAGTCCATGAGGGAGCAGGTCAAGCGTGGAATGGTCTTGCTCAAGGAGCAGCTCAAGGCGATTCCTGAGGAGTACCGGGAGCTTGCAGGGCGGATCATCGAGGGAGAGCAGGAGATTCTCAAGCAGCTATCGCATATTAAAACCCGGAAGATTGCCGCATCGAAGATCCGGATTCATGGTGATTATCACCTTGGCCAGGTTCTCTACACCGGCAAGGATTTCGTCATCATCGATTTCGAAGGTGAGCCAGCCCGTTCGCTCAGTGAACGCCGCATCAAGCGAGCGGTATTCCGTGACCTGGCGGGTATGCTGCGTTCGTTCCATTATGCTGCGTTCAACGTCCTCATACAGGATCGATCGGTCAGGCCTGAAGATATCGAGGAGCTTGAACCATGGGCGGAACTCTGGAGTTATTATACAGGCCAGCATTTCTACGACCAGTATGCCGCCCAGGTACAGGGTAAGGGCTTGATTCCAGAAGATGGAGAAGAGCAGCATCTGCTCATGAAGGCGTACCTCATGGATAAGGCTATTTATGAACTGAACTACGAACTGAACAACCGTCCTGAATGGGTGGGGATAGCCCTCAAGGGCCTGAACCGTCTTCTGGGGTAGCCCTGGTTTTCATGGCTTTCGGGCGGGCGACCTAGTGCAACAATGGAGAAGCCATGCAGAGTGCCATGCATACAGCGGCATCAGCCATTATGGATGAACTCGGGACTTCTGCCGACGGTCTGAGGTCGGCAGAGGCCCGTGCACGGCTTGAACGTTACGGGCCGAACCAGCTGCAGGAAGCCGAGGGGTTTTCGGCCTGGAAGATACTTCTGCAGCAGTTCAGGAGTGTCCTGGTATGGTTGCTCCTGTTTGCTGTAGCAGTGTCGCTTGTTCTCGGTGACCTGCTCGAGTCGTCAATTATCACCGTCATACTGGTGCTGAACAGCCTGATCGGCTTTTTCCAGGAATACCGAGCGGAAAAGGCTCTCGGGGCGCTCAGGAAGCTGTCGAGCCTCCAGGCCAGGGTGGTGCGTGACGGCAGGCCGGGTAAAGTCGCAGCACAACAGCTGGTGCCTGGTGATGTGATTATCCTCGAGCCGGGTGATCGTATCCCGGCCGATGCACGGGTATTCGAGGCGATGAACTTCGAGACAGAGGAGGCTATGCTGACAGGCGAGTCACTCCCTGTTGCGAAAACTGTTGATCCCGTGAGTGCAGATGCACCGCTTGCCGAACGGTACTGCATGGTCTATTCAGGCACGCTGGTGGCTCGCGGACGAGCATCAGCGGTTGTTACGGCAACCGGCATGCAGACCGAACTGGGCAGGATAGCGGGATTGCTCGGCAAGGATACTGACGAGTACAGGAGTCCCTTGCAGGCAAAGCTCAACCGTTTCTCCCGGAACATGGCATTTGCCGTGGGGGGGGCAGCACTTGTGATGTTCATCGTTTCTCTCCTGGCCGGGGGGGATCTCCTGCAGACATTCCGCACCTCCATAAGCCTTGCCGTTGCCGCTATTCCCGAAGGGCTTCCAGCCATTGTTGCCCTCACTCTTGCCAGGGGTGTGCAGCGCATGGTTAAGAACAATGCCATCGTACGCCATCTTCCCTCGATCGAAACGCTGGGTTCCTCTTCGGTGATATGTTCCGACAAGACTGGTACCATGACCATGAACCGGATGAGCGTACGGGAGGATTTTCTCCCTGCTGGTTATGCTGAAGAGACAAGAGCGTTGTTGTATGCTATAGGTGCCTTGTGCAACGATGCACGTCGGCAACCGGATAGAGAGGTTATCGGGGATCCTACCGAAGCCGCCCTCCTCAAGTCCGCGATAGCCTACGGGCATGATCTCGCAGCATTACGGGAACGCTATCCAAGAGTTGACGAGATCGGCTTTGACTCTTCCCGTAAAATGATGTCAACCCTGCATCGGGCCCCTGGCGGATCCCTTGTCATGTATGTAAAAGGTGCTCCAGATGTGCTCGTTGCCCGCTGTACCCGGGTCATGACCAAAGAGGGACCGGTACCTCTCGATGAGGAGCGGCGTGATGAACTCCTTCAGCAGAACGAGGTTTTTGCAGAGCATGCCCTCAGGGTGCTTGGCTTTGCATGGAAGCCTGTTACTGAAGGGGAGGGGTTGAGGGAAGAGGACCTTGTGTTCGTTGGGCTGCAGGCAATGAACGACCCTCCCAGGCCGGAAGTGGTTGATGCTGTTGCAAGGTGCCGGGAAGCAGGCATAACAGTCGTCATGATAACCGGTGACCAAAAACCTACAGCGCAGGCTATAGGCAAGGAGCTTGGTATCGGGGGACAGGCAATGAGTGGCAAGGAACTTGATGCCGTGGAGGATCTTGCTCCCATACTCGAGGAGGTGTCGATCTTCGCCAGGGTCAGTCCAGAGCAGAAAATCCGTATCGTTGAGGCATTCCAGCAGGAGGGGCACGTGGTCGCCATGACCGGCGATGGAGTTAACGACGCCCCGGCTCTCAGGCAGGCTGATATCGGTGTGGCGATGGGCAAGGGCGGGACCGACGTCGCCAGGGAAGCATCGACCATGGTACTGACAGACGATAACTTCGCCTCGATTGTCAAGGCTATAGAGGAGGGGAGGGTGATATTCCAGAACCTCAGGAAGTTTGTTTTCTTCCTGCTCTCGAGCAACATCAGTGAAGTGCTCATCATACTCATCGGTATCCTTGTCGGCCTTCCGTTACCGCTCGTTGCGATCCAGATCCTCTGGGTTAACCTCATTACCGACGGGCTCCCTGCACTTGCCCTTGGCCTGGATCCCCGTTCACCTGATACCATGAAACGTCCGCCAATCGAGAAATCGGCAGCTATCGTCAACCGCCACATGCTGTTCAGGCTGATTGTCGCAAGCGGGGTCATTACCATGGGCTCGCTGGGGCTCTACATCTACGAGCTCACAAGCTCGGGTGATTACCTCTATGCCTCGACCATGGCATTTACCTCGCTGGTTGTCTTCGAGATGTTCAACGCCTTCCTGGCGCGCTCGGAAACACGGAACATCTTCACACTTGGCATTACCACCAACCCATGGATGCTCGGAGCCATTGCGGTCTCACTGTGTCTGCACGTGCTGGTACTGTACTCGCCCTTCCAGGAGGCGTTCCATGTCAAGCCGCTCTCATTGCAGGACTGGGCAGTTGTCGTGGCTGTCTCGAGCCTGCTGCCCATGGCGGATATGCTCTTCAAGCAGTTTGTCAAGCCTACCCATTACGCTGCAGCGGGAGGCTCGGGATGAGCGTGGTGAGCCGCTATCTCGATACCTCGGTAGCCGGACGTTACCGAGGCCTGGCCCCTGAGGGTATGAGGGCGCCCACAATCCCGAAAAGGGGTATGCCTACTCGGCATTACGCTTTGCCAGGCGCTGTAGTGCCGACCTCTGATTTTGCTTTCTGCCACAACCGGTCAAGTTCTTCGGGTGAGAACTCCTTCCAGCTGTTGCCTGAAGCCCGGACCATCTCCTCGACCGCGGTGAACCGACTGATGAACTTGTTGGTTGCCTTGCGCAGGGCATCTTCCGGGTTCGTTCCGATAAAGCGACTGTAGTTGACAATGGTAAAGAGCAGATCACCAAACTCCTCTTCCTGTTCAGCAGGTGTACCGGCCTCTCTCAGTTCCCCGATCTCTTCGACAAGCTTGTCGAGTACTCCCTCGTCGCTTTCCCAGTCGAACCCTACTCCAGCAACTTTCTTCTGCACCCGGTAAGCGCGAAGCAGTTCAGACATCGCTTTCGGGACACCATCAAGCAGTCCCTGTCTCCCTTTTTCCTTCAGCTTGAGGGTCTCCCAGTTGCGAAGTACCTGCTGTTCGGTATCGGCAGCTTCCTCTCCAAAAACATGCGGGTGGCGACTGATGAGCTTGTCGCACAGCGCATCGAACACATCTGGAAACGAGAATTTGCCGGCCTCTTCAGCAAGCTCTGCCTGGAACGCTACGTGCAGGAACAGGTCACCCAGTTCCTTTCGGAGCTCCTCTTCGTCATGGGTGTCTATCGCATGCACCAACTCGTAGCTCTCTTCGAGAAGCAGGTGTGCAAGGGATTCCGGAGTCTGTTTCCTGTCCCACGGGCAACGCTCTCTCAGCACTTTTACCAGCTTCACTACCCGGTTGAACTTTTCTTCAGCTGTTGAACCATGCTGATGCAGCACTTCGTCACGCAGACGGTCGATATACTCCTGGTATGATGATGTATCCATAATCCAATGTACTCTTTTGAGCCCAAAATATTGATTACTTTACATGCATGAAACTTAATGATTGTACAGCCGTCGTCACCGGTGCAAGCTCCGGGATCGGTCTTGAACTTACCCGGCGCCTCCTTGAAGGGGGTGCAACGGTCTACGGTCTCAGCCGGAGGAAGCCTGCCGGGATAGAGAGCCCGTCGTTTACATTCCTGGAGGTTGACCTCACACATCGAGAGGAGCTCGACAGGGTGTTTGACACCGTACTTGATCGTGAAGAAACCGTCGACCTGCTGGTCAACAATGCGGGAGCCGGACTTTTTGGTCCGGTCGAGGAGATTGTACCGGAGGAGTGGGAGCAGCTGATCGCCCTCAATCTAACGGCCCCTTTTCTGTGTACTCGAAGGGTCGTGCCCGGCATGCAAGCTGCACGCAGGGGAACCATTGTCAACATTTCCTCCATTGCGGGACTGCGGGGTTTCAAAAACGGTTCGGCCTATTGCGCATCGAAATTCGGTCTTGACGGGTTTTCGGAAGCCATCAAGGAAGAGCTTCGCGAATCGGGTATCCGCGTCATGACCGTCAACCCCGGGTCCACCGATACAGCATTCTTCCGCAATGCCAACCTCGAGCCCCGTAAGCTTATGGATACCGGGGCTCTCGTCGGTATCATCATAGACATGATCACATTGCCCGACGACATACTCCCCGACCGGTTTGTCGCAAGACCCCTTTAACCATCAGTTAGCCATGAAAGACAACGTGCTACAGCAGGATCCCATCGCAGCCATAGCAACCCCGTTAGGCATAGGTGCGCTTGCCATTGTGCGCATGAGCGGCCAGGGTGTGCTTGCTATTGCAGAAAAGGTGTTCAGAAAAGCAGGCAGCAACGAGGATTGTGCTCTCTCCGATAGTCCGGGCTACAGGGCCCATTTCGGCAGGCTCTATGATGGTGATCGGCTGGTTGACGAAGTCGTGCTGCTTCTGTTTCGCTCCCCCGCCTCCTTCACTGCAGAGGATATGGTTGAAATAACCTGCCATGGCGGCCCAGTTGTGGTCAAGGCAGTTCTCAAGCTGCTCCTCGACAACGGCTGCAGGCTTGCCGAACCGGGCGAGTTTACCAGAAGAGCATTCCTCAACGGCAGGATCGACCTCACCCAGGCCGAGGCAATCGGAGAGATGATCCATGCCCGGTCGGAATCAGCGTACCGAACCGCAGCCAACCAGATGAAAGGTGCGCTTGCTCACAAGCTGGATGCATTGCGTAGCCGCCTCATAGAGTCTCGAGCCCTCCTCGAACTGGAACTTGATTTTGGCGAGGAAGATGTGGAGTTCCAGAGCCGCGATGAACTTCGCGCAAGGGTGGACGAGCTCCGTCGTGAAGTCAGCGAACTGGTCGAATCCTACCAGCATGGTCGGCTCATGAGCGAAGGCGTGGCTACCGTTATCATCGGACGCCCTAACGCAGGGAAATCGACCTTGCTCAACGCCCTGCTCGAAGAGGAACGAGCGATTGTCAGCCATATGCCCGGAACCACACGCGATTATATCGAAGAGTGCTTTATTTACCACAACACCATGTTCCGACTCACCGATACAGCCGGCCTTCGTGACGCTGTCGAAGAGATCGAGCATGAAGGCATCCGCCGGAGTTACGAGAAAATTGCCGAGGCCGACCTCATCCTCTACCTCATGGATATCAGTGAAGACGACTTCATGGAGGAGGTTGCAACCATCAAGGATATCAGGGATGAATATGCCGGCACAGAACTCCTTGTCGTCGCCAACAAGAGCGATGGTGCGCCCGATGCTGACCAGCGTATGCAGAAGGTGGGAGAGGAGAGCGGCTGCCGTGTACTTGGGATTTCCGCCCTCCGGCAAGAGGGACTTGATAAGCTCAAGGATGAAATGGCCAGGCTGACCGAAGGGCTCGACAAGCTGCATGAGGCCAGCGTGCTCGTTACCAGCATGCGCCACTACGAAGCCCTGCGCAACGCCGAAGACGCGCTGCACAACGCCCGGGAACTCATCAACACCGAAGCCGACACCGAACTCATCGCCTTCGAACTCCGCTCCGCTCTCGACTACGTCGGCGAAATCACCGGCCGCGTCATGAACGAGGAGGTGCTTAACACCATCTTTGATAGGTTCTGCATCGGAAAGTAAGGTGTGGCAGTATGCCTGTGGAGGCCTCAATCGTAACCCTATTGGATTCTTTGACGTATATTACGTGAGTTATTGACACTGGTCGAAACCGAATTCCCCTTATTTTTTTATGAATGGGCAAACACATAAACAGATAGCCGGTTTTATCTGGAGCATCTGCAACCTGCTTCGCGGGCCGTACAAACGCAATGAATATCGCAAGGTTATCCTGCCTCTTACGGTTCTGCGTCGTTTCGAGTGCCTGCTTCAGCCGACCCGTCATGCTGTGTTCGAAGAGTTCCAGTCCATAAAGACCCAATCGCCCCGAGTCCAGCAGGCGCGGCTGCAGAAGGTTTCCGGTTATCGTTTTTATAACCTTTCGAAATTGCAGTTCACCCTTTCGGGGGAGAACATCCATTCGCTGCTCGACGATCCGAACAACCTCGCGCCCAACCTGAACAGCTACATTAACGCCTTTTCCCCGAACGTTCGGGCCATCATGGAGAAGTTCAAGTTCAGCGACCAGATCGCCCACATGGCGGAAAAGAACATTCTGTTCGAGGTCATCAAGGCGTTTTCCAAAGTTGATCTTTCCCCACAGCGGGTTGACCAGATGCAGATGAGCTATGTGTTCGAAGAGCTGATCCGGATCGGTGCAGAGCAATCCAACGAAGAGGCTGGAGAGCACTTTACGCCGCGTGAAGTCATCAAGCTGATGGTCAACCTGTTGCTCGATCCTGAAAATGACCTGAACAAAAGCCACGTGGTGAAAACCATCTACGATCCCGCCTGCGGTACTGGCGGGATGCTTTCGGTGGCTGAAGAGTACATCCGTCAGCTCAACAGCGAGGCCCGTCCTCTTCTCTACGGCCAGGACTGGAACGACGAGGCATGGGCGGTCTGCAAGTCCGACATGCTCATCAAGGGCGAGGATGCCGACAACATCATTCATGAAGATACCTTCAGGCATGACGGTTTCAGGCGAGATGAAGAGGGCAACAAGCGCCGCCGCATCGGTGATCCGCAGGACAAGGAGAAAGACCCTGAGCATATTGCCGACATCACCCGCATCTACGGGAACTTCACCGACGCCGACCTGCGCGACACCGAAACCGTGCCGCTGAAGGTGAGCATCGAGGAGTACTTCAAACGCGAAGTGCTGCCACACGTGCCAGACGCCTGGATCGACCACAGTAAGACCAAGGTAGGCTACGAAATTCCGCTCAACCGCCACTTCTATCGTTACGAACCGCCGCGCGAGCTGGAGGCGATCGAGGCCGACATCAGGGAGCTGGAGGGGGAAATCGTCGCATTGCTCCGGGAGGTGACGGCATGAGCATAGAGAACCGGGGAGAGCTGATTGTTTATCGTACCGAGGATGGGCAAACGGAAGTCCAGCTACAGGCCCAGGATGGCTCCGTATGGCTGAATCAGGGCGAACTGGCCGAGCTGTTTGATACCTCCAAGCAGAACGTCAGCCTGCACATCAAGAACATTCTGGAGGAAGGTGAGTTACTGCCAGAGTCAGTTGTCAAGGAATACTTGACAACTGCCGAAGATGGAAAGAACTACAAGACAAAGCATTACAGCCTCCACATGATTCTGGCGGTTGGTTACCGGGTTCGTTCACCACGCGGCACGCAGTTCCGTCAGTGGGCTACCGCGCACCTGGCTGAGTATCTCATCAAGGGGTTCGTCATGGACGACGAACGGCTCCAGAATCCCGGCGGCTGGGACTATTTCGACGAGCTGCTGGCCCGCATCCGCGAGATTCGCGCCTCCGAAAAGCGCTTCTACCAGAAGGTGCGCGACCTTTTTGCTCTCAGTTCCGACTATAGGAGTGACGATCGCGCCTGTACGCTCTTTTTTGCTGAAACACAGAACAAGCTGCTGTTTGCAGTCACCGGCCATACCGCCGCCGAACTCGTTGTTTCCCGCGCTGATCCGAATGTCCCCAACATGGCGCTCACCAACTGGAGTGGTTCGCGGGTGCGCAAGCACGACGTGATCATTGCCAAAAACTACCTGAGCGCTGACGAGGTGGATACCCTCAATCGGCTGGTGGTCATCTTTCTGGAACAGGCTGAATTGCGGGTGAAGGAGCGTAAGGATCTTACCCTCGACTATTGGCGGCAGAATGTTGACCGCTTGCTAGAGTTCAATGAAAAGGCCGTGCTCACCAACGCGGGCAGCGTTTCGCATAAGGCGATGGAGCGCATCGCCCGCAAGCGCTTCGATGCCTTCGATGCAAGCCGACGCCTTGCCGAGGCGCAGCAGGCAGACGCCGAAGAGATTGCTGAACTGGAGCAGATCGAGAAGCAGCTTGAACAGAAAAAGGGGAAGAGATGAACGCTAAACCTTACCCCGAATACAAAGAGAGCGGCGTTCAATGGCTCGGCAACGTGCCGGAGCATTGGGAGGTGAAAGGGTTTCGCTATATCTGCCGATTCGCTTGCGGCTGAGACAAGGGAAGAGGGATGCGTACCCGTTTACGGATCAAATGGGAAAGTTGGAACCCATGTTGCTTCGACTTGATAGTGCGTCAAAAGATTCGGCGGTACCAGGTCTGGCAAGAGAAGATGCCTATGAAAGCAAGTTGCCCGTTCCCCCTCTCCCCGAACAAGCCGCCATTGCCGATTTCCTCGACCGGGAGACGGGGCGGATTGATGTGCTTGTGGCGAAGAAGCGGCGATTAATCGAATTGCTTAAGGAGAAGCGTACGGCGCTGATTACCGCTGCCGTGACGGGGAAAATCGATGTGTGGGAGGCGGTCAACAGTCACGCGGAGGCGGTATGAAACGACAACCCATTGAGCCTGAAGATATTCTCCTTCGTCTGGACTGGACGGAAGATGACGATCTGGAGTTCAAGTCTGGCAAAGGCGGTGTTCCTGGCTCCCTTTGGGAGACCTACAGCGCGATAGCTAATACCCACGGCGGCGTGATCCTCTTGGGGGTTGAAGATGACGGCACGGTCAGCGGCGTCGAAAAACCGGAGAGAGTGAAAAAATCCCTCTGGGACTCACTTAATAATCGCAACAAGGTCAATACCAATCTGCTCACCGAGGGTGATGTCGCTGAAGTAGCACATCCTGATGGTACAATTGTGGCTATCAGGGTGCCAAGAGCTTCCAGAGGGCAACGCCCTGTTTTTATCGGTCAGAATCCCTTGACCGGTACCTATCGCCGGAATTATGAGGGGGATTACCATTGCAGCGAAAAAGAGGTCGCTCGAATGCTCTCCGACGGGTCTGAATCCCCCTTCGACAGCCAAATCCTTGAGCATTTTACTATCGATGACCTTGATTCGGTCAGCCTGATTCCGGAAGAGTCTCTGGAGCGGTTGCAGGCTTTGTTTGGGCCGAGTTTCTCTCAATTCGATCAGAACGAAGTGCAGGTACTGGTTACGGCAGATATTGAAAGCGAAGTGGACAACTACAGAATACGTCAGATCTGCAATATCCATGCAGCGGATGTTACACTGTTACTTCAGGGATTAGTTGCCAAAGATGCTTTGGTGCGTGATGGGCATGGCAGGTGGAGCAGGTACAGATTACCATACGCGGTTGACTCCGAACATACTGGAGAGAAGTCCCTACATAACGACAGTAAGTCCACACATAAAGCGGGGCACTCCCTACATAAGACGGACGACTCCCTACATAACGAGCTTGACTCCCTACATAAGACGGACGACTCCCTACATAACGAAGAACTGCTGGTAATTGCCGAACCTGCAAGGACTCAGCAGCGGCTGAATCCGGCAGAGATGGAGTCCATTCTTCTTGCGCTTTGTAAGGGTCGTTGGATGACGCGCCATGAGCTATCGCTTCTTGTCGAGAGAAATTCGGAAAGTTTGCGACAGCGCTTTCTTAATCCCATGGTGGCTCATGGGTTGCTGCAATTGCGATACCCTGACAAGCGAAACCGGGTAGATCAGGCTTACACGGCAACACGCTTGGTTAAAGAAAACGCTGTTTCCTTAACCAAGCCAGAGCCCAAGTAAAGGATAACCCCTATGAAGCAAACCACAAAAACAGCTTTCGAGTCTTACGTCGAACAGATGCTGCTGGCCAAAGGTTGGCAGCAGGGCACGGTGAGCGGCTGGGATTAGGAGCGGGCATTGTTTTCTTGCAAGTTCAACCAGGAGTTTCTCGACAGGATGCACAAAAAATTCAGGGAGTATCGTACGCTCATCGATGAGTGTGGCCCGGACATGGGCTTCGAGGCAGCGGTCGAAGCCTCCGTGCCCCATCAGGCAGAACAGATGAGCCCGTTTCTCGAAGAGCTGAGCCTCGCAGAAGGGTTTCGCCGCTCAATTCCGATTTTTGAGTCTTTCGGGATGGAGATGGAGGTGGTCGATATCTCCAACCGCGGGCAGGATGCGGTGCTGGAGATCCAGAGGTACTGCCCTTACCTTGAAATCTGTTCCCAGTAGGGGTTCGACACTCCATGCGAGGCAGTCTGCGAAGTCGATGTGGCCGCTATCAGGCGAGCGTTTCCGGGAATGCATGGTTCGATTC
>JGI11705J14877_10001398_pt1 | contig 13876 bp, 14 predicted proteins | sample Etolaghawater15m_FD_14877 | JGI IMG/M metagenome (IMG submission 14877) | reverse complement strand
CTAAGACACCACCACAACTAAGGATAACATCATGAGCATCTACACTCCCAAGACACTCGACCAAGCCAAAGAGATCGCCACCCTCATCAGCGACAACCCTCGCGACTGCCTCCGCATCCACGCAGCCTTTGGCGCTCACTTCAACGGCGACATGGCGATCACGCAAAACAACGCCTTCACCCTCAAGGGCAAGCCCTCACTCAACGCTGACGCTATGGCAGGCATTGTGCGCCGCTCTGGTGTGTGTCGCTTCATGGTCATCACATCATGGGATGCTGACCACTGCACGTATCAATGCGCTCGCCACGATGAGCCTGAGCAGATCGTCCACACGTTCACCTACACCATTGATATGGCTAAGGCGCAGGGCCTCACACGCAACCGCAATTGGCAACAGATGCCCATGCAGATGCTCCGCGCTCGCGCTCTGACCCTCATGCTCCGCGCTGTCTACCCTGACGCTGTGTCAGGCATCTACTCACCCGATGAGCTGGCCGACAACATGAGCGACATCAGCGATGACGAGCGCGCACAGATCAGCGCTGACTCTCTCGGTGAGCAGATCAGCGCCGCGCCTCGCGCTCAGCGCGCTCCTAAGCCTCAGCCACCTCGTAATGCTCAAGCCTCACGCCCTCCTCAGCAAGCACCCAACGAGCACAAGGCCGTGGACAGCGCGATGCCTCCAGCGTTCCGCAACGAGCCTGCTGATCAAGTGCCCTCGCCTGCTCAGATCGCTCAAGGCTTGCTCGCCGCCTCTCTGATCGGTGAGGTCGATGAGGAGACAGGAGAGGTCAGCGATCACGCTTGGGAGAACCAAGACGATCAGAAGCTCGCCACCGAGCGCGCTGAGCGTGTGACTGGTTGGCGTGACCTTGAGGCTTACTGCCAAGGGCTTTGGGTGATCGCTAACAAAGCCAACAACGCCACACCCGCAGCCATCAACCTCTTGGTCGAGCGCGCCAAGTCCATCGGCATCGAGCGCTGGCTTGGTGTCTTCTGAGATTACGCTGAGCTAAACCACAACTGACAACATCGTGGAGGGGCATACGTTATCACCCCATGACGAAATGGAGAATTCAAATGCCACACCATCAAACCTTTAAAGACCGCAACCCCACCGAGAACCTCAAGCGCTTTTCACGCGCTATGCACCCCATGCAGTTTGTGCGCGAGATTTACCAAAACGCTCTTGAGGCAAAAGCCACTGAGTTCCGCGCATACCTTGAGCCTCAATACCTCACACATGGCATCAATAAGCTCGCCTTTGCTGATAATGGCGAGGGCATGACCGCTCATGAGATGGCTAACTATCTTGGGCAGTACAACAGCAGCTCTAAGAACACAGGCGGCGTTCACGATAACTTCGGCATCGGTGCTAAGGCCACTACGTTGATCAGCAACCCTTATGGTGTTGTGTTCCTCTCTTGGAAAAAAGCGGGCCCAGATAAAAAGATGCAGGGCAACATGATGTGGTTCACCTATAACGAGGAGGCCTCTGAGGTCAGCGTCAAACCTGCCGAGATCTTCACTGTTTATGAAGATGGTGAGGTTGATGTCGAGTGTCTTGACATTCAAGTCTCTGGTTGGTCAACGAGCGTTAATGTCGTCAACCTCTCTCGCTTGGAGGAGGCGTTCCCTGATGGATGGGAGGGCATTAAATGGTGGGAGTGCAAAGAGGCAGCCAAGATCAAAAACACAGGCACCATCGTGATGTTGTTGGGAGAGAGCGCAGAGGCTGACTCCTTACCTGCTTCATGGTCTTCTAATACAATTCCGTATTATCTGTCTTGGAGATATGAGACTATTGATATTAAAGTGAGATCTCTGAGATATATGCATAAGGACAAAGGCGAAATTATCAGTCTTGGTCTTATGGACCTCTTAAAAAGCTCAAAAACAGGTCAAGACTCTTTGATGCACCCATCAGGAGTAGCTGTTGATTTGTATTATTTAGAGCCCAAACGCAAATCTCATAATAAATTTAAATATAGTCATGTAATGTCAGATAAAACCCATCGTGGCTTTTCTGCTATATCTTACAAAGGCGAGCTATACAACAGCAGAGGAGATAAGATTAACGCTCGCTCTTGGGGCATCACCGCTGATGGTGTGATTGAGAAGATCATCATTATTGTTCGCCCCCCCATCTTGGGAGTGCAGGCTGATGGAAGCACGAGAGGTGTCTATCCTAACGATTTGCGTGATCGCCTTCTGTGGCAAGACTCCAGCTCAGAGTCAGACGATAAAGACTTTGACCTTGACGCGATCAAACGCTGGTTTGTCGAGAACCAACCCAAGCGCCTTGTGGACATGATCGAGAAGGCCAATGCAGAAGATCGCTCGATTTCAAAAAATCATCGCGCTCGCAAGGAGCTCCTCAAGTATGCCAACATCTTTAAGCATCGCTCAGCCAAGACGGGTGATCGCGTGGTAGAGAGTCCTCAAGGTGATCGCCCCTTGCCTGATGGACCATCTCAAGTGCTTCAAGCCGCCAAGAAGATCCACCCTGACTTTGTGCCTAAGCAGAAAGACGCTGAGCCTAAAGGTCGCATTGATGATGGCTCAGACTCTGGCAAGAAGGGATATCTCAAGCGCTCCAAGACCGAGATCGAGCTTGAGTTTAAATGGCTCCATGCTGATGATGAGGATGTGAAAGAGGTGCTCACAAAGGGCAAGAAGTCTTACCCTGTAGAGATGTCTAAGCAGGGGTCAACGGTCAATGTGACCCTCAACGAAGATCATGAGATCTTTGAGGCTCTTTGTAATAAAGCATGTGCTGAGTATACATGCCCGCCTGTTGAAGCTTGCGCGGCTATCAGAGACTTCTATGAGACAGACTTGAGCATGTACGTTTATCACCTCAGCAGTCTCAAGCGTGTTGACTTCTCGGAGTTCACAACCCTTGAGGCGCTGCACATGAGACTGCTTGGTACAGCGTGGACTATTTACCCAAAGGTTGCTCAATCACTCAGCAAGAAGGGCTTTCAAAAGCGCTACGACAAAATCAAGTAGAGCACCCCACCTGCTATGATCACAAGCACCCAATCGCCCAGCTCCTCAACGATAGGATCGAGGGCGAGCAAGCATAAGATCAGAGCGAGATAGAGCATTGACCACCTGCACAAGCGGGCTCAAGCTGAGCGTCATAGTAATCGCTCTTGATGTTGCTGAGGTCAACGCCCGACCAATCGAGTGAGGCGAGCTTAAGCCAAAGCTCCTCAGCGGGTGCGCCCTCCTCAACGGTCTGATAAGGCGCTTGATCATAGGCGCTATCACCGAACCAACCGAGGAGCGCCACGCCGCGCAGCTTGTCGCGGTTCTCATAGATGAAGGTGGCAACATCTCCCCACTCGTCATCCTTCACAGTGCATGTGTTGGAGACATTATGAGTGAGGCCCTCAACGCGAGTAGGCTCAGAGCCTGGGGCGACCCAATGCTGATAGACGAGCTTCACGCGATCAAGGTGAGCGAGCGCGCTGTCAGTCTCTCGCGTGAGTGATCCCTCGGGCGCAGCGCAAGCGAAAGCCACAACGCCTGTGTGCTCGTCAAGGTCGGTGAGAGCATCGGGTACATGAGCCTCAAGCACAGACCATACAGGGTTGACCTTAGCCACCCTCATGCGCCTGATGTAGCGCTGAGCATGGAAAGGGTGAACGCCTGCGCTCGTACCTGCGATGGTGGAGGTGTTGCCACTTGGCTTGACTGTAGTCACACGCGAGGCGGCGTTGATGCCGATCTTGGCGGCGGTCTCTCGGTTGACCTCAACGCAGAGACGCGCGCCCTCCTCCAAGACCTCAGGGCCAAAGAGGAGATCAGGAGCAGCACACATACCGGTGATGCTCACGCCGATCAACGCTTCCTGCTCCAAGATCATCTTGGTTGTGCGCGTGAGGTAGCCTTGGTTGGTGTAGCCCGCTTGGAGAGTGCCGATGTGAGAGGCGGCGCGACAAGCCTCAAGGAAGTCCTCCTTGCTCTTGATCAGAGCGCCGTTGATCTCGGTGAGGTTGCAGACTGCCCACCCCGACTGAAAGAGATAACCCTTCTGCTCAAGCGCCTCACGTTTGCGGAGCATGTCGAGCGTGATCTCTTTGATTTGCTGACCATGAGGCGTGGTGATGGTGTAAGGGAATAGACCAATCTCCGCGCATGGGTTGGTGCCATGCATAGGCGAGGCGAAGAACGCCACGCCAGGCTCACCCCACGCCTTAGCCATCTCAACCACCTCATCAACCACTTGGCGCCCGACATCGAGGCCGACCCCTGCGCTGATGTTGGCGTAGGCGCGCTGAGGGTTATCCTTCCACCAGTCGCCCACCTTAGCCTTCATCATGAGCTCATCAGTCTCATCAAAGATAGCGATGCTCGCACTACGCCTCACGCCACCACTGAGCACAGCCTCACTCAAAAACATCACAATGTCGAAAGCGTCAACCGAGCGCAGGCGCGCTTGACCATCAGCGATGCACCGATCAAGGAGCGCTCTGATCTTCTCAAGCGCAGTCTCAAGAGGCCCACTACCTGGAGCTTTCCCACCGCTCGAGATGTCTGCACCCTTTGATCTGATTGATGAGTAATCAAAACGGATATGGCGGTAGTCCTCATAGTAGCCTCGGTGGAGGTAGCTATCGATGAGGCTCTGAGCCGCGCGCGCCCAACCCTCAATGCTGTCTGGGATAAGCACCTCATGCACCAAGCGGCGCTCAGCCTCTTTGGGTGTGAGGAGGCGAGGAAGGCGAGCGATGTCAGCGCCACGCACTGAGAAGCCTGTGCCACAGCCCGAGAGGAGAAGCCAGAACGCCTCAGAGAAGAAGCGTGAGCGATCACAGGGCGAGTAGGTGCAGTTATAGATCCTCATGTTATTGCGCTCGATGGGAGCTCCACCAAACTGAGTAGAGCGCTGAGAGGGAAACACGCGCTTCTCTCTGACGAGCTTGAAGGCGCGCTGAGTTTCACCGACCACCTGCGGGAAGCGTTTGAGGTGCATGGCCTCAACACGATTGACAGCATGAGCCCAAGTCTCACGACCCTCGCCACCAGGTAAGGGTCGAGCATATTGTGCGGCGAAGGCCACATCTCCAAGGATATGATTTTGCATGACAGGTCTCCGAGAGGCGAGCATCATGCTCCCCTCTAAGATGGGGTTAAGTTAGGGTGAAGCGCTTAGGGTGAAGCGCTTAGGGTGTCAGTAGGGCCGCCACCGTGAGCGCGCTCATAGATAACACAGCGACCAAGCCAACCCGCCACCACCAGATCTCTTTGGTGAGGCTACTCACCTCACCTTGAGAGGTTATGAGCTGTAGCTTCAGCTCATCGCGTTGCTTGAGGTAGCTCTCATGGACTGCCTCATGGTTGGTCTGTAGCTTGCGGATGTGATCAAAGAAGGCGAGGCGCTCAGCCTCAAGGCGCCTCTCACAGAAGCTCCAACCCCTCTCAAGGTCGCTCCTCACAATCGCAAAGTCCTCAACGCTCAAACAGAACTGATCAGAGGGCTCGACATATAGCGCCTCTATCTCAACCCCTGTAGTGAGCTTAAGGGGCTCCCTGATCACCAACGGTGAGCTTAGAGGGCTGAGCATGAGGAGGATAGATGAGAGGAGGAGTTGAGCCATTGATCTTCTCACAAATGCGGCAGCGCAGGTCTTGAATAGAGCTAACGTAATCTTGGCAGCGCTCGCGCTCAAGCGCCGCCACTTCCTCACACGCAGCCTGTGAACACTCAAACAGATCAAGCTCACAGGCTTGATACTGCTTGGTCTGCTCGCTAAGCGAATCCTCACAGGTCGAGCAGTCAGCCTCATCCCAATGCAGGCCCACGACAAACATCAAGGCAGACCACCCGATCAGAGCGCCCACCGACAAGCTGATGAGTTGCTGTGGCTTGAGCTTATCCATGAGAGCTATCCATGCGCGCCATCAAGAGCTTCTCGATCCTGCTGAGTTGTTGGCTCATATTCTCGATCTGTCCCTCGATCTTGCCCACGATCACCTCCATCTTTTGGCCTCTGGCTTGGAGGCGCTTTACTTCTTCCTTGAGGTCTTTGACCTCCTCGGCTTGGTGCTCAAACTTGAGGCGTGTGGTCTCCATCGCGCGCGATACGAGGAGCACCCAACCGAGCGCAGGAATTAAGATCAAGGTGATGAGGTCTCTAGTCATTTCCCACATATCAAGGCTCCAACTGCACCACTACTGCTCGACCAAATCCAGCGTAGATAAACTGATCGGAGCTGTAGTTAATGTGCGTAAACTTAGTGTAGGTCATAATCTTTAAAAACACCTCAACCGATCCAGCTGTAGCGTCAACAAAGTGAATAGCTTTTTCATCTGCTGTCGTTAAGATACTGTCACTACCTTGGTATTGGCGCTTAACCTGACCTCTTGATCCCACAGGCGTTGCTCCCTCATGCCATTGATACAGCATAGCGGCAGTATCAGAGGGATCGGAGACGCTCGCGAAATAGCCTTGAGCGGTTCCCTCTAAATAATAGTAATAGCCAGAGGGCAGAGTGATTGATCCCGAGGCGTTGACGGTGATCTGACTGTGAAGGTTTCCCTTCATAGCCTGAGTTCCCACAAACTCAATCACCTTACCCCCTGACATGACAAGGTTATTGGCTTGTGTGACAGCACACATCCCCGGAGGATTGGCAAACATCTCAATAGATTGCTGATAAGTCATAACAAGCTAGTCCTGATGATGGTGCATCGAGCACGAGAAGCGTCAAGCGTCATTGTTCCGATTGAGTTGTTGACAGTCCACGCCGCTGATGAACCATAACCAATCATGAGGTCATCAGAGCAGGCGCGCGCCTCTCCTGATGTGCCCCATTGAGAGCCAAAGGAAAAGCGGTCTGAGGATGAATAAGACGTGAAGCGCACAGCGGCGATCACCGCGCCAGATGCGATTGTGCAAGTAGGAGCTCCCCACATGAAGCCATCACCCGACCATGTGTTAGAGGCACTTACCCACGACTGACTCTGTTGATTCCACTGCGCTGCCCCACCTGCGTTAGCGCTGCGTGTAAGCATCGCGAACGGAGAGGTTCGCGAAAGGTCTGATGAATAACTCATGTCAAGCACCTCCAAACAACAAGACGACAATAAGAGGTTAGAGAAGGGATCGAGGTCTCAATGCCTGTGATCTTCAGCTCTAAGGTTCCGCTTGATGTCAACGTGAACTCCACATCAGCTTGATCCACGTTGCTGTTGTTGTTGAAAATGTCACTATATCCCGCCATCCCATCAGCTGTTCCATCTACATAAAACTGAAAAGACACGTTTTGGTCAGCGCTGGAGCGATTAGCGAAGATTGTGGCGCTCGCCATATAGTGCCCCGCAGGAAGCGTTAAGCCATCTCCTGAGCCATTAATGACGGGCGCAGGGCTCCAGTTATGGTCAACGAGAGTTAAAGGGCAAGCGGTATTGACTGCACCGCCCGATGCCCACACAAACACCGCTGCCTCAAGCCTTGCTGATGCAGTCATGTAAGTCATTTAGAAAATCTCCCAAGCTGTGGCCGAGACTGCAACAATCGTCCTCGCATCTCCCTGAACAGTGATGTCAATCGATGCAACGCCCTCGATCGTATCGCTACCATTGGCGGCGATCGTTAAAGTGCCAGACCCAATGCGCTTGATCTCATAATTAAACCCAACAAGGCTAGAGCTCGATGCAGGCAGAGTTATTGTCATGGCGCTAGAGCTGTCAGCCCTAATAAACTGAGTATTGAAGACTGTAGGCGTTGAGAGGGCTGTTGTGGTGGTATAGGTGGAAACTGTGCCCTTGGGCGCAGGCACAGCACTAGCCTCCCAGTTTGTTGAGGTGCTGTTATAGGTGATCACATTGGCGTTAGCTACGCCCGTGAGGTCTACATCATCAAGATCACCAAGGCTCACACCTGAGATTGATGTGAGATAGCCTGCATCGTTGGTGAAGGCGCTCACATTGGTGGGAGCTCCTGTGAGATCAGAATAAGCGCCTGTGCTCGCCACAGTCGCGAGCCCAAGATTTGTGCGCGCGGTGGCAGCGTTGGCGAGGTCGCTGAGGTTGTTGGCAGCCTCAAGCATAGTGCCAGCGCTATTATCAAGCTGAGCGGTGGTGATGCTTGAGATGTTGCTTGGCACGAGCGCCTTATCAGTTGCTGTGCCTGCTGTAGCCTCTGCGTTCTCTGCGATCTCAACCAGACCCACGCTTGTCGTGGTCGCTAAGGGAGCAGGAGGTGGGTTGCTCTCCCAATTGCCTGATGTGCTGTTGTAGATCAAAATCTCGCCATCAGCGAGCCCTGTGAGGTCTACGTCAGCGAGATCGCCAATGTTCTCAGCGGAGATGTCGGTGAGGTAGCCCGCATCGTTGGTAAAGGTGCTGACGTTGGTGGGTGTACCAGTAAGGTCAGAGTAAGCACCTGTTGTTGCCACAGTAGCGAGCGTAGGCGTACCGCTCAGATCAGAGTAAGCGAGCTGAGCGTCTGCCCACTTAGTGCCATCATAGCGCAGCACCTCGCCAGCGCTCGCTGAGGTGATGGTCACATCAGTAAGATCATTAAGGCTTAATGATGCGCTATCAGTGATCTCATGTAGACGATTAGTCGATGCCCACACAAACGCGCGCGTCTGCTCGGAGTCGAGCGTGAAAGATGTTGACGCGCTACCGTCTGACAAGTCAGCAGTCGGACAGCTAACTGTGGCTGATGATGCGCCATGATTTCGGATCACAATCACACCACCAATCGCACTAGATGACGCATTGGGGATGGTTAGAGTGATCCCTCCTGTGCCGATCTCATAGTATTGATGACGATTGTCAGTGATGGCGGGAACAGTGAAATCAACGCTGATGGTGCCAAACCGATAAAAGCGCTGAGGAGCACTAGGCACAGCCTCAGCGCCCCAAAGACCTGATGTGCTGTCATAGGTCAAAACATAGTTATTGATGCCTGCACCCGCTGTGAACGTCACATCAGTGAGATCATTTAGATCAAGCGTGGGCGCTGGGAGGTTAGTGAGTTGACTGCCATCAACAGCAGGCAAGAGCCCCGACCCATCGAGCTGCACCACATTGGAGGCGCCTGTGCCGACATCGAGAGCCGCCGCTGTTCCGAGAGTAGGTGTGCCACTGAGGTCAGAGTAAGCGCCTGTGCTCGCCACAGTCGCAAGCCCAGACACATCAGCAGTGCTCAACGTGATCGCGCCTGTGCGCCCTGCAACTGAGGTCACAGCGTCAGTGTTGTCAACCTTGTCGATCTTGGAGGAGTCGAGTGTTCCACCCATGTCGGCATTGACGAGGAGGTGATCACCCACTGCCCAAGTCTTGCCTGCGTAGGTTCCCGCCACGCTGATGATGTAGAGGTCGCCCTTGGTGGCGTTGCTGAGGTCAGCGGGAGTGCTCGCGTCAAAGGTGCCTTGATAGGTGACGCCACCGACCACAGAGGCATCAACAACGCTTTTCACCTTTGCGGGAGTCATAGCAGTCACATCATTGGTGCCAGCTGTAGCCTCTGCGCTTGTAGCGATGCGGATTTTACCTGATGTTGTCTCGGTCGCGTCTGCGATAGTGACTGAGCCAGCAGATTGAGGAGGGAGGAAAAGAATGCTCATGATCTACTCCTTAGCGCGCGCTAAAGCCTGCGAGGATGGTGACAACATCGGCCCCATCGTTTTTCTTGTAAGCGATTGTGTTCACCTCGTCACGGAGAGAGCCGAGGTCATCTTGATAAATCTGCCCAACCCTAATCTCGTTGGTGGTCACATCTGAGGCCGCTGCGCGCGCCCTATATTTAATGTGCATGGCGTCACCCTCGTTGGTCACACCAAGCCACTCAAACTTGAGCCCAGCGGGACAGGCTTCACCTGTGATGCTGTCCTTGAAGTCTGCACTGCTGAGGTCGTGCCAATCACTATCAGCTACAGATGAGAGATCGATAAAGGCGCGGATAGCTCCCGCCTTGATGGGGTTCTGTACGTTAAGCCCAGGTGAAGCCATAATCAGCGCTCCTCAAAATCTTCAGGAAGTAGTCGGTAGATGTGAGCCACGCTGTCTAGCGCGCGCTCTCGCTTGATGACACCCTCGGTAGGCCCATGAGGGCTCATGCCGTGAGCGTTGCCCTCGATGGTGGGGAAGTTGCCTGACTCATCAGGAGCTCCCACACAGAGAGTGATGTGATTGCCTTGAGAAGGTGAGTGAGTGTCATCGGTGAACACAACAACGATGTCACCAGGCATAGGCTCCTCACCATCACGCAGGCGAGATGTACGCCCCCAATTATTCATGAGGCGATAACATGAAGGCATGATCTTTTTGCGTATGTCAGCGCGCAAGGCCGAGCCATAACAGAAGGCCACGAAAGCGCCACACCAAGAGAATTGTCCATCTTTGGTGTAATCCTTTTCCCATGACCAATTAAGCCCATCACGCCCCTTGATGTAGGCGTTGATGCGCTCGTAATCGCCCTCATATTGAGGCTCAGTCACATCACGCTCCCACTCAGCCTCAGCGCGCTCAATGGCGCGGCGCGCATGCTCTGAGGGATAGACAGCTCGCTCATAATAGCCACGCGCTGGCTCAGGTGAGCAGTCTAAAGACATGTGAGACACCGAGCGTTGAAGGCGTCTAACCTCATGCTCTAGGTGCTCAATCTGTGTAGAGAGTTCTGCTTTTGTAGCCATTAAGAATACTCCTGAGCCTCTGTGCTAGAGCCTAGCAGAGGAGGGCTCGCGTTGGAAGCGAGATAACCGTCTAGCTTATGGTGTGTGCTCGCTGAGTTATATGTGGTGGGCTCAAGTGTACCACCTGCTGTGGTGATACCATGAGCGGTGGTAAAGGTGATGGCTGTCTCTGAGACCGCTTGGATGATAAGCCCTGTGATGGCGTTGTCCTCGTTGCCCTCTGGCAGATAGTCCACCACATCACCCACAGCGAAGAAGTCAGCATCATAAGATGTGGTGGCGTCTGTGAAATCGTTGGCGCTGATTAAGACTGAGGTGGAGTCAACCACTGAGCTGACTGTCGCTGAGGCGTTCCATCTCACGGACGAGATGCCGAAGGAAATCAGCTCAATCTCAGCGCCCTCTCTCATAAGGTCTTGGCGAATAGAGCGAACCATACCCACCTCACCGCTCACGCCCCACTCGTCACCATAACCCTTGAGCAGAGGGGAGCTCACCGAGACATAAGAGCCCACATCAAGAAGCATACTCTGACCTGTGCCTATGCTTCCCCTCCATGATCTGATTGGATTGGAGAGCAAGCGCCAAAGGCGAGCCATGACAGGAAGGAAAGCTCCTGTGATGTCACCCACAGCGCCGCCAATGTCCTGACCTGTTAGCGCGTAGAGGTCGAGGTCGATCTTTGAGCGCTCGCCACCATAGCGGTTAATCGCCTCTTGATTGTTGAAGGTGAGCTGAGAGGTAAACTTTTGCTCCTCGATGAGCCAGTTATAGCTCACTCCAACCTGCGTCACTATGTCCTCATATATCGACCATGTAGGAGGCGCATCCGCGAGCCAATCACCCTCGCCTATGGTGGCCTTTACATCAACGCTCACCTCTGTCCCGATAGGCTGGAGCGTGAGCAGAGATGCCCCTGTTGAGGAGCGCGACATGATCAACGCACAGCCCATCAGCTTGAGGAGGTCTTGCACCACATCACGCAGGTTGACGCCCTCACCACTGATTGAGCCTGAGAAGATGAAGGGTGAGATGCCATCATAAGCCAAGAAGCTCGCCTCATCTATGTCTGATGAGGGAATAGCAAGACCGAGCGAATAAACATCATAAGGGCCATTTTTGCCAAAGCCGCCGCCACTCTCCAACAGCTTGAGCAGGATTGAACCTGGGCGCTCTCGGCTGAAGCGAGCGCCGCCAAAAATCTCAACTCGCTCAGTGTCTGACCAATCACCAAAAGAGGTAATCTCAGACCAATCTTGTCGGCGGTCAAGATGGATTAAGTAGCCTATGTTGACGCCATCATAAGAAGCCACGCTCTCATGTGTGGCCTTAATCCATTGGTAGCGCTCCTCACCTAAGTCTCGATCTGTAAACTTAACTTGAAGATCATAACTTACATCTGTGGCGATAGTAGGCAACCCTAGCGAGCCCTCAACCAAGATGGTGAGCTCACGCCTCTGATACCACGCGCGCGCGATGTCTCTGAGAGGATAGGATGCTGTCGTGTTGTCGTCATTATCAGGCACAGACAGCTTGAGCTTGATACCTTCTGAGGCGGCGCGTTGGCTCCCCTCTTGGCGCAGGTCGAGCGGATAGCCTATGCGCTCGACATTACCAAATGGCTCATAAGGCACGATCCCAAAACCAAAGCCATCACCCACCCACCGCTTAGGCTCGTATGCTTTACCATCAACCACCAAGCGCTTCAGCGAGGCGTTGCTCAGCACGATATAAGGTCTCGTCACACCTGGTGGTCGCGTGGCTCTTACGTGCACTGAGTTCCCTCGGCTGATGCTGAGGTGAGCCCATGCTGCTCTCTCGTTCCCAATCGGGGTGAGATCAAAGTTAGCATCAGAGCTTAACTCAGCGCGCAGTACATCGGGCCAAGGTTTAACCTCTGATGTGCCTAGCTTAACAGCTTTATTCTCAATCTTTGGGTTTGTGCGTACCCTGTAAAAGTCAGCCCCTGCCTCTGTTCCGCTCTGAGATAGCCCCTCGCTCTTGTCGGTATCATAGCCACCTGGGATCAAATAGACTTTAACCCCAGGTGCCTCAAGGTAGGCGTATCGAGGGTGAGGAGTTGCGTAGTTCTCGTCATAGCCATCAGGCAGACTAGAGCTAAACATCTGCAAATTGTCGGGTTGATAAGGAGTAAACTGATAGGTGCCTGCCACCTCATCAATCAGATACTTATCGATGTAATAAACCGAGTCATTATCAAGCCCCACACCCCAATCAAACCAAGAGGCGCGTGAGCCATCAAAGTAATGAAAATCTTGCACTAGCTTGGTTGAGATGCGCCCTCGGTCTGACAGCTCAGTGTCGATCAGCGCACTGATAGGAAGCAGGCTGAGGCTCACCACACCTCCCTCCTCAACGATGGGCGAGGAGTCAAGGAAGCCGTTGACGAGCTCCACGAAGTCACTGAGCGATCCATCGGGGTATTGCTGAGCCACCCACAGCGAGGCGCGCCGACCTCTAAAGGTGGTAATGGCTGATGTGACCTCTGGCACAAATGAGCCAAAGTCAGCGATCCTATGAGATTGGCGCTGAGAGCCACCGACCGCGCGCGCTGTATAGGTGAGGCGCGCCCCGCCTGTGATGGAGGTGTAGCCTGTCACCTTGAGTGTCTCTGCACCAATGTGCATCACAGCAGGGAAGCTCAGCGCTGAAGGCTCAGTGTCGATGTCGAGCGTTCCGCTGTCGCTGTCATAGTCCAAGTCTTCGATGATCTGAGCCCTGAAGGGAGCCTCAGCGCGAGCGCCACAGCGCCCGAAGATCACAGCAGGGTCGCTCTCTCCTCCTCTAGTGCGATCACTCGCCAAGGAGATCGTGACAGCGCCATAAGAGGCGATGCCACCGCTTGGATCGATGGAGCCAGAGAAGGCCCCCACATCAACAATCGCGCGCTGATTGGTGTAGTTGATACCATCAACAACCACAGCGCTCATGTTGGCGCTTGATGGGTCTACATCATGTGAGGTGTAGCGAGTAGGGAGGCCTGCGATTTCAAGCACAAAGACGCGCCGCGCGTGTTGATCGGTGATCATGTAGCCTCCTGATAAATGTCAAAGACGTTGAGGTTATAGATGAGCGCGCCCTCGGTCTGTATGCAGAGCGTCAAGACCTGCCCTCTATAGGCTGCGGGAATATATAGAGGGCGAGGCGCTGAGAAGTCCACAAAGCCCCCCGATGGAATAGGCACAGGCTCAGCCCC
>JGI11705J14877_10001397_pt1 | contig 13879 bp, 10 predicted proteins | sample Etolaghawater15m_FD_14877 | JGI IMG/M metagenome (IMG submission 14877) | reverse complement strand
ATCTGACTTCAACACTGTTAAAGCGTTGGTCACTGGTGAAGTGGACACGTTCCTTGGTTTCAAGTTCATCACTCTTGGTGATCGTGACGAAGGTGGCTTGGCAATCGACGGTTCTTCTGACCGTACATTGTTCGCTTTCCACCGCGACGCAATTGGCCTTGGTGTTGGCATGAACCAGACATCTCGCGTTGACTACATCCCTGAGAAAACTTCTTTCTTGGTTGCGTCAATGTTCTCAGCTGGTGCGGTAGCGATTGATGACGAAGGTATCGTCAAAATCACTTGCCGTGAATCATAAGGAGGACTAAGTAATGGCTTTTGACAAAACTAACTTCCAGCCAATCGGCGGACAAGCTAAAGCAGGAAATGCTCCACAAATGTTTTCATATGTGGCTCCTACTGCTGATGCGATTGCAGATATTGACGATTCTGGTTACTTCAATGATGTCGCGGACATCTTAAAAGTTGGTGATCGTATCTACGTTTGGGATTCAAGCGTACCTACGGCCAGTGATCTGATTGTCTTGTCAAACACAGGCACAGTTGTTGACACAGGTAATGCAACTGCATTAACTGTATCCAACACTTAATAGATTGGCTCCCCTCCGGGGGAGCCTTTTCTAATGAGGTGATACATGGCATCTGGTGATACCAAGCTGTCCATCTGTTCGGACGCACTTATTCTACTAGGGGCATCGCCTCTTTCGTCGTTTTCGGAAGGCACTGACGCAGCTCAGATCTGCGACCGGCTATACGACGACCTCAAAGATTCAATCATTGCTTCCTACCCTTGGTCCTGGTCATTTAAGAAAGTGCAGCTGGCACGTCTGACATCGACTCCGGTCAATGAGTGGAAGTATCAGTATGCGTTACCTGGTGACCGCATTGCGGGTGTACGCGCAGTGTATGCATCAACAGCTACCGGCATCTCTCCAATCCAATACGGCTGGGAGATCCAAGGCGACAAGCTCGACTCAAGTGAAGAAACAATCGTGGTGGACTACCAGTTCGCACCCAATGAGTCGGCACTACCTACCTATTTCGTGCAGCTGCTGAAGTACGCAATGGCGGCTGACATTGCTGAGACAGTGACTGATCAGATCACCAAGGCTGACTACTTTGAGCGCAAGGCGTTCGGGTCACCTGGAGAAAACCGTCGTGGTGGGTACTTCCGCCAGGCAACATCAATTGACGGATCAACAAACTCTGTCGATGCAATTGAAGACTACACTCTGACCGCTGTGAGGTTCTGATGAGCCGCGTCATCCAGGTGCAAACAAACTTCACATCTGGCGAACTCGATCCCAAGCTCAGAGCCAGGATCGATCTTCAGCAGTATTACAACGGCTTAGAGACAGCGACAAACATTGTTGTCCAACCACAAGGTGGCTTTACCCGTCGAGACGGCAGTAAGTACATTGCAACGCTACCGACCCCAACAAACGATGCAGTGCGCATGGTCCACTTTGAGTTCTCAGTCAACGACAGTTATATGCTGATCTTCATTGATGAGCAGATGTATGTATTCAAAGACGGCGTCCAGATCACTAACATCAACGGATCTGGCAATGATTATTTATCTGTTGCCAAGATCACAGACAGCATCATCCCAGAGATGTGCTGGGCGCAGTCAGCGGATACGTTGATCATTGTCCACAAGGACATGATCCCTCAAAAAATATTGCGTGGAGCAAGTGATTCGTCCTGGACGATCTCAGATCTATCTTTCGACTTTACACCTCAGTTTGCGTTCAGCATCAGCACCGACGTGAGGACATCTGCTGGCCACCTGACCCCTGATGCAGCTGAAGGCAACATCACGCTCACAGCGCAACACGCAAACTTCAGCGCATCAGACATTAATCAATACATCAACGTCACCCCGCAGGGACGTATTCGTATTGTTGATTTCATCAGCACTACTGTGGTGAAGGGCATCTCTGAAGTGCCGTTGTTTGACGACTCAGTCATTGACGCAGCTGATTGGGAGGTTGAGTCAGGCTATGAGGATGCTTGGTCAGCGACAAGAGGCTGGCCACGCAGCGCAGTCTTCTACGAAGGACGTCTATACTTTGGCGGGTCGGACTCCCTGCCTTCAACCCTGTGGGGTAGTCGCGTAGGTCAGTTCTTTAACTTTGACCCAGGCGAGTCATTTGACGACGCAGCACTTGAGGCGACGTTAGATACAGGACGTTTTAACGCTATCATCGATTTGTATGCTGGTCGTAATCTTCAGATCTTTTCTACCGGCGGTGAGTTCTACATTCCGCAAACTCTGGGTGATCCGATCACTCCAAGCAATCTGTCGGTCCAAGAGCAAACATCGCATGGTGTGAAGCCTGGCATACGGGTAGTAAACGTCGATGGTGCTACGGTATTCGTGCAGCGCCAGGGTAAGACTCTGGCTGAGTTCATCTTCAGTGACACGGTCAACGGTTACGTCGCAACCAAGATTTCTTTGCTGTCATCACATCTGCTAAAGACTCCGGTCGAGATGGCAGTGCGCAAAGCCACGTCAACAAACGAAGGCGACCGACTCCTGATCTTAAACGATGAAGACGGTTCGATTGCCTGTTACACATTGTTGCGCTCAGACAACATCATTGCCCCAACAGAGTGGACGACTGATGGTACATATTTGTCCATTGGAGTAGACATTGCTGATACTTACGCAGTAGTGAAACGAAACATCAACGGCAGCGATGCGTACTACGTTGAGATCTTTGACGCAGACGTGACCCTTGATTGCGCTAAGACTGCGACCGTAGGCAGCAGCACAGCCTCTGTGAGCGGACTTTCCTTCCTAGAAGGGGAAACGGTCAAGATCATTCGTGATGGCGTTGTAGAGCCAGATCAGGCAGTCTCAAGCGGAGCGATCACATTTGAGATTGCAGCAGAGGAGTCATATTCAATTGGCCTTAACTTTACGCCAACGGTGACTACCCTTCCTGTTGAGCCGAGGTTGTCTTCAGGCAACATTCGTGGATTCAAGAAGCGCATCCTAGAGATCAACAGCGAACACTCCGAGTCACAGGCCGTGACGGTCAATGGTGAGCAAGTTGCGTTCAGGGCTTTTGGCGAGGACAATCTAGACCGAGCAGTGCAAGCGTTTACTGGCGTCAAGAGAAGTGGACCTCTTCTCGGTTATGTGAACGAAGGCAAGATTACAATCACACAAACAGTGCCACTGCCAATGAACGTATTGGCCCTGGACTACAAGGTTTCGATAGGACAGTAGTATGATAGCAAAGTTAGCGGCAGCCGCTGGATCAATGACTACTCTACAAGTTGTCGGGACGGCTCTCTCAGCAGTCAGCTCAATTCAGCAAATGCAAGCCGGTCGCGCCCAGGCGGCAGCTTATCGCGCTCAAGCAAAGCAGGAAGAGCTGAAGGGCAAGCAAGCTGCATTGCAGTATCGGCAACGCGGCGTTGAGACATTGCGGAATATTAACCGCAATATTTCAGCAGTCACCGCTAAAGCAGCAGCTGGATCAATAGACCCATACTCTGGAGCGCCTTTGTCGTTAAAAAATTATGCACGAAAGGTCGGCGCTGAAGAGTATTACTTGGACCAGGAGAACGCATCCTTGGCCTTAATTACCGGCGAGATGAATCGAGATCAAAACCTGATGGCAGCTCAACAGGCTAGACGTCAAGGTATGTACAATGCGGTCGGCACTCTGGCAACAACGGCATTGACCCTAGGTTCAATTGGCGGCCCTAGTAGCAACATTGGAGGTTTTGCTGGTGGAGGCTCTGTACAAGGTGCGGTAACAAATACCATCTACCCCACAACTGGCAGTATCGGTATGCCATCAATGGTTCCTGGAGGTTAATTCATGGTAATGCCACGTTATCAGCGCAGAGGAATCGGAATTGCAGCAATGCCATCAGTGTCGACTGTTGGGTTGCAGGAATCTGCGCGCACAAGTCAATCCTTAGCAGCTGCCCTTGATCGAGTATCGGGTTTTGTGTTTAAGCGAGCGGAGCTAGAGGCTCAAATCAAGGGTGCCGAGTTTGGTGCGCTAAACACTCCTACGCTTGAAGAGCTAAAAGACGGTGATTACCGAATCTCTGGAGAGGTTGCCGGGGATCAGATGACCGTCTTTGGTCAGGCAGCGCGCAAAGCATCCTTGGAAGGGCTGCTAACAGAATTTGAAATGGAAGCGAATAGAGCCATGACTGAGCTGCGAGTTCAGTTTGCTCAAGAAGAAATCTCTGCTGAACAGCTGCGCGCTGGCATAGCCGACATCAATCAGGGATTAACAGAAGCATTATCATCAGTCGATCCAGTGTCAGCGTCAGCCTTAACAAAAGGAATCCAGACAACAGGTAATTCTGTATATCTCAATGCGTTGACAAAAGAACAAGAGCTGCGGCGCAAGCAAAAAGAAGTTATTGCTGAAAGAGAAATGCGCGCATTGATTGACGGCGTTGAAGATGTTGTGCCTGGAATGGTTGAGGAGATCGTTAGAGCTGGCCCAACACTTGATGCAAATGGGAACCTCATCACTATTGAAGACAAGATAGAAAATATCATCTTGCCAGAATTAGAACGGATGAGCATCGAATTGTCTGATCCAGAGTTCTACTCCAAATATGCAGACGAAGTTCGTCAAAAGATCAGCGATACAAAGGTTGCAGTAGTTTTTGAAACGGTCACTCAAGATACGCTTAATTTGTTTTCTGGTGATGAGCAGCTGCAATCAAAGACCCTTGAGCAAAATCCAAAAATCAAAGCGATCTATGACGAGCTGACAGTCGAAGAGCGTCAGAAGGTGCGTGAGCAAGTTGATGCTTTCCTGGATGAAGAGCAGACAGAGCGAGATGAAGCGGAGCAAAGGTTAATACGGCAACGCGAAAAAAGGGCATTTGAGCTATCTGTTCAGGTTCAGCAAGCAATTACGCAGAATGTCCCTGAAGACGAAATCAAAGAGCTGATCGTTCAACTTGAAAATACAGATCCGTCAAAGGCCGCGTCGTTTAGGCAAGTGGCGTTGAGCGGAGGCGGTCAAGTTGACCAGGCAGACGTCACGCGACAGTTGCTCATCGCCAAGACAAATGGGCGTCTAACGATTGAGATGCTGAACAAAGCGTACTCAGATCGACACATCACCAAGTCAACCTATGAGTCGATGTTCACCAGCTATGGGCAACAGCAGGACAGTCGTTACAAAGATGGTTTGACTGTCCTCAAAAATGCGATTGGTTATCCCGAGTATGATTCGGTTGCAAATGGTCCAGTGCAGCGTGATGCAGTAATTGCGGTTGCAGCAATTGAAAACGAGTTTTTGCGTGAACGTGAAGAGAAACTGAAGGCTGGCGAGACGCCTCCAGACCCGTTTGATTTCTTCAATCAAAAAGCATTGGACGCAAAAAGGTACAGCCCAGAGCAACGTCAAAACGACATCAACGCAGTGCTGAATGTTTATGGTTACGATGGGTTTGAGTCTTGGGCCGGTATGTTGGAACAGGCGAAAAAAGACTTTGACCAAGGAGTCATTACGCCAACTAAATATAACTCCATCAAGGGACCGCTTGAGAAACTAATAGAGAACAACGTATCGTTTGGTCCCTATGAGGAAGGACAATGAACTTTGACTTTGAAGACAGCTACGGCAAGCTAATTGATCTGAGCCAGGGTGACGACAAAGTCTTCATTCAACCTGACGGCACCAAGATCAAAGCAAGTCAGATTCCTCCAGAGCCACAGGTGACGGAGATCACTGAACCGTCTCCAGCGTTTGGTCAGCCTGGTCAATCTCTGTTTGGCGTCACAACCAGGACTGCTGACATTCGTCCAGAAGCAGCTGCTCCGCCAGAACTTAAAGAAGTTAGTTATGGCGACATACTCAAAGCTACATCTCAGGTAGTTGCTGGTATGCCACCAGGTGTTATTGCAGGAGTTGCAGGAACCCCAGCGGATCTTGCTGGCTTAATCTATGGTGGATTCCAGGCTGCAACTGCTGAGGAAGGTCAGCGCCTAGAATCGTTCATGGAAGGCTTAGACAATCCGCTGACTCAAGCTCTTGGCTCTGAGCAATTCCTGGGCATCATTGGCGATGTTGTCGATTTTCTTCCAATCTCTGAAGATGCGAAATCATTCGTTAAAGGTGGGGCAGAAGCAGGATCGTTCCTGGGCTTACCAGCAACCGTGACGGCTGCTATTGCTAGCGGCGCCAAAGGGATGAAGGGTGCCAAGCAAGCAGCTGACACAGCTAGTGCAGTGACGCTAGTTGATGAGGCTGTTGATGCGCTCGCGCCGATCATCATTGAGAACCCAGAGGCTGGACCGCTTGATCGCTCGCAGTTGCCTCCAAGGGTGGAGCGTCCAGAAGCAAAGCCATCTGAGATTGATGAGCTTGGTTTCGTGCTGAAGTCACTAGAGGTTGCCAAGAACTTGCAGCAGAAGCGCGGCACAGCGCAGCAGTTCCTGAAACGGCTAGAGCAGAATGGCGTAAGCGCAGAAGAGATCGATGCGCTCGGGTTGCGTGAAAAGTTCAGTGATCCGAATGAACAGATTACACGAGATCAGTTTGTGCAAACTATACGAGATCGACGTATAGAACTAGAAGAAAGCACCAAAGGATCAGATCTTGTTGATGGCGACGAATTTGACCTTAGTGACATAACTTTCGGCGAAGGTACTCCAGATCGTGATTCGATGAATTGGCAGGGTAGAGCTGAAGACTATATGTATGAGATCAAAGAAGGCGATGAGTACGCCATTGATTCAGTTCTTGGTCGACTAAAACAGAATTATCCAGACGATTATTCGGATGAGCAAATTGAAAGCATCAAGCAATCTTTGCTGCTAAAAGAGATGGATCAGCTTGATGCTAGGGATAGAAGCAATATCGATGATGCTGCGTATGACGTTGCTGAAGACGAGTATATGCAAGATCCATATATGGAATATCGAGCTAATGAAACAGACAACTACACTATTTATGGTAACGATGAGATTGGCTATCAGGTCTTACGGTACGGCAGTGAGCGCGTCAATGATCGCGAGGTTTACAGTTTAAGCGAGGCGCAAGTTATTGCTCGTCAGGATGCTTATGAGCAGGGTGATTTAGCTGGAGTGGAGTCTGTCACTGAAGCGCGGTTTGAAAACTTTATGCTGCCAGGCGGTGAAAACTACCGAGAGATTTTGTTGCGAGATCCTGGCACACCTACGGGCGGAAGCAAAAGCCACTGGTCTGAAGACGATGTCATTGGTCACGTTTTAGTCAAAGACCGAGTCGATGCTCAGGGCAACAAAACACTGTACGCAGAAGAGGTGCAGTCAGACTTTGCTCAGTCAGCAAGGCCAAGCAGCGCAGAAAAGACACGCATGGAAATGGCAAAGAGTCGGGTGGCCGCTGCGCAAAGAGATGTGGAGTTTGCAAACGAGCAAATTGAACAGATGCGAAGCCAAATTCGATCTATCGAAGAAAGCATGGCAGGGATGAGCGCTATTGAAAAAACTGAGGCGTTCAAAAAGATTGAGGCAATAAACAAAGAGATTGCCCCTATGGAGCGCCGCGCTGAGAGCAGTAAAAGAGATATTGACTATTTCCAAGACACTATTGCCGAGACGGAAACAAACATCGCAAACAGAGCAGAAAAAGTTGGCAAGACCAGGTTTGTCAAAGATACGCAACAATGGCTGCGTCCAACCCTGAAGCGGTTGATCGCCAAAGCGATTGAAGAAGGGTATGACACTGTCTCTGTGCCGCCGTTCCAGGTTGTACATGAAAGATGGAATGAGGACTACGGAGACTTCTATCGCAAGTCTGTGCCGAACACCCTGCTCAAAATAGCAAAGCAACTAGATCCCAACGCAAAACTTGAATACTCTGATCTTGTTGGTAGCGCCTACCCAGAGTTAAGAGGGGCAGCGGCGGATCGAGGTGTCAGCGCAGGGACAAATGGATTAGATCGGACGCCGACAATTAAGATTACCCCAGCAATGCGAGAAGCGTATCAAGAGAAAGGTCAGTCGCTATTTGTGCCAGGGGCTGCGACCATCGTTGCAGGAAAGCTAGTAGTCGACAAAGTGACTAAGGAACAGGAAGATGATCGAGCAAAAGCTACAAGATAAAATTGAAGACGTTGCAGCTGTCACTCTTCAGGAAAATTTAGAGCTGACAGAGCCAGCAGCTGAAAACCCTACTCCTGTTTCTCAAGCCTTGCAGAGTGAACCTGAGATTTTGGTTGCTCCTGATGATGAGCCGGTCCAGGTTGCCGGTGTCATTGGCGCTACAAAAAAGATTCTCAGTGAGCGGCTCAAGGAAGCGGAAGAGCAATCAGTGCCTAAGCTGCCTGATCAACCCATCATTGAGATCGGTGATGAAATCATTATTCGCCAGGTTGACCCAGCTGAGATCAAAGCAATTGAAGATGCATTTGGCGGCAAGTACACCAAGAGCCTAGACTTCCCAGCAATCATTGGGAACATGGAAGACTTTGACGTCCAAGAGTGGATGGAGAAGTTCAAGGACGCTAACTCAGAGCTGATCGAACTACAACGTCGCGGGTCGATTCGCATTGAAGACGCTCTGGCCTATGCACAAAAACGTGACCTAGGCACCATCATTACGTCTTGGCTCCAACGCAGTCCAGGGCAGCCAGCCAACGTGGAAGATTTTGTTGCCGGTATGGTTGCGCTAGATGGCGTGGTTACTTACACAAGATCATTGATGAAGCAGCTGGATGAGCTTGATGCGCTTGAGGTGATGGATGAAGCGCAAGCAGCTCAATACCCAATCCTAGAAAGACAATTTCTGACGTTGATGACAGTCCAGGGTCGATTGGCTGCAAACGTCTCTGGTGCTGTTTCTGAAGGCGCTAGACTCCCTGCAACAGCTGGAGTCCTGAAGCGTCAAGGTTTGCCAGATTACGCACGACGCGCACAAGAGTTGGGCGCAATGGTTGAGCGCGGCGACTTCAAAGATATACGCTATCTGCGTGAAGCAATGATGAGCCTAGAATCAAAAGATGCTCAAATTAGGTTTTCAAACAAAATCCTTGAAGCCGCGTCGCTGACTTATCAGACAATCAACACGATCTGGATGAATTCAATGTTGTCAGCAATTCCAACTCACGTTGTGAACATGGCATCTAACATTGGCTTCCAAGGTCTTGATTTACTTGAGACGACCGTAGCAATTGGAATCGGTAAAGCTCGGCAAGCTGGTGCTGCCCTAACAGGAAGAAAGTTAAGCCCTGAAGATATGCGTTATGCATCAGAGGCAGTTGCTCAGGTTGTTGGAATGTATAAAGGCATGATGGACGGATTCATGCTAGCTGGTCATGCACTGAAGACGGGAGAGCCGTATGACCTAGCAACCAAGCTAGACATTAGTAGGCGTCGACCGATTGGAGACACCAGAGATTACAGTGTTATGTTGCAGCAAATCAGGAACAAACAGGTCGGCCCAGCAATGCTTAACTTTGTTGCGTCCCTGTATGAGATCCCTGGCCGGTTCCTGATGGCTGGTGACGAGTTCTTCAAGTCTATGGGGTATCGCGCTAGCCTGTATAAGCAAGCTGAGTTTGAGGCAAAGAAAGCCAAGGAAATTGAGTTGCGCAACGGGAAATCAGCGGAAGAGGCAAACGCCAGGGCAATTGAGGTTCGCACAAGGATTCTTGATAACCCTGCTGGCATTGAGTCGATGACAGCTCAAGAAGCATCACGCGAACTGACAATGACATCTGAGCTGACTGGAATATTCAGGAGCTTGCAGACAACATTCAACTACCCAATCCTCAAGCAGTTCCTGCCCTTTGTTACAGCACCGCTCAATGAGTTTCGGAATACATATCAGCGCATCCCACTGATTGGATTCGCTAGCCCTAAAATGGCCAGTGACCTGATGGCCGGTGGTCGCAGAACTGATATAGCCTTAGCCAAGCAAACAACAGCAGCTGGTATTGCTGCGATAACAGTGAACATGGTTGGAACTGGGTTTGGGGAAGGTGAAAAGGTAGTTATCACTGGAGCAGGGCCGAGAGATCAGAAAGCTAGAAATGCGTTTGAGCGATTAGGGTTGCAGTCATACTCCATTCATATCAGGGACGAAGAGCTGTACGAACAGTCCGGTGGAAAAAGAATTGTATATCGCTCCTACCCTTACAGCCGCATGGGGCCGATGTCAGGCATCTTGGCTATGGCTGCTGACTTCAGTTACTACTCTCAATACGAAAACGATTACAGCACCAACGAGGCTCTGGCTCACGCTTATGTATTGAGTACGGCTGAATATCTTATTCAGATGCCTTACCTTCAGTCGCTGCAAGATATTATGAGTGCTGTGCGTAGTGATGATGCGCAACAAGCAGTCCCAGCGATTATTAGTAAGATTGCTCAATCTCAGGCGGAGTATCTAATTTCAGCGGCACCGGGTAACTCAGCCCTGGGCCGATCTGTCATTCGCGGAATCTATGAAGACCCTACGGTGTACTCAACCCTGATCCCAGAGGAAGGCCCATTCGGTGAGATACCGCAGGAGCTTCCGCAGTGGACTCATCCATTTTATCAGGCGTTGCAACGCCAGGCGTCGTCCAACTGGATCTTTAATCAACGCGAAGGCTTGTATCCGACATTAAGTATTTGGGGCGAAGAGCGTGAGCGCGGGTTACCTGGATTCAATCAATTCTGGTCGCCGTGGAGAATCAAAGATTCCAAGTGGAATCAGTTGGATATGGAGATGGTACGCTTAGGTAAAGGGCTTCCAGAGTTACCACGCCAGTATAGAGGCGTGACGTTGACAGATAAGCAAATGCATCGCTGGACAATCCTGACCAACCAGATTGACTCAAAGCGCCGCGTTGAAGGCATGACTGGGTACAACATAAATGCACCAACTTTGAAAGAGAAGTTGCTTGATCAAATCTCAGAAACTAATTACTTGAGTAAATCTGCCAAGGATCGAGACTGGGCATTGAGCCAATTATCTAGCACTTACAACAAATATCGAGAACTAGCCTGGGAGCAGCTCAAGACAGAGCCTGGAATGGAAAGATTGCAGCGCTTAGAAGACGAGGCTGACAAGCCTACGGCAATGCCGAGAACGATGTTTTCTCGGTAATTTTTATGGTAAAAAGGCAGTAATTTCAGAGGACTTGTAAATGGCTGACTACAACATCAACGCAGTAGATCGAAAAGTCTCTTACACCGGCTCGGCTGGTGTGGGACCGTACAGCTTTTCGTTTGAGATTCTAGTTGAAGATGACATCGCCGTTTACTTCAACGAGACGCTACTGACCAAGACCACAGATTACTCGGTCACGATCAATGCCAACGGCACCGGCTCAGTCACACTGGTTGTCAATGTCGGCGGAAACATTCCTGCGACGCCTGATGCAGATGACCTGGTTGTCATCCTGGGCGCTAAGGACATTGAGCGCACCACTGACTTTGTAACAGCCGGTGACCTACGCGCTGCGTCGCTGAATGAGCAGCTCGATGCGCTGACCATCTTTATGCAGCAGATCAAGGAAGAGGTGGATCGCTCAGTTAAGGCGCCAGCCTTTGATCCGACTGGCATCTCAATGACGCTGCCGAAGAAGGCAAACCGCGTCAATGCGTTTATTGCGTTTGATGCAAACGGTGACGTATCAGCTGCCGTACCATCGGACGACGTGACGACTCTGGCGGAAGTTGCGACAGACATCGCGACACTGGCAGACATTGAAGACGGCACCGACGCAACGGATGCAATCCAGACAGTCGCAGGGATCAGCGGCAATGTCACGACTGTCGCAGGAATTAGTAGTAACGTCACTACGGTTGCGGGAAACACGTCAAACATCAATGCGGTTGCAGCTGATGCGACGGACATTGGCACAGTCGCCACAAACATCGCGTCGGTCAACACAGTGGCAACCAATATCGCGGATGTCATTACAGTTGCCAACGATCTGAACGAGGCCATCTCTGAAGTTGAGACAGTTGCTGACGATCTGAATGAGGCAATCTCAGAGATCGACACAGTTGCGACAAACATTGCCAACGTCAACGCAGTCGGTACTAACATCGCAAACGTCAACACGGTTGCCGGGATTGACTCAGATGTCACAGCAGTGGCAGCAGATGCGACAGACATCGGTACAGTTTCAACCAACATTGCAAACGTCAACACAGTCGCTGGCATTAGCGGCAACGTCACAACAGTTGCTGGTATCTCATCTGACGTGACAGCAGTCGCAGGGGACGCAGTAGACATCGGCACTGTGTCGACAAACATTGCAAACGTGAACACAGTCGCTGGGATCTCTGGCAACGTGACAACGGTTGCAGGGATCAGCGCAAACGTCACGTCGGTTGCCGGTAATGCGGCGAACATCAACACAGTCGCAGCTGACGGCACAGACATCGGAGTCGTTGCCGGGTTATCAGCAGACGTACAAACCCTTGCCGACATCCAAGACGGTACTGTTGCGACGACAGCAATCTCAAGTCTTGCAGCCCTGGAGACAGAGATCCTTGGACTCTATGCCCAGCTTGCAGACATTGCGACGAAGGTGAATCGCTCTGGCGACACAATGACAGGTGACCTGATCCTCAACACCACTGGTGCATTGACACTGCCAGTCGGTACAGAGGCACAGCGTCCTACACCAGTCAAAGGTATGTTCCGGTTCAACGATGACGAAGATCAGTTTGAAGGCTATGACGGTGCTGCATGGGGTGCTGTCGGTGGTGGTAACACGGCTGTCGTCGGATGGGAAAACCAGATCACAGTCGCAGAGAACTACACAATCACAACAGGTAACAACATGGTAAGCGCAGGGCCGGTCACGATTGACACAGGCTTCACGGTAACCGTACCAACAGGATCAAGATGGGTGGTGGTTTAAGATGGCACTTGAATTAAACGGAACAACAGGCGTATCGCTTGTACAGGATGGGGTGGTAGCAACTGCTGACCTTGCAGATAACGCTGTCACCTCTGCGAAACTGTTTTCCGGTTTTGCGAATGGGATTACTGAAGCTGATGCTTGGCGTATTTCAACAACTTTAGCTTTAGCAAATAGCGCTGTTGTTTCTTCCAATTGGGAGCGAGTTGATACTGGTGGACAAGATGGGTTTGGCAAACTTGGAACGGGGTTGTCTGAGTCTTCTGGTATTTTTTCGTTTCCATCTACCGGATATTGGTGGATCAATTTTTTTGCGACCTGCACTAGAACTAATACCGAGACCGATGAGATAGGAATGGGGTTAAATGTCACAAACGATAATTTTACTGGAGACTCTATATCGGTTGAGGTTTTAGATTCAATTTTCAAACTCAATACTACAGGCTCGGTTTCAGGAACTTTTCTGTTCAACATTACAGATACAGCGAATCAAAAGTTTAGGTTTAAGATGGTGACTACAGCAGGAAGTGGTACTGCATTTGTAGGTAATACCGGAAAAAGTTATACAGGATTTAGCATATTTAAGGTGGCAGAGGTATGACGGACTTTGTACAAGAAGCATTAAAAGCCCTGCGTCCTGACACTCCTAACTGGTATGGATGGGCAAAAGTTGACGCAAACGGAAACAAGATTCCAAACGATCAGCGTATGTGTTGGGAACACGCCATTGTTATTCAGGACGGTGTGACCAAGCCAACTGAGGCTGAGTTTGATGCGAAGGTAGCAGAACTCCAAGCGGCTTATGATGAAGCTAATTCAGACATTTCAAAGCTACGAGCCGAACGCAACCAACGTCTCGCTAACACAGACTGGTGGGCATCATCTGACCTGACGATGACAGCGGCACAGACAGCCTACCGCCAAGCATTGCGGGATATTACAGAGACATACACGAGCCTAGACGATGTGGTCTGGCCGGAGGTTCCTAATGAGTAAGGTAGCAATCAAGGGCAACGCAAGCGGCACAGGTACG
>JGI11705J14877_10001396_pt1 | contig 13880 bp, 14 predicted proteins | sample Etolaghawater15m_FD_14877 | JGI IMG/M metagenome (IMG submission 14877) | reverse complement strand
CCTTTCTACGCAGAATCGGGTGGACAAGTAGGTGATACTGGAAGCTTAACAGAAGGAATGCATAGCTTTCACGTAAACAATTGCCAAAAACAATCTAAGACGTTCTTGCACATGGGTGTGGTAACGGCTGGAACCATTTCTGTTGGCCAGGTGCTTAACGCTCGTATCGATGTGAATGGTCGTCGTTCTTCCGAACGTAATCACTCAGCAACGCATTTATTGCATGCAGCTTTAAGAACCGTTTTGGGTACACACGTACAGCAAAAAGGTTCATTAGTTACGCCTGAACGTCTACGTTTTGACTTCTCTCATTTTGAGCCTATTAAGCCTCAACAACTACTTGAGATTGAAAAGCTTGTTAATAAAAATATCATGGAAAACAATACCGTAGGTATGAATGAAATGGATATTGAAGCGGCCAAAGAGAAGGGTGCAATGGCACTGTTTGGTGAGAAGTATGGCGATGTGGTTCGTGTCGTTGATATGGGCGAATTCTCTGTAGAGCTTTGTGGCGGAACTCATGTTTGTTCAACTGGTCAGATTGGGCCATTTAGATTGTTGTCTGAGACAGGTATTGCTTCTGGTGTTCGTCGTGTTGAAGCGGTAACCGGTGAAGGTGCATGGGCTGCAATTTATGAAGATGATAAAACATTACTAAATGTTGCTTCAAGTGTTAAGTCTGATAAGCAACAGGTTGAGGCAAAAGTAGCTCAACTTGTAGCAGACCATAAAGAGCTGGAAAAACAGTTTAAGCAACTACAGTCTAAAATGGCTTCTTCTCAAGGTGATGATCTTGCAAACCAGGCGACTAAAGTCAGTGATGTAAGCGTGTTAGCTGCTCAGTTAGAAGGTGCAGACGTCAATACACTTCGTGAAACGTTAGACAAGTTGAAAGATAAGTTAGCTCCAGCAGCAATTGTATTGGCAGCAGTAGATGGCGAGAAAATTTCTCTCGTTGCTGGTGTCTCTAAAGAAATTACAGGCACGTATAAAGCTGGTGAATTAGTTAATCATGTTGCTCAACAGGTTGGTGGCAAAGGGGGCGGACGCCCAGATATGGCTCAAGCTGGTGGTAATGATCCAAGTAAGTTAGCAGAGGCATTGGCTTCTGTTCAGGCATGGGCTGAATCAAAGTAATTTTAGTAAATCACTTTAAAGCAAAAATATAAATATAAAGATATAAAAATGGCATTAATTGTTCAAAAATTTGGTGGAACTTCGGTAGGGAATGTCGAACGTATCCAGCATGTTGCAACCCAAGTTGCAAAAACGGTCAGTGAGGGTAATCAAGTTGTGGTTGCGGTCTCTGCAATGAGTGGTGAAACAAACCGTTTGACTGCATTAGCGAAAGAGATGCAAACACGACCAACAAAGCGTGAGATGGATGTTTTGTTAACCACTGGTGAACAGGTGACTATTGCATTGCTAAGTATGGCACTACAAGAAAGAGGATGCCCAGCAATCTCTTATACAGGCTGGCAAGTACCGATTACGACAGACAATGTTCACTCTAAAGCGCGTATTGAACATATTGATAATGAAAAGATTTTAAATCAAGTTTCAAAGGGCAAGGTAGTTGTTGTTGCAGGTTTCCAAGGTGTTGGAGCTGACGGTGATATTACTACGTTAGGTCGTGGTGGTTCAGATACTACCGCCGTGGCATTAGCCGCAGCTTTAAATGCAGACGAATGCCAAATTTATACCGATGTGGATGGCGTTTACACAACCGATCCACGAGTTGTACCAGAAGCTAAGCGTTTAGATACGGTAACGTATGATGAAATGCTTGAACTAGCCAGTTTAGGGGCTAAAGTTCTACAGATTCGATCAGTAGAGTTTGCTAGTAAATATAATGTACCATTAAGGGTATTGTCCTCCATGAAAGAAGGTGGTGGAACTTTAATAACGACAGAAAATAACTTTAAGGAAAGTGATATGGAAAAGCCACTCATTTCAGGAATTGCATTTAGCCGAGATGAGGCAAAGTTAATGATTTTAGGTGTGCCAGATAAACCTGGTGTGGCTTATCAGATTCTTGGCCCTGTATCAGATGCCAATATTGAAATAGATATGATTATCCAAAACCAGGGTGTTGATGGTACAACAGACTTTACCTTTACGGTAGGGCGTGGTGATATGGAAGCAGCGTTAGAAATTTTACAAATTACGGCTAATCATTTAGGCGCACGTGAGGTGATTTCAGACGATACAATCGTTAAGGTCTCTATGGTAGGAGTTGGTATGAAATCTCACTCTGGTATAGCAAGTAATATGTTTAAAACATTAGCGGATAACAATATTAATATCCAAATGATTGGTACAACGGAAATCAAAATTTCAGTTGTTATTGATGAACCTAATTTAGAGTTAGCTGTACAGTCCTTGCATGAAGCATTTGAGCTAGATAAGTAATCCTAGCTTTATTTCTAGTGCCTTTAAGAGCCTGCTTTTGCAGGCTTTTTTGTGCAATACATTCAAGCGGTAGGTAAAAAATAAATTTTGCAAAATATAAATTAGCATTTACTTATCTGTTTTGATAAGGATTACTAATTATGCGTAGGTAATAAAAGTTCTATACTAAGTATTCTTATAGATTTGTATGGAATTGAATAATGTTGGTTTTAACTCGAAGAGAGAATGAGTCACTGATTATTGGTGATAATATCAAGTTAACCATCTTGGCAGTTAAAGGTGGGCAGGTTCGCGTTGGTATAGAAGCCCCAAATGAAATTCCTATTCACAGAGAAGAGCTACTAATTGATGCAGAAGATTTACACAAAGCTGTGACCAATGGAGATTTACCAGTAAATGACGCTTCAAGTCATCATATTATGGCTAATCATAAGCATTAGAGAAAGAGAATATTAAGCCAATCAAATATCCTCATTTCTATTCACTGCTTGTAAATCAAAAAGAAAATCAAAAAAGTCTACTATCAGCGTTTACAACAAGGCTCTAACCTTGTATTATACGCGCAGAAATTGGAGATGTGGCCGAGAGGCTGAAGGCGCTCCCCTGCTAAGGGAGTATAGGGTTTGTAGCTCTATCGAGGGTTCGAATCCCTCCGTCTCCGCCATTTCTACTCGTTGAAATTAAGTATTAAATTAAAGTTGACTCTTAGCAAATTAACTCTATAATACGCCTCAACAACAAAGCGCCCGTAGCTCAATTGGATAGAGTACTCGGCTACGAACCGAGCGGTTAGGGGTTCGACTCCCTTCGGGCGCACCATTATTCTAAAGGCTTGTAATGATTATTCATTACAGGCCTTTTTTATTTTCTGACGTTTTTTCTGTGTTTTTCTTGTCCGTTATTTTTTATCAATAGTTTGTTAAAATCGAATCTAATAAATGATACGTCATCAATATGGAGGTATAACAAAGTTATGTTGGTATGGCACAAAACACTCACTGTAATAGCCGTTATACTGGTTTTATCATCTTTTCAAGCTAATGCTCAACAGGCCTTGTTTGATAGTCATCTGCATTACGGTGGCGAAGACGTTAAGCACTATTCTCCTGAGCAGGTTATTGAAATATTTGACCGTAATAAGATTGAGTATGCTTTAGTCTCAAGTACGCCTAATGATGGGACTGAGCAGTTATATCAATACGCTCCTAAAAGAATTATCCCGTTTTTGGGGTTGTACCGTACTTTAGGTGATAAGCGTGACTGGATGTGGGATGAATCGGTTATTCCTCGTTTAGTAAAAGCTTTAGAAAGCGGGATATATCGAGGTATTGGTGAATTTCATATTTTTGCTAAAGATCGAAAAAGCCCGGTCTTAAAACGCGTTGTGGAGATAGCGGTTGAACGTAATTTAATGCTCCAGGTTCATGGTGATGCGGATATATTGGACGAAATATTTGAACAGGCACCGAATGTAACTATCTTATGGGCACATATGGGAACGAATCCTAATCCTGATTTTTTACGTTCTGTCTTAAAACGTCATTCAAAAAATCTTTATATTGATACCTCTGTTCGAGATAAACAGTTACTAAAAACGGGTCAGTTAACTCCAGCGTGGCGTGAGTTGTTTATTGATTATCAGGGTCACTTTACTGTTGCGGTAGATACCTTTAGCGTGAACCGTTGGAATACGTTTGATCTGGTGGTTAAGGATATTCATGCCTGGTTAAGCGATTTACCACCAGAAGTCTCTAAGAAGCTAGCTTACGATAATGCGTATCATTTGTTTAAAGCCAATAATAATTAACCAGGCCTGGTAACTTGATTTTGAGGTTGGTTTTAGGTAATGTTTAACACATAACGGGATACCTGAACTATTACTTTAGCTAAAGTGAGCTATTAATAGTGGTAACGGCAGGTAATGATAGTAACCTGATTTGAATCAACTGTATAAACAAGGCGATTAGACTCATCTATCCTTCTAGACCAAAAACCTGAGAGGTTCTCTTTTAATGGCTCGGGTTTACCAATTCCATCAAACGGTGAACGCATCGTATCTTTAATGAGTTTGTTAATTCGCTTTAAGGTTTTCTTATCTTGGCTCTGCCAGTATTCATAGTCAGACCAAGCCATTTCTGTCCAAGAAAGAATTTCAATCATCATTGAACAGTCCTTTTTGAACCGTTTTCCCTGTCCTATATTGCTCGATAGATTGTTTTAAATGAACGACATTTGCAGGGGATTTAAGCAAATGAACGGTTTCCATTAAGCTATTAAAGTAATCTTGTGACATCACTACGGCATTATTAGAGTCTCTGCGAGTAATGATTGCACAATCGGCATTATCAACCACTGAATCCAAGACGGCCTTTAAACTGTTTCTAGCTTCTGTATAGCTTACTATTTGCATAATAATTCTCCTTTTAAGAAAATTATATCAAACATGTTCATTATATTGTACATGTTTATTCGGGTTTTTAGGCAATGTGAACTAATCGAGGTATTACAGAGAACAAGCGTGCAACATTTGCACGAAAATAATATTCAAAAAACGTATGAACTAATGGATATGAGGTAAATAGATGTGAACGTGCAATATACGCACGATAATAGTAGTAATATATCAGATAAAAAAAACCTCATTTTATGAGGCTTTTGATTATGGATTTGTTTTCTTAGAGAGGGTACTAAGGTAAAACGAATCCAATCGCTTCGTGAACTGATTTAAGGGTTTTTTGAGCTTGTTCACGCGCTGTTTCGGCACCCGTTTTTAGAATGTTACGCAGTTCAGTTTCTTCACTACGAATCTCGTGAAAACGGCTCTGCATTGGCTCTAGATAATCCACAACCAGTTCACCCAGTTCAACTTTTAAATGACCGTACATTTTGCCTTCAAAATGGGCTTCAACTTCAGGAATGGTTTTACCACTGATGACAGAGTAAATCGTTAATAGATTAGAAACTCCGGGCTTGTTCTCTAAATCATAATGTATCTCAGCACCAGAGTCGGTTGTCGCTTTTTTAAACTTCTTAATGATTGTTTTAGGGTCATCTAACAGGCCAATAAAGTTACCTTTATTCTCATCTGACTTAGACATTTTTGAAAGAGGGTCTTGTAAGCTCATAATACGTCCACCTGAAGTAGTGGGTGGAATAAACGGCTCAGGAACTTTAAATATCTCTTTTTCAAAGCGGTTGTTGTAGCGTGTAGCCAAATCACGTGTTAGCTCTAAATGTTGTTTTTGGTCAGCGCCTACAGGAACCATTTCGGTTTGATATAGCAAAATATCAGCAGCCATTAATACCGGATAGTCATACAGACCAACATTGATATTTTGTGAATGCTTTTGCGATTTATCTTTAAACTGCGTCATGCGATTTAGTTCACCCATATAAGTCGAACAGTTTAATATCCAAGCTAGTTCTGAATGTTCTGGAACATGAGACTGGATAAATACGGTACTTTTATTTGGATCGATTCCTGCGGCTAGGTAAAGTGCAACAAAATCTAAGCTACGGTTGTGAAGTTCTTTTGGATCTTGTTCAACGGTGATAGCGTGCATGTTGACCAATGAAAAAAGGCAGTTGTAATCATCTTGCATTTTTACCCAGTTCTTAATAGAGCCGATGTAGTTTCCAATCATTAAATCGCCAGAAGGCTGAATGCCGCTAAGCAGAGTAGGTTTAGAGTTTGTCATAGGTTTTTTCTTATCTTTGGCTCTTGTAAGAGCGTTCACCAAAATTAATGGGCGCTATTTTCTCATTTTATTAGTCTAATAACTAGGTGATAACGGAAGTTAGTCTTAGATTGATTTAATAAAAAGGGTTTTAATTTAAGGTTTGTTTTAAAGTTAGCAGGCCAGGTTAAAGTAAAAATGGAATTAACCTTTTGGTGTTTTGTTGATAGTTGTTGTATTGAGGTATTTTTTCTACCAAGAGAAGTTCTTCATAACTGAGTTTAATAAAAAGAATAATGAACAAATTGGCATAGATTGAGAGGTTTACCCAGTTAAGGTTTAATACGATTAATGGAAAGAAAAATAATATAATTGAGAAATACATTGGATGACGTATCCATTGATATGGCCCGTTTGTAATTAATTGCATGTCTGGTTTTGGGTCAGGAACGATGTTGAAATTGCCAATATGCATAACTTGAATAGCCCATAAACCAATGATGATAGCTGCTGCTTGAATCAAAAGTGCAATAAGGTTTAAGCTAATGGGGAGGAGTAATAACAGAACGGCAATGATAGAAAACTGTAGCGCCACTAAGCTAAATGAAATTACGGGGTGTTTAAGTTTTGTAATCATTAAAGTATTCTCGGAAAATAAAAAAAGTCTGTTCAATTATTTGAACAGACTTTAGTTTACCGTGAATAAGAAACTTATGAAATTTATTACTCGTAGCTTTGACCTAGATCACCACCTGTAAACTCTTTATAGATATGTACGCCATTGTGTTTATGCGTTTGTTCAAAAACAGGACGATCTTTGTAAGCCGATTGGTCAATAGATGCGGTATCTTCAACTGAACCTTCAGCATCAATGATTTTTTGTACTTCAGTATGCATGAATTTTAAGTAATCATAGGTGTCTTGTTTTATCTTAGCCATATTGGTTGGGCCGCCATGACCAGGAATGACTAAGACGTCTTTTGGCATAGCATTCATGAAGGTTTCAAATGTTTCTGTCCACTTTTGAGTGTCAGTATAAGAAAATAGCGCTAACATTCTCTCGTTATAGGCTAAATCACCGGGTAGTACAATATTGCGTTTAGGTAGATATACGATAGTTGAACCAGGGGTGTGTCCGGGGCCAAAGTTTAAAATATCCACGCTTTCCCCACCGCCTACATCAACGGTAATTTTGTCATCAAAAGTAGTGAACTTATCTGAAACATCGCGTGCAGTTTCGGTAATCTGGTGACCAACACGATCCCCCCAACTCTTTTTAATGAATTTATAACTGTTATGAAAATCTTGGTTTGCAACACTGTGTGAGTAGAGATTTTTAACGCCTTGGTCTACCCAGTAGCTAGCACCTAAATAAGCATGGCCTTGACTGTTTTCTACCGCTACCCACTTTACAGGCTTGCTGGTGATTTTTTTGATTTGCTGATGAAATGAGTAAGCTACCGCAGGGTTTGGCCCGGCGTTAAATACAAATACACCATCTTCAAACTCGATAAAAGTCAGGTTGTTATTTAAGCCAAAGTTCGTTGGGTTGTGCCAAATTAAACTTCCAATAACGGTATAAACGCCTTCAGCTACTTTAGTCGGAGCTGGTAAGGCTAAGGTTTTACCAATATAACCGACTTGACGTTGTGTCTTTGCCACCTCATTTTGGTAGGCGTTAATCGTGTTTCCAATATCCAGCCCGCCGGGGAAGTTCTGCATTTCTTTAGCATAGGTTTCAAAACTCTCTATATACGCATCAGAGGCAGCGGCTGCAGTTGATGTAGTTAGTGCGAGAAGTAAAGCATTAATGATAGTGGTTTTTTTCATAAAATCTCTCTTATTAAGATGGCTTTTGTATGGCGTGTTGAACGCTGCCATTAACGGGTTTTGAAAAAAAGGTTTCTTTAACCAAGTCTAGTGAAAAGTCTTTGGTGCTATTCCATGGCATTAGTGACATTAGGCGTGCAAGGAAACAATAATTGCCTAAAACCATTGCAGTGGTACCAATGATTTGTAGGTAAAAAATGAAAAACAATGGTGGGTACATTGCAGCGATAAGCAGAAGTAGATAAGCAATTCTGACTTGTACGGCAAAATTATTGATTTGTGGTGTTAACCAATAAAAATGGAAAACTTGAATAACATTCAAAGCAATTGCTAAATGTAGAAACTGGGAATCAATGGTTACACCAAGAATCAATAAAATATCTGTAATTGTCCAGTAAACCCAAATGAGATTAAATTTAATTGAAAACATATTTTTCCTTATTGTTGAGCGATGCTTCGCCAGCATGTTTTTGTAATGCTGTCTAAGTAACTAGGTAACGGGTTGTCAAGCATGTTATCTAAACCTAGTTGAATTAAACGCATGACCCCTCCAAAACTACTGCTGGCCGCAACCATTAAGTTCATTTTGATTAAAACNCCTTCATCCATTCCTTGCTGAATTACCTTTCTTAAAGTTAAAAAGGGTTGTGAGGAGCATATTGGTGGGAGTTCTGGCATGAACTCTTTGTGTTGAGCACTGAAAATGAATCGCATCACTTGTGGATGCTGGTCAGCAGTATTAATCATCCATTTAGAGAGTTCGTAAAATCGATTCCAGCTATCCTTATTGTTGGCAAGAATTTCTTGTTGTTCGCGGTTGATTTGCTCAAGAAGGGTTTTCATTAATGCTTCTGCAATAGACTGTTTGTCTTTAAACGCATGATAAATTGAGCCTGTACTTACGCCAGAATGTTCGACCAAATCTGGAATAGAGGTGTTAAAAAAGCCTTTATCAACAAATAGTGATAAAGCACTTTCAAGTGTTTTGATTTGTGTTTTTGATAACTTGGGGTTGGCTAAGTAAGGTTTCATTAAAATCTTTACCATTAATTTTAGAATGATTATTCTAGAATGCTTGTTCTAAAAATGCAATAAAGTCTCTAATACGTTATAAAACCTTAAAAAAATGGTGAATTCATTGCAGTATCTTTAAAACACGCTAAAATGAAACTTCACACTTTAGACACAAATTAATACTCAAAATATGCAACGAATTATTCGTAAAATCAGTGCCTTCTTTTCAAGGACAAAACTTCTTCCTGAATCAGCTTCAAGAGGAAACAAATCTCCCGTTATTGTTAAACGTCAAAAACACGGTATCTCTCGTAAACAAATTGATAAATCGGCATTGGATGTATTGTATGGCCTAAAGCGAGGCGGATATGAAGGCTACCTAGTTGGTGGTTGTGTGCGTGATCTATTGTTAGGTTTAGAGCCAAAAGATTTTGACGTAGTAACGGATGCAGAACCTGATCAAGTAAAGGGTGTTTTTAAACAGCGCTGTCGCTTGATTGGTCGCAGATTTAGACTGGCACACGTTCGTTTTGGACGCATGTTAATCGAAGTTGCGACTTTTAGAGGGCAGGGTGATGGTGATGGTCGAAAAGATCGCTTTGGCCGCAAAGGAAAATTATCTGGTCCAGCAAGAGAGGTTGATGAGGCTGGTCGCCTACTGAGAGATAATGTCTACGGAACGATAGAAGAAGATGTTTGGCGTAGAGACTTTACTGTAAATGCCCTTTATTACGATATTAGAACTTTCTCTATTACCGATTATGCAGGAGGCCTGGAAGATATTAAAAAAGGCCAGTTACGTTTAATTGGAGACCCTAAAACACGTTATCGTGAAGATCCTGTTCGAATGATTCGTGCAATTCGCTTTGCGGCAAAACTCGGTTTTAAGATTGAAAAACGTACTGAAAAACCGATAACAAGTTTAGCATCGCTGCTAAATGATGTTTCTAATGCTCGTATGTTTGAAGAGGTTTTGAAACTATTTCATAGCGGTGTTGCTATTGAAGTATTTGAAAAATTACGCCATTACGGTTTATTTGAGCATCTATTCCCATTAACAGAAGAAATTCTGTCAAAAGAAAAAGAGGGTTTTCCTCGAATGTTGGTCATTGAAGCGCTGAAAAGTACGGATAGCCGTATTCAGGAAGGTAAGTCGGTTAACCCAGCCTTTTTGTTTGCTGCCATGTTATGGGAGCCTATGCTGCAACGTAAGCAAGACTTTTTAGATGAAGGCTTTGCCCATCAAGATGCATTTTATGCAGCGTGTAATGACGTTATTGAACAACAAATTAAACGTACGGCAATTCCTAAACGTTTTACAGCTCAAATGCGTGATATTTGGAATTTACAACATCGTTTGCCAAAACGTCATGGTGATAGAGCCCAGAAAATTGTTGAACACCCACGTTTTAGAGCGGCATATGATTTCTTAGGTGTTAGAGCAGCAGCGGGCGAGACTGAAGTCCAGTCAATTTTTGATTGGTGGACAACTTATCAAGAAAAAGATGCTGTAGAGCAGGTGGCTTTTGCAAACTCAGTCGCTAAGCCTGTACGCAAAAAACGTGTGCGCCGTAACCGTAATTTTTATCGTAAAAGAAGCCAGTCAACCGAGTCAGATTCTTAAATAATCAGAACCTGATTTTTATGATGTACCTCTTTAAGTCATAATTTATGTCTAACAACACCGCATACATAGGGTTGGGTAGTAATTTATCAAATCCTATAGATCAACTGAAAACAGCACTTCAATCTATTGATGCATTGCCTTCTACCCAATTACTACAGAGCTCTTCTTTCTATGGTTCTAAACCGTTGGGCCCGCAAGATCAGCCTGATTTTGTAAATGCTGTTTGCAAAATTCAAACAAATTTATCTGCTAAAGAACTATTACATCAGCTTCAAAAGATTGAGTTAGAACAAGGGCGTATTAAAAAACGACACTGGGGTGAACGCTTGATTGATTTGGATATTTTGTTGTTTGGTAATGATATTATTTCTACAGATGAATTGACCGTGCCACACGCTCAAATAGCTTTGCGTGATTTTGTATTGATTCCTTTAGTTGAGATTGCACCAGGCCTGGTAATTCCTAAACTTGGAATGGTTGAGCCCTTAATTGCGGCACTTGAAGACTCTTATTTAATTACACTGGATTAAAAAGCTTAAAGTAGATAATTCAGCATGTCTTATTAAAATCTCTATAATATTCTTACTTACTTAATTCATAAGTATCGTGTTAATTACACACGAATGATCTTCTTTAGGAAAAGCTATGTCAGTAACACTTTCAAAACTCAAAAAAATGCATCAAGATAAGCAAAAAATTGTCTGTTTAACTGCATACGATGCAAGTTTTGCGCACTGGGTTTCTGCTGCAGGTGTTGAGGTTATCTTAGTGGGTGATTCTTTAGGAATGGTGGTACAAGGGCATGCGACAACCCTGCCTGTGTCCTTAGATGAGATGGTTTATCATACTCAAATGGTGCAGCGTGGTAATGATCAGGCCTGGTGTATTGCTGATTTACCTTTCATGTCAGATACGACGATTGAGCAAACCATGCAAAGTGCAGCCCGCTTAATGAAAGAGGGCGGTGCGAATATGGTTAAGCTTGAAGGTGGGGTACGTGTTTTACAGTCAGTTTCGGCGCTATCTGCTTTAGGTGTTCCTGTGTGTGGTCATCTAGGTCTATTGCCGCAATCAGTAGAAAAATACGGTTATAAAGTACAAGGTAAAGATAGTGTTTCTGCTAAACAGCTTGTTAATGAAGCTTTGGCTTTACAAGATTCGGGCGCTGAAATGTTGGTTTTAGAATGTGTGCCTACGGCATTAGCAGAAGAGATTACCGATTTACTAAACATTCCTGTCATTGGTATCGGATCTGGAAAAAACACAAGTGGGCAGGTACTGGTTTTAAACGATATGCTGGGTATTACTGTGGGTAATTCCCCCAAGTTTTCTAAAAACTTTATGCTTCAATCAAGTTCTATTCAGGATGCATTGGCAAATTATGTATCAGAGGTTAAAGCAGAAATCTTCCCTGCTGAGGCTCATGTGATTGCATAAGGTTCTGTTTTTTAGTTCGTTTTGATATAGTCTTCTCTTTTAATATTATTCTTTATAACTTAATTTTTAACAGGTTGTCATGCAAGTTTTTGAACAAGTAAATGATTTACGTAAACAGGTTGCTAGTTGGAAAAAGGCGGGGCATACGGTTGGTTTTGTGCCAACAATGGGTAATTTGCATCAAGGGCATTTAAGTCTTGTCAAAATTGCTCAGCAAGCCTGCGATAAAGTAATTGTGAGTATTTTTGTTAATCCAATGCAGTTTGGGCCTAACGAAGACTTTGACAGTTACCCGCGTACTTTTAAAGAAGATCAAGCTAAACTAGCAAGCCTACAAACGGACGCGGTTTTTTATCCGCCTGTTGAAGCGATGTATCCAAATGGTGTCAATCAAACCAAAGTTCAAGTTCCAGAGGCTTTAACAAGTTTGTTAGAAGGGGCTAATCGTCCTGGTCATTTTGATGGTGTTACAACGGTTGTAACGAAACTCTTTAATATGATTCAACCTGATAAGGCTGTTTTTGGTCAAAAGGATTTTCAGCAACTCAGTGTCATTAGAACTATGGTTGAAGAATTAGCGTTGTCTATAGAGATTATTTCGGCTCCGATTGGCAGAGATGTTGATGGTTTAGCGTTAAGTTCTAGAAACCAATACTTAACGGAAGAGCAAAGAAATGTTGCACCAAAGCTTTTTACAACACTGCAAGATGTTGCAAAATCTATCGAATCAGGAAACCATGATTTTTTAGCTTTGGTTAAAGTGGCAAAGCAAAACCTAATGCAGGAAGGTTTTGATGGCGTGGATTATATTGAGATTTGTAATTCACTGACACTTTTACCAGCTAAAAGCTATGATAAAAACGTTGTTATATTGGCGGTCGCTCGTTTAGGTAAAACACGTCTTTTGGACAACATTTTGCTACCGAATTAATTCCAGCCTCTTGAATTCGCAGTCACCAGTGATAACTTCAATTCCGGTTTTTTTAGCCCATGCAGAGGCTTTAAAAGCCCGAATTCTATTCAAATTAAGCTCTTACTCGAGGGTTGCAAGCAATGACTTTTGAGAAACTCTTCTTGCAATAGTCCTTAAACCACGAGCTGTTCAATTTCACTCAGTTGGATATTTTTGATAGTCAATAGTTTTCCCAGTAAACATCGATTTTAATTCTATTAGCTTTCCTTCCTAGATTGCAATTACTTGTTAAAACTCAACTAATGGCTTAGGTTAATTTTCAAGAGGATTACAACTTTTTTTATGGTATTCCTTAATATTTATGATGAAATCACGTGTTTATTTTTAATACGATAATTCTTTATCATGTAGTTGTAGTTATTTTTAAGATTACGCAAATATATAAATGAGGAAGATGCAATGAAGTATTTATTTAATATCAGTTTTGTCAGTTTATTTAGCTTTTTAAGCATGTTATTTGGTATCAATCAATTTGTTTATGCAAGTAGTTATGAGATGCAAAAAGTGGTTTATCATGTAAATTATGATAATCCTAAACGACAAGCAGGTGCTCTAAGAAATATTCAAAATCACATTAATGCAGTTGGTAAAGATAAATTGGATATAAAGGTTGTGATGCATGGAAAGGGTCTTTCTTTGATGTTGTTGCCAGAGCAAGCTGAGAATACAAAATTACCAGTTGGTAACGCAGGTCAATCACTACAGCAAAAAGTGGATTCTTTGAGATCTCAAGGGGTTCAATTCAACGTGTGCGCGAACACCTTAAAAGGAAAGAATATTAAACTAGAGCACTTATATAATACTTTTTCAGGACCCTGTAAATTAAACTGTGTAAACGCTCATATATTAAAATCCTCAAAAAAGGAAAAATACTATGAGCAACTTAGATCAAGACAAACTCAAAGCTATG
>JGI11705J14877_10001392_pt1 | contig 13909 bp, 16 predicted proteins | sample Etolaghawater15m_FD_14877 | JGI IMG/M metagenome (IMG submission 14877) | reverse complement strand
TCAAAAATAAACAAACTTACTATTATATGCTTAATTTAATGAATATGATTTATTTTATAAAATATAGTGATATGATTTATTTGTTACCCTTTAGCTAAACTGTCCACAAACTCTTGTTTTTTATTAGAATTTTAATATAATATTGACAAATAATCTATAAATAGATAAAATATCGTATATTTTTATATTAGTATTTTACTTTTATTACACTTTACTGTGTTTGTATTTAACATTTTGCATAATTTGTTAATATACTCTATAAGAGTAATTTTATATAGTTATTTATGTTTTAAGAGTACTTAAAATGTTTTATCAATTTGATAAATCTAAATTAACTATAATAGTCGAAAGACTTAAACTCGGTAAACTTCATGCCGAGGTAAAACCCCTCTAATTGCGGGAACTGAAATCGTGTATAAAAAATACACAACCTAAAGCAATTGATACTAACTTGTGCCAAAAAATATAATGGTAAAAAACAATAAAAAAGTTTTATTGTTCACGAGGGCATACAGTAATGTGTATGATACAGTAAAAATTCAATTGATAAAACTTATTAAGTGATTAATACCTATATTATTCATTTAATAAGTAACAATGGGAAATCCGCAACGAAGCATCTAATAAAACTTATTTGATGTGTGTTCAGAGGCTATCGAAAGCTATTCCAAAAAAATTGGATAATAACATAGTAAATATGGTTATGAAATACATAATTAAAGCGAGTAGAGTAGGTTATAAGTAAGTTATATAGTCAAAAATCCTTATTATTCTTAGAAAAAAAGATTTACAAAAAGGGAAATTATGGAAAAAATAAATAAAAACGAAAATGCTACAGATTTTACACAAAAAACAAATAAAGGTTCAGAAATAGCTCCTGAAAGTTTAGTAGAGTCAACATTAGATATGGTTCGCAAAAATTGCGTTACAAACAACGAAATATATTTAATTAGAAATATAATTGAATTAAAGAATAGAGGCTTTGATGCAAATTTAAAGCATATTTTATATCTTTTAAAAGTACATGGTGCAAATACTATCATGATTGTAAAAGATGATAAAACAACATTAGAGTATCAAAAAGAATATGGTATTCCTGCAAGTAATATAGGGTATGCACTTAATCCAATTGCAAGTGGAATATTTAAAAATAAAATAGATTTGCAAGAGATTTCTCTATTTCAAGAAAAAAGCTGTGCATTATTAGATAACTTAAAAGATACAGAAAATTTAGCAATAGAATTGATTGCTAAAAATAATATAAGTACGGATGGACTTCCTAGTGGATTTGTAAGAATGATAGAAGTTCGGAAAGAAGAAATAAGAGTTGCTATTAAAAAAGAAAAAGAAAATAAAGCAAAAACATTAAAATTAATAGAAGTACAAAAAATAAAAGATGAAAAAGTAAGAATTAAAAAAGAAAAAGCAAAACAAAGGAGAGAAGAGAGACTTCAAACATTAAGATCATTTATAAATCAAAATCCTAAGCTTGAGGATAAAACTCTTGAAGAGTGGATTGATTTTTCAAAAAATATGAAGATTAAGGGTATAGATGAAAAAAGTCCCATAGAAACTATATTTAGTGAGATAATACGAATCATAAATATAATACTAGGACATAAGCCCATAGAAAATGCTAAAACAGAAAAACAGACAGAAATTGTACTACCATCAAAAGAATCAAAAACAAAAGATGATTGGATAGAGTATGCAAAAACTAATAATATTGATTTAGCTGGTGCAACATTAAAAGATGATATTTATGATCTTATTAAGTTGGATTATGAAGAGAAAATAAAAAAATAGACTATATAACAATGATAACCGAAACGGGGGGAAAAGTATTTCATGAAATACTTTTAAGATTTAGTCCGTCCCTATATTGAAAAATATAGCAGTTCTTAAAAAGAGCGGGTAGGGTGTTGCGAACCTTACTGAACATTGGAGATTCCTTATTTTTGTTTAGTCAAAAATAATATACCTATGAATATAAAAGTGTAAAGTGATTAGATAAATAATCTAAATCATTTTGGATTAAAGTATTCAATATACATGAGTAGCATAAAGCTGTTATATAAAAATTTCAGCTTTGTGCTGAGTATTCTTTATGTAGTAGTTGCTAAGTTGATATATTGATTTAGGTATTACATTTGTAAGAACAATTACTACAAAAAAGGATAACACATGTACAACAAACTAATTACAATAGGGCATTTAACAAAAGATATAGATCTTAAATATTTACAAAGTGGAGCAGCTATAGCAAAAGGTTCAATAGCAACTAGTTATAAGTATAAGCTTCAAGATGGAAATGTTAAAGAAGAGGTCTGTTTTTTAGACTTCAATGTTTTTGGGAAAAGTGCCGAATCAATAAATCAATTTGTATCAAAAGGTAGCAAGGTTATGTTAGAAGGAAGATTGATATATGAAACATGGGTTGCACAAGATGGAACAAATAGAAGTAAACACTCTTTACGAGTTGAAATTTTTAAGTTCTTAGATAGTAAACCAGAGAATCAACAACATCAAAATAGCTTTAATAAAAAATCAACAAGTTATACAAATCACAAAGAACAATATGTTTCTAATGTTGATATTGATGAGGATGAAATCCCTTTTAACTGAGGTTATATCGTAACCTATACCTAAATACGAAAATAAATGATTGGCATAAGCCGACAAAGAGTAATCTTAAATATTGTCGGTAGAGCCGCTTATTATAGTTATTACTCTTTTATCGGTTTAAAGTAATAAACTAAAGGAGTTTTTATGACAATGAAAATGAAACTACATGAAGATGAAGTATTAGCTCATAAAAGTAATATCTCAAGAGATGAGATGCTTTATACAATGGCTGAATACTGTATTAAGCAAGATTGTACAATAGATAGAGCAATAGCTGATTTTGTACAAATTGCAATAAAACAAGATAAATTCAAAATATTTCTCAGTGGTAGTATATACACAGGTTTTTATGGTAATTCTCAAGATTATGCACTCACCAAAATTATAAAAATAAACTATGGTAAAAATGCCAATATGATTATTGGTAATATTGTACATACTGGAAGAGATTTTGCTATTAAGTATAAATTAGTAAATAACAAATTTCCAAAACTAAGTGTTTGTATTAAAGAGATGAAACAATATGCAAAAAAAGCATATCAAACTATACAACCTGATGAAATAGATAAACATACACTGTATGAAGTATTTTTAGAATCAACTAGAATATTTAAATATTACTATAAGAATTTACTGCCTTTTAATAGGTCCATTGCATCAGAAATAAAGATGAATGTTGAATTACCAATAGAAATGTTTAAAAATCCAAATTATGCAAAATATTTTGCAATGACTGGGATCGCTGATTCTATTGAAAAAAATCAAGATGGGACATTTACTATTACGGATCTGAAAACTAGCAAGAAAAAAATTTCAGGCTATGTTGAATATCCAAAAAAATTAAAAGAGTTAGTGGATGAAAAAAATGCTTTATATACACAAAAAAAAGAGAATGAAAAACTTATTAGTAAGTTTGAAAATGCTCAAGATAAAGTTAATGAAGCTACAAATGTTCTAAAAGAGAGTAGGGCGGCATTAGATGATGCAAAATCAAAAGGTAAAGCAACTAAAGCTATTGAAAATAGAATCATTAAATATGAAAGTGAACTAGAAAAATGGCAAGCTAACTTAATGATTCTCATGAAAATGACACAAAATAATAAGGATATAGATCTTTCAATAAAAGAGATTTATGAACTTATTAACCCTTTACAAAAACAGTTTGACGAAGAAAAAAATCAAGCTGATCTTAATGAAGCAAAAAAAATTCATTGTTCACAATTAACCCATTATGCAATATGTTATATGTTTGAATATGGAATTCAACCTAAATATGCAAGGGTAGAAAATCTTGTGAAACATAAAACAATAGAGCATCAAATCTTTGAATGGGAAATTACAAGAGATGATCTAATAGCAGTGCAAGAGGAAATTTTAGTACTTATAGGTTTAACTGAACTAGTTTTAGATGGAGTTGACCCTATACTGTTATTTAGAAAAAATCATACTGGATATATAGGTAGTGATACTGAAAAATTCAAAGATGAAGTTCAAAATATAATATATACAATGACCAAATCTGCCTAAATCAATAAGTAAGACAAACAAAGCAAGGTAAGAAAAAATGCTAATCAAGGTTAGCTAACTTTTTTGCATAAACATGCAATGTTTGACATTTGGTTGTAATTATAACAAATACTAACAACAAGCTCAAGGTATAGCCACAGAAAATTAAAATGTGGCTATGCCACTAATATTTTCTTTTGGTTAGAACAAACTCAAAAAGTAATACAAAAGGGAAAAATTATGAGTAAAAATCCATTAATAACAGCAGCAGAAGAGAAAGTAGCACAAAATACAAAACAAGTAGCAGTTCAAAACTATACCCAAGGTAATGGGGATTATTTTCAAAATAAATGGAATATGGCACAAGCATTGGCTTTGTCTAGTTTTGTTCCAGATAATTTTAGAGGAAAAGTTGCAGATGTGATGATAGCTATGGAGCTTAGTGAAAAAATGAGATTAACATTTTTTACTATTATTCAAAACATTGATATTATCAAAGGGAAACCTGGTTGGAAAGCTACATTTGTAATTGCACTTATAAATAGCAGTGGGAAATATTCTTCAAAATTAAAATTTGAATGGAAAGATAATGAAAACATCTCTTTAAAAAATCCAAAATGTAGATGTAGAGCTTATATTCAAGAACATGATGGTTCTTTGACTTATGGAGCTTGGATATCAATTGAAATGGCAATTAAAGAGGGATGGAGTAGTAAAAAGAATGTTGAATATACTAAATGGGAGACAATGCCAGAACAGATGTTGATGTTTAGAGCAGCTTCATTTTTTAGTAGAGTTCATTGTCCTGAATTACTACACGGGTTACAAACATCAGATGAAATAGTAGCAACAGTAAATGCTACAAAAGATGTTGTAGAACAATCTAAAGATATTTTACCACCTGCAAATGTAACTGTAGAAGAAGCTGTAGAGAGTAAACGAAAAGAGATAGAAAAAAACGAAGAGATTGTTTGTCCGCAAGCATTTAAGGAGCAATGCAATGAGAAACATATAGAGCAAGATATTATTGTTGAATCGATGAAAGATTTAAAAAGCAGTTTGTCGCTTTTAGGATTTAAAGTTATGCAAATAAAACAAAATTCTAAACAAGAAAAATGGGCACAAATTGTAGCTGCCGATGATGAAGCTGATTTTGAGGAGATTATGTCGATACAAGGGATGAAAAAGATTAATCCAAATGATAGTTTCTTTGTGATGAATGTAACGAACCTTGAATAAGGAGATATTATGTTTCCTAGAAAAAATAGACGAAATATGACTGAAATAGTAAGTTATATTAAAGATCTAATATCTCTTAAGGTTGGAAATAGTCCTGTAAAGGATTCTCAAGTTGCAGATGAACTTGAAATAACAACAAATAAATTAGCAGCTTGTAAAAAGCGTGATTCAATTCCATATGAAGATTTGACTTATTATTGTCAAAAAAACAATCTTTCATTGGATGATATGTTATTTCAAAAAAGATTTGAATAAAAATACTTATAAAGTCGCCATAGGTGGAACAATAATTCCACCTAGCGGTGGCGTGTTCTTCCTTGGTTAACAAAATAGTGAGAAAGACTCACATAGTTCTTACAGGGGGAACTTACAATGAATACAATTTATGAAAAATTTGATTTGTTTGGAAAAAGATTACAACTTGATCTTTTTGGTGAAATTGAATCTGAAAAAAGTGAACATGAAACAAACGAAATTGAGGTGTATGAATATATACCGAAAAATTTGTTTGATACACAATTATATATTTCATTCTAGGAGTATTGTATGTACAAAAAACCTAGTTATTTTGAAGTATTTAAACATGTTCTTAAAAGTGTTGGAAGACAAAATGTACCAATTAAAAAAGATGTAAAAGGGGGTAAAGTGATATATAAAACAGCTGTTTCGTTCAGAGATAGTGTACAAAAGGTATATTTTGATACATCCAAAGAAGTTATAAGATTTACATCTTTACATAACTTTAAAGAGGAGACAGATTATGAGTTAAAAGCTCAATGGGTTGGTGATGGAAAAGTGATTTTCAAGCAGATCTAAAACCATTGACTATTATGTAACCTATCCCTTAAGTTGAATCTATTTTGGACATAAAAAATTAAAATAAGTCCAAAGATTCCAATTATAAACATACTCAAATAATCTTCAATCATAAAAGCACAGGCAATAAAAAGAGCAAATGTAAAAAGTCCAATATATAAAAGAGTATTTATATTCTTACTTGGTGTTGATTTCATTTAGTTCTTATCCTTGTCTTTAGATGAGATTATAACAAAAAACAAAACAAACATAAAGGTAAAACTATGCAAACACAAACAAATAAAATTACATCTACAGAAAAAGCTTTTGTGCATTTAATTGTAATCCCCATTTTACTAGCAATAGTAATGGCGATTTTAACAGATGCCATGGCAGTGATTGTTCCTATTAGTTATATGTTTTTAATAGTTCTATACTTTAATTTAAAAGCAGAGTTTGTAAAAAAACTTGATGTTATTAATGATAAGTTTAGAATTAATGAACTAGCAATGATTTTAGTGACAACTGTTATTGGAATAATTACAGTTATATTGTTTTTAGCAATTCTGTAGAGGTGTAAAAAACTAACAAAGGAGTTAAATATGATTGATGTAAAGTACTATACACAAAAAATATTAGGGGTTGCATCAACTACATGGTTGAATTATTTTTCAACTAGAACTTATTCTTCTTTATCTCATTTTATCGTTGATATGAAAAATATAGATTTATCATGGATAAATACAAAAAGTGAGATTAAAAAAATAAGAGCATTATGCAATACCTTAGTAGTCTCTTTGGAAAGTGAGCAATTAACATTTCAAGAGGTAATTAATGAAATAGAATCAAGAGGTGTAGATATATTGTCTCATATTGAATTTAGTGAATTAGAAATTTCTGATGGAAAATATAGCGGTGGTTGTTGTCCATCTTGTGGGAAAAAAGAACTTTTTATCCCTAAGCATGGTAGTTCTTTAGTATTGATTTGTAACAGAAAAAATGCTTGTGGATATACTTCAAGTGCTTATACTTATTTAAAACAGTACAAAAGAAAAACATCACAAGAAGCCTTAAATATATTAGCTCAATGTGCTGGTACTTCATTGGAAGAGATTAATTATCTTAATGAAGTGCATACAGACACAATAGCATTTAAAAAAAATATCAACATACTATCTCAAAAAAAGAGGGAGCTTCAAAAAAATGATTACGAGTTGTTTGATGAAAAAAAAGAGAATAGGGTAGTTGAATATGAACAATATTTACCTAATCATCAAATATATAGTAAATTAGATGAAGTGCAAAAATTTAAAGTATTTGCTACAACAATCTATAATTTTTCTTTATCCACAATACAATGGGGAAAACAAAATTATTACAAAAGTATAGGTATCTATAGTAACTTTGACTTGTTAAAGGAAAAAATAGTGCTTATTGAAAATATTTTAGGTTATCTCCATTTTAGTGATCTTCAACCTTTAAAAGAACATCTTTTAAAGTGTGGATTTACATATGAGGACTTAGTTAAATATGGATTGTTTGTAGATGATAGCTTTTATATTTCAGTAGAAGAGGGAATAGTTGTAATTCCAAATTTTGATCTTTATACCAATATGGTAACTGGTTTAAAGTTTAGGAAAACAAAATTAAAAACTTGGACTGATAAAGATGGTGTGCTACAAAAAGATAAAAATAAAGAACCCGAATTTTCCTATAAACGAATAGCAAATCCTTTGCCATATCTTTTAACAAGAGATGCTTTATTAAACAAAGCGATACGCTTTAGATTTTTTGAGGGTCAAAAAGATTTACACTCAATGCCTATGAAACCTTTGTGTTGTGATATAGCAATTCCTGGTACAAGTGGTATTAGTGAGGAGTCATTGGGACTTTTTAAAGGAAGAATTGTAGAACTTTGGTTTGATCAAGATGAAGCAGGGCAAGAAGGAGCTTTTATTTTAAAGCAAAAGCTTGAAAAAGCTGGGGCAATAGTTATAAATAAAATATGGGATATCGCATATGGAAAAGATATCAATGAGGTTCTTATCAATAGAAAAATTCATAACTTAATAAAATAAATGTACTGTCGCCAATGGGTGGAGCTTGAATCCACAGTTGGTGGACACTTCCCTTAAAGGCAAACTAAATAGTTCTAAAGTAGGGGGGGACAAAATGATACATGAAATAATAGAAAAGATTGGAGCAGAAGCAATTAACTTAGGTGTTGTTGCACCTGTTAGCGAAGATGAATTTCAAAGACAAGTAAAAATAATCTTTGAAAATCAAGGTGATACTAAAAAAATCTTAGAATTGCTCGAATCAAAATAGTTTCTAAACTAAAAATGCACAAAAAAACAAATTAAAAAATCCTTTTTAAACAATCAACTCATAAAAGAACATCAACATTGTAAAAGCTAAATAGCCAGTACCGATAAGTAGGACTACAGTGTATTAGATTAGTAATTATGTGTGTTAAAAAAAGGTAGGAGAAAATTATGAAAATTACAACAAATACTCAACAACTTACAAATGCAGTGGCAATAGCTAATGGTTATATCTCAAAAGAGGGAGATTTTGCAGGAAAGATTGTTATAACAGGTGCTAAAGGATTTATTACAGTTAAATCAACTGATTATATTCAGTTAATTGCTTTAAAGAAAATACCTTTTGTATCGCAAGATTTAACAATGGATTCTTTTAAAGATTTTTCAATTGATGGTAAAAAACTATTAACAGCTCTCAAAGCTGCTAAAACTGATGAAGTTATTTTAGAAATTGATAATTCAATTTTAGTAATAAAATCAGGTAGAAGCAGGGTGAAAATTGAACTTAATTATGAAGTTCAAGAGATCAGTACATCAGCTAATGGTAACTTTTTAAATATTGATAGAAATATCATAACAGATTTTAAAAAGATCTATCATGCAATAGATGCTAATAATCCAAAGTTTGAATTAAATGGTGTATTTATGGAGATTAAAAATGGTGTCTTAAATCTTGTATCATCAGATACTAGAAGATTATCAGTTTGTAGCTCTAAAACATCAGATAATGATATGGAACTTATTGTACCTAAAGAAGCTATCTCTTCTATGATAAAGCTTTTTCCACATGAAAATATCATTGCTGAATTTGACGATATAAGCCTTACTGTAAAAACTGAAATGGTTACATATTCAACGAAACTTATTAATGGAAAATTTCCAGAGTATAGAAGAATTTTACCACAAAGTTTTGCACAAAATCTGACTATTACAAGAACCAAATTTCTTGAACTTATCAAAGAAGCTAGTCTCTTTGAACAACAAATCTCTATTTTGATTGAAGATGGGAAAATTACCATTAATGATAAAGATAAAAACACTGAAGTGCAAGACAATGTACTCGATGAAAGTGTAAATATGTATTTTCATATTAATGCTAAAAGTGTATTGGACTTTTTATCTTCTTATGATGGTGAAAATGTGGAAATCAAATTCAACTCGGCAAAACTACCTATAGTTTTAAGAGCTGATAGTTCATATTTAGAGGTTTGTATGCCAATTGTTGTTGAAAATGAAAAAAAACAAAGTGAAGTTGAAGAAAAACAAGCTGCTTAATTAGTTATGTAAAACATTGTCGCCATTGGCACAAAATCTTTTTTGTGCCATATGGTGCAATGGGTATTTTGTGCTAAGGCTAACCAATTATTTGTGACTTTGATCACTATAGTACTTGGAGGTACTTATTATGAGCAAAATGCTAGAACTAAAACTAGAGGATGATTTAATATCATCAAATAAAGATATATTTGCACAGGAGTTAACTGAGGTAATTAAGCCATTATTTACAGGATTAGAACATCCTACAAGATATTCAGTAATAACTGCAAATATACTTGAAAAGTCTAATAGAACACCTTTTCCTAGACAAGCTAGGCTAATTAATGCAGCAACAGAATATATAAAAAAGAAAAAAAATAAATCACTTATAATTTCATCAGAGATGGGGACAGGGAAAACTCAGTTGGCAATAAATATATCACAAGATGATAAGTTTAGTGTTAATTTTATCCTATGTCCACCACATTTAGTAGATAAATGGGAAGATGAGATTTTAGGTGTGTATAAAAAAGAGTATCACAAAAAAATCAAAATCATCAAAGTTTCAAGATGGGAAGATTTATCACTATACACAAAAAGAGATATGCGAAAAGATGGTGTCAAATACTATTTTATTATCTCAAGAGAAAGTGCTAAACTTGGCTATCCAAAACAAACTGCTGTAAATGTGAGATATAAAACTCTAACAGTAGAAAAAAATCTTGATGGTCAAACTTTTATGATTAAGCAAAGAGCAAAAGTAGCTACTTGCCCTGATTGTGATGCTACATTAAAAGAAGAAGAGGATGGTGTTTTAGATCTAAGTGATACAAGTGTAAAAACAGGAATCCCATATAAGTGTGAGTGTGGTTGTGTTTTAAGACAAGTTGATAAGAGTGTTAGTCCAAAAATGCAAACTAGAATTAGTATTGCTGAGTATGTTAAACGAACTTGGACTAAGGGTGCTATTGATTTATTGATATGTGATGAAATGCATGAGTTTAAAGGTGGNNNNACAGGGCAGGGCAATGCTTTAGCACAACTTTGTTCTATGTCTAAAAAGATAGTTGGATTAACAGGAACATTACTTAATGGTTATGCTTCAAGTTTATTTTATCTTCTTTATAGATTTAATCCACATCTTATGAATAAAACTCTTGGTTATGACTATAAGCAATTACAACTATTTGTTGAAACATACGGTGCCCATGAAGAGGTTGTACAGGCAAAAGAGGTTTCTTATGAAGGCGTAGTTACCAAAATGGGTAAACGAATGAATATTAAGGAAAAACCTAAAATCTCTCCGTATTTATTGTCAGTTCTTTTAGATATGACAATTTTTTTAAGACTAGATGAGATTAAAATCCCAGATCAAGGTTTGCCTGATTATGATGAGTCAATTGAGCTAGTCGATATGGAAGAAGAACTTCGTAAACCTTACATGGATTATCTTGGTGAAATATCTTCAAAAATAAGAAAAGATAAAAGGTTTTTAGGGAATTTAGCAACTGATGCTATAGCAGTACCTGATATGCCTTTTCGTGTTCACTCTGCACAAGGAGAGCTTTTTTATGAGCCACCTTTTAGTAGAGAGGAATTTGGTTATACAAATAAAGAAAAAAGAGCATTGGAATTAGTTAAATCAGAACTATCGCAAGGTAGGAAAGTTTTATTATATGTTCACTTTTCAAATAAAGGTGTAGCAGATGATCTTTTGAAGATGCTTGAAAAAGAACTACCTCAATACATACATAAATTTTTAAGCCCAACAATAAATGCAAATAAAAGACAAGCATGGATTGAAAAAAATCCCAGTGATGTTTTGATATGTAATCCAGAACTAGTAAAAACAGGTCTTGATTTATTGCAGTTTCCTACAATCATCTTTTACGAGTCAACTTATAATGTTTTTACTTTAAAGCAGGCTAGTAGAAGGTCTTGGCGGATAGGGCAAAGAGAAAATGTAAAGGTCATATTTATGGCTTATTCTAATACTCCACAACACAAAGCTCTTGAGTTAATAGGAGCTAAAGTTGGAGCTGCAAACTCACTTGAAGGACGATTGTCTGGAGATGATGACTTAAGCTCAATGGGAGACGATGAGGATAATATTCAACTTGCTCTTGCAAAAGCAATTTTAAAGGGCGAGTCTGCTTCAAAAGATATTCAAATGAACTCTATTAAAAACTTCGGTAATGATAGAGATTATGATGCTTTTGAGCAATATTATATCAATGTACTTGAAGAGTATAAAGATAAAAATGTTGTTTTAGAAGATAAAAGCTTATTTAGTGATGCATATGAAATAAGTTCAAATGGGAATGATTTTGAACATGATAAAGAAATGCAAATGTTTAAAACTATGGCTAAAGAGTTATTAGAGCAACATACAGATAAAACATTATACGGAAAAGAAAATATTTTTGTTGATTCAAAAGGTAAAGAACAAATCACTACAAGTTATAAAGGGTGCGGACATTGTTTTGAGATATGTGATGATTATATAGATGGTAAATTTAAAGGTTTGTCATACTCTGCAAAAAGAGAAAGTAATATGAAAATCACAAATTGTATAGAAATATACAGAGTCTCTTATATTAATAAAGTACCCTTTATGCCTGTAAAAAATAGTGAAGTATTTTTGCCTATTGATATATTTCACAAGCTTGTAAATGAATGTAGTGGTGATTATTTACAATTATCAAAACTACTAAAAAACTTTGTAGAAACTTCTAAAAACTTAAATATTACAACTGAAAATGAACCAATTTTTGATTCTCTATTGGATTATGATGGAGAGATTACATCAAATAAATTTTTCTACTATAAAGGGAAAGGTAAAAATACTCAAAAAGTTGAAATATCAACTGATGATATTCTTATGTCAATTCCAAAAGAAGAGTTAGCAAGTGGTGTTCAATTAAGTTTGTTCTAAAGGAGTAAGTGATGCAAAGTTTATTTGATTTTCTAGGTGAAACAACAAGTATAGAAAAACTATGCTTAGGGGAGTTGTGTTTAAACGACATTGAAAATTTAACAATAAAAAGAATCTCTTTGGATGAAAAGTACCACCATAGCTTTAAAATCTCAATTGATGGAAATATCTTTGAGGTTAATCAGTTTGGAAATTTTTATCCAGAGAATCTACTAGTTGTAAACTCAATTTCCTATGGAATAATTGGTAGAGAAAATTATTGGAAACATGGTTTTACTGATGATACAGTACCTAGAATTCCTCATCTTTACCAACATCCAAAAGCATTATTAAACAAAATACTAAATCTATACCCTGAGTTGTCAGTAAGAGTTCATGAAAACCATGTAACTCAAGAAAAGTGGTATAGATTTTCAAAAAAATAAAAAGGTAAATATATGAAAACAATAGAAGTAATAGTAAAAGATTTTATAGTAGGTGAAATATTTAGTGAATTTCCAACTGATTTAAACACACATCCGTATGATTTTTTTATGATGAGCGGAGTTGATGCTACTGATAATGTAGGTGAAACCGCTTTAAGAGAAGAGTGGGGATATGAAGTATGTGAAGAGTATGCTTGGGAAAACATAAGAAACCTACGAGGTCTTATGCAATCAAAATTTAATGATCAAATGAGGTTACAACAAAAAATTTATGATAACTGTATGGTTAGAATAAGTGTTTTCAAAAGTGAATTAAGTGATGAGGAGTATGAAGATCTTAAAAATAAATCAACCGTTAACATAAATAGAGAAGGAACTAATGATGAGTTTTTAACCTTTAAAACAATAAGACTTGGAGGTGTTCTATGAAAACCTTTTTAGTTCCATTTCAAGAGCAAGAAACAGTATGGGTAGAGTATCAAGCTAAAGTAGAAGCAAATTCACAAGATGAAGCATTTTTAAAGGTTAAGCAGTTAGTTAATAATTGTGATAGTCCACATCAAGAGTATGATTGTGAAAATATTGGAATTACAGAGCATATTGAAAGTGACTGTAAATTCTTTATGGATGATTATACTAGTGATGATGTTAAAGTTAAAGATGACAGACTGTCTTGTGAGATATCACATACAGCTTTTGATATTGCAAGACTAGGTAAAGATGCACTATATAATGAAGTGGAAAATATATTTTTACAAATAGGTTTAAGACTTGAAATTTTTGAAATGGATATGATACCTGTA
>JGI11705J14877_10001387_pt1 | contig 13925 bp, 15 predicted proteins | sample Etolaghawater15m_FD_14877 | JGI IMG/M metagenome (IMG submission 14877) | reverse complement strand
TAACATTTTATCCAAATACTCAAAGAATTCTTTTTTATACTTGAAGAACATTCCATTCGGGTCAATCTCGTGATAACAATCGGACTCTTGCCAAATCATTGGAGTCCCATTCATCATACAATCAGTACCACTTACCGACCACCCATAATTTGTTTGTCTCATCTGAACACCAACTTTACATTTCTGAAGTTGGTTGTAGTATTCGTTCTTTGCTAACTTTGTATTATCAATCCAACCAAATGGCACTTTACCACTCAATTGTGGAATCCACACAGTGAAATCTTGTCGTTGAGTACGATACTCTTCCATCAGTTCAATAAACTTTGGATATCCTTTGTATGCCGCTGGTCGGTGGTTAAACACAATGATATTTTCTTTTGATGGTTGAATACCACTAACTACTTTATCAGCAGGTAGACCCAAATTCCATACCTTTAGAATACCATCTAATTTTTGAGCAAACTCCTCGTTAAAGATTTCCTTTGCTTCAGCAAGAACTCTATTCTTTTGGTCTTGAGTATTAAGATAACAAGTATCCATTTGTGATACTCCTAACAATTCAATAGGTAACCACAACCACTTTGCTTTACCTTTTCTATTATCAGGCCCGTTACACGATTTCATTTCCCACCAATGACAATAACCCACAATTTTTGTGTCCATTGATTTTTTATATCTACCAACTTGAGGCCAGTCCGGCAAGTGTGAATAGATTACATCATAGTCAATGTCCTTCAGAACTTTTATGAGGTCACTTGATGGGAACGCTCTCTGATTCATCATATCACCCGGAATGTGAATCTCAACTTGTTTTACATTTGGTAGGTTCAACTTTTTAGTAACGCTACCCTTTGGAATTAATACATTCCAATAGTATTCACCATAGTTTTCTAACGCTTTGATATGATTATGGATTACATCAATAAATGAATCCTTTTCAATGTTAGATGAATTTGTAATGTTCGGGATTACCAATACCTTTCTGGCATTTTTGTAATCTACTGATTCCCAGAAATTCATATCATATATTTCTTCTGAATTGCATCGAAGATGATTGGGATGTTTAACTTATCTGACCACATTTCCTGTGCTTTGATTCCACCAGTAGTCATTCGTTGAGCAACTAATATGATAGAATCGGCGTCAGTATTAACTGCGTAACCCGCGGCTTGAGCTACATCCAATGCTTTAATTTCTTCTTTCTTACATTCTACGATGATTGTTCTTGTTTCAGTTTCTATAAAAATATCAGGACGACCAATGGGTAGTTCAGTTTCAGTAGATACTTGTTGGTCAAAATTATCTAAAGATATACCATATTCGTGTCTTAATTTATCATCATCTTTAAGCGATGATTTCCATTTATCTCTAACTTCTTTACTTTCACCATAGTGTAGTGTTTTTGTTAGATTTCGTTGTCTAAATCCTCTGTCTTTCAACCACTCATCCAATGCACTTCTCATCTCATGAAAGGTTTGTGTGTTTTCATTTAATGTGGATTTCATCATACCCGGCTCTATACCCGATACCAAACTAACCTCACACCAAAAACTTTCAGCCCTACTGCTGGCGGTTAATTGGTGAAATAATAAAATCTTACCCTTTGTAGCGTCTTTACCGATACCAGATGATTTAAACTGAACTCCCGATGTAGATGCACTCCAACCATATGGTGATGATTCAGTACCATACACATCATTGTATAATTTGGGTGATGTGTTTTCGTAATATTCTTTTGCGCTTAATGGGTGAGCTTTCCTACCAGCACTTACCAATACTTCCCACCCGTTACCCTTTAAAGGTACATTTTTAAATTCGGGTTGATTTTTACCCAACATCAAATCACTATCTATGATATTATTTTTATCAGATAATGTTGGTCGGTGAGATTTGATATCTTGACGAGTTACTTTACCATTCTCATGTATATACTTAAATGTTAACTTTAAATCCCCATCATCTAAATAATCAGCATAAGTAGCGCCAATATATCTGACCATGCTATTGAAAGATGTGATATTTTTTGGATATGTTTTTATATCCCGAATTATTAATGTAGTACCATATGGAGTGCTATTACATATTGTTCGTTCCTCATCAAACGTTGCAATCTTTTCAGATGGGTCAGTTAATGAAAATTTGGGAGTCAATGTATAAACAACATCCTCTTCGATTCTTGGTTTTGTTTGTAAATAAAAAGTATTACCTAATGATGCAATAGCGGCTTTCATACCAATCCCACTAAAACTAAACAATTGTTTACCTTGATTTACTTTTTTTCCCATTGAGATAACCTCTTCCAAATTACCATCAGGAATACCAATTGAGTCATCATTGATAACGATTTCCTTATTAGGAATATCTATTGTTACTTTACAATGAGTTTTACCATCAAGGGTCATTGTATTATCAATCAACTCTGATATAAGTTGATAGAATTGACGGTCGGTTCTACCCAAACCTTTCCACAAACCCACATAGTTTTTTCCCGCTATGGTACGTTTATTAGTAACTTGTGGTTCTAAAACTTCAGCCATAATTTATTTTTTCCTTTAAACATTATTATTCGAGGTACTCCGACCCCATTATTGTCCTACTAATATACGAAACATTTTCGTAACCACCAAACTTTTTACCAAAAACTTACTTGATTTTCTGGCTCGTAAGTTTCGTGTCTTTCTGCTGCTGGTAAGATATCCTTGATATCCTTTGGTGGAGTTTCACAAGGATGTTTGAGTGCTTTCATCAATCTTCTCTTCTCACCCTTGTTTGTTGGTAGAATCTGAATGTACCTTAACTTGGACATTTCCTTTCTTCTCCAAAATTCTTTATATCCCTCTTTACCAATTTCAGTTTTGAGGTGTTCTAAGTTGTGACTACCCCATCTTGAGAATACAGTCCGTGAATGGATGTATTGACCATCTTCACCTTCTAAACAAATACCATAGTTTGGCATCAGTTGGATTTTGTTGGTGTCTTGGAATAACCAATTGGTAGCACGGTAGATACCACCCAAATGACCTTGGAACGGGTCTGAATAGGATAGTAACATTTTGATGTTGGGTGCGTGTTCCCTCATCCACTTAAATGTTTGTCCTAATGCGTATGATTCGATATTTGACCCATATCCATCGTGAATGAACAATCGGGTCAACTCCAAACATTGGTCGTTACCCAATCCATCAATAATAGAGGTTACAGCTGACCTTCCTACTGGAAATCCATAGACTGCGACCCCAATCAGTTGTTCATCATTTCCAAGAATGTCTTTCTCATCAGTTTTGTAGAAGATACCCAATGCATACCTACACATAGTCCATGCATGAGAATAATGATACTTTACAATCATATCCTTTGCAATGGCTTTGTTGATTTCACGAATGGATACTCGTGAGGTGTCTACATATGTCTTATTTGGTTCTTTCAATTGGGTCTAATTTTATAATTTCCAAATCTTCAGTATCACCACCCTTTGGATAAGGGAATGATGGGTGTTTCAGATTCTTTAGGAGTCTCCTACGTTCACTACCTTTACTGAGAATGTAAACATACCTATGTTTTCTTGGCTCTTTACGAATCCAAAATGGTCTATCAATTAACTCTTGTATTTTAGCTGGCTCAGTAGTTCCATATTGTGGAAATATAGTTCTACCATGAATCCACTCACCATCTTCTTCAAATTTGAATCCCCACGAATCGTTGTATCTAAGTTTGTTTCCTTGATATATCCAATTTGTTGCTTGGTAGATTGTTCCAGCGTGACCTTCTTTTGGGTCTGAGTATGATATGAGTGCTTTTATTTGTGGTGCGTTTTGTCTTAACCATTCAAAGGTTTGTCCTAAGAACCAACTTTCGATGTTGTGACCATACCCATCAAATACAAATAAACGAACTAATTCTAACACCTCAGTTCTATCTAAGACATCAGATATAGACTGACCAGTTAACCGACCAATGGGGTCACCATAACAGGCAACCCCAATGAGTTTATCGGTTGACTCAAAGAATTGGTGAGAGTCATCTTCAACATATAATCCAATTGCGTAAGACACCTTTGTCCATGCGTGAGAGTAGTGGTTAGTTATAACCATCTCTTTTGCTACTGATTTAGATATACCCCTTATTGATAGTTTAGATGTGTCAGTATAAACTCTACCTTCTACTTTCATTGATAGTCATTAAATTCACCAAAAATTAAGTGAGTCCAAGTTTCACCTTTTACAATCTTACGAATGTTGGCAGGTGATACGCCATTGTTTCGGGCCAATACTCTAATGTTTCGGTGACCCACAGCCCACAATCTACGGATAGACTTTACTTGGTCCTCCGTAAGTTTATGTTGTGGGTGTGATTCTCCTCTTAAAGCCATCTTAAACTTCCTCATCAAAAGGAATTTCTAATTGACTCTGACCGGCAGTCAAGAACTTTTCAATGCTAGGTGGCGAGAAGTTTGGCCCTTTTAAAATCTTCCCATCTTCACGATAGATTGGTTTACCATCTTCACCTAACTTTGACATATTAGAACGATGTACCTCATCGAACACGTCTTCAATCAAATCTTGCAATCCGTGAGAAACCATAGTTCCCAAAAGGATATACAATTGGTCTGCAAGCGCATCCGTAATCTCTACAAGGTCATCATTATTACAAGCTTCCAAATACTCCGACAATTCCTCTTTACCTAAGTTATACCTCAGCATAGAGGTCTCAGAGTCTAATAGGGTTGGTTTTGTATTTCGTGTACTATTGTATGCACTTTGGAAGTCCCAAAGTTGTTGTAACTGTTTTTTCATAATACTAATATACGAATTTATTTTGAATTTTCCAAAAGTATTTCACCATTTGTTACAGCTGATGGAATGGTATCCCACAAATTGATTGCAATTGCGTATCGAGTTCCACGAGTAACTTGAGTAACTCGGTGTGGTTGTTGACCTGCTGGGAAAATAATCAATCTATTTGGTTTTGCTTCAATACGTTCTGGCTCTGCGCCTTCTTTACTGAATACTTCAAGATACCCACCATCAATATCATGTTCCCATGGATAGTAAACTGTACCCATTATTGGAGTTCTTAGTTCACCAGTTTCCTTGTGCCAAGCTTCGTCTTTATCAAAATGCATATTTAGGTTATCATTGTTTCCATCTTCATTATCTTCTGAAGAATATACACCAATCCAATACTCAAATCCATATAATTGATATATGTGGTCTGATGGACAATTATGTCTCCAAATATACTCGATTAACTTCTTTTTGGTTGTGTCTGCTGGTGAACTCCACCAACCATCCCACCAATGGTAACCTTTTACATCAAAAAAAGTAGAATCATTCCTAATTTCATTCAGAAACTCTTCATCTTTAATAAAATTATCAATAACTATCATAACTTAAACATTTAAATATTCGGATTCGGGCTTAGCTCCGATAATGCGTTTCACTTCTTGTCCACTTTCTAACAAAACTACCGTGGGAATATTTCTTACGTTGTATTGTTGTGCCAAGTCTGGTTGTTCATCAACATTGACTTTTTGAACAGGAATTGTGTTGTTAACTCGCTGCATTACAGGTCCTAACATTCTACATGGACCACACCATGGTGCTGAAAAGTAAATATATTGTTTCATAATTTGTTCCTTATCCATCACAACTTAAACAATCAGGGTCAGTAGCACGTGTTGCGATGTCACCACGAAGGACCGACTCTGTTCTCATATAATATAGTGTTTTAACTCCCTGCTTCCAAGCTTCCATATGAATTTGATTAATCCACTTTGGAGTAGCTTGTGTTGGGAATGCTAAATTCAATGAAACTGATTGGTCAACGTATTGTTGTCTTACACCCGCTTGTCTTACAAGTTCCAATTGATTGATTTCTTTGAATGTTTTAAACACATCCTTTACCCAATCAACTTCTTGCCTTTCAATAGAGTCATTTGGAATGTCCTCTCTTTTGGCCAATTTACCATTGACATATCCCCAATCATCCAATTCATTAATTTCTTGAACCGAACCACCATCTTGTAGGATTCTATCCCAAGTGTCCTTATTGTTAATACCAACTTTACGAAGAACTTTTTCTAATTCATAGTTCTTACGAATGAATGTTCCTTTAGCAGTTTGTTCAGTAAATACGTTTGCTGCCCAAGGTTCAATACCTGGAGAAACATTGCCACTTAATTTAGAGTTAGATACAGTAGGCGCAATAGCCATCAAGTGAGTATTTCTCATACCAGTACCAACACACCATAGTGGTTCACCATATTCTTCGGCCATATCACGAGATGCTCTTTCTGCTTCAATCTTCATTTGAGAAAAGATTTTACGAGTTTCAAATTGAGCAGGAAGACCTTCAAACGACATACCTTTTTGTTGTAAGTACGTGTGCCATCCAAGAACTCCAAGACCCAATGCTCTACCTTTTTCAGCAGAACGGACTGAGTTCTCAAATCCTCTCATATTCTTAGCACGTTGAATAAACTCTTCGAGTACACCATCCAAGAACCAAGTAGCCGTATAGATAAGGTCGGTATCTTTCCACTCATCAAATTTTGCTAAATTGACTGAAGATAAACAACACACAAATGAATGTGATTCATCGGTATGAAGTGCAATCTCACTACAAATGTTGGTCATGAATACTTTCAATCCATTTTGTTTGTATGCTTCAGGGTTGTTCTTATTAACATTACCCTTAAACATGATATATGGTTCTCCAGTTGCTTTTCTCTTTTGAAGTACCTTACCCCAACGTCTACGAGCATCAGCATCACCATCTTCAAGTTTTCTCATAAACTTATCACCAACAACTACACATTGGTGTAGGTTAAGTGATTGTCGGTTTACATCGCCCTTTGGTTCTCTGATTTCAATCCATTCGTCAAAGTCACCATGTTCAATGTTAAGGTTAACTGAAGCTGCTCCTCTACGAACCGAACCTTGACTTGTAGCAAGGATTGTTGAGTCATAGATTTTAGCAAATGGAACTACACCATCAGATGTACCATTTTGTGTAATCTTTGAGCCGGCAGGTCTAATCATATTTAAACCAATACCAACACCACCACCATGTTTGGCGAGTAACATCATTTCTAAGTTTTTGTTTCCGATTTCTTGAATGGAATCACCAACATCAATACCAAAACAAGATATAGGTAATCCCCTATCGGTGCCAGTATTAGATAATACAGGAGTAGCGAGATTAAGCCAACCCCTCCATATGTAATCAAAAAACTTACTTGCAAGTTGAGGTTTACCCAATCGTCTTGCAACTGCCGTTGAAACTCTCCAATATGCATCTTTAGGCGTTTCACCTACTAAAAGATACCCTTTTGAAATAGTTTTAACATATATTTCCGTATTTGCCCAAGTAGGGAAGTCAACTCCCAACTCCCAACCTAGGTCTTCTCCATAATTTTTCGCCATAACTAATTAAAATTAAAATATATCATCCCAATCTTCACCTTCGTTTGCCTTACTGTAATCAGTAGGTCTCACTGCGAAGAAGTCGGTATGTGTTGTACCACCAGTTAAATGATAGAACCACTCCAACTCATTAGCTGATTCTTCATTGTATTCAAAGTGAAAGTCTCCACCTGGGATTGCGTTATATCCCAACTCACCCAACTTTTCATTAACTCTACGTCTAATGAAGTTTTTGAGGTCTTCTTTTTTAAGGTTTTCCAAATCACCCATTTCGAACATTTTGTCGATGTAGTTGATTTCCAAATCTAACATAATTTGGGCTGCTTGGATAACATCATCCTTAACATCTTCTAATAGTTCAGGGTATTCACTACACATATGTCTGAATAATTGACATCCCATTTTAGAATGAAGAGATTCATCTCTTACACTCCACTTCATTTGTTGACCAATACCCTTCAATAGATTTCTCATTTGGAAGGAGTATAACACAGCAAATGATGAATAAAGTGCCACACCCTCAGCGAATGCTGAAAAGATAGCGAGAGACCTTGCAACTTCAATACGAGCATCAGCATCCCACTTCAAATCGTCATAGGTATAGTTGTTAGATACCTTAGCAAGATTTTCAAATCTCTCAGCAGTTGCTGGTTCGTGTAGGAATGCTTCAAAGTTATCTAATCCTAAAGATTCATTTAAATATGAATATGCAGTAGCATGAATAGTTTCTTGTGAACCAAACATCATTGCCATTTGCTTAATTTCGTGTTTTGGAAACCAATTGGTCACCATTGTAGTCCAATAATCAGAAACCGCACACTCCGTTTGAGCAAAACCTAATAGAATGTTACCAACTAAGTTTTTTTCCTCGACTGACAAATTTTCATTCCAATCTTTGATATCACCCTGCATTGGGATTTCAGTATGTAACCAAAATGCTTGTGCTTGCTTCAACCAACCTTCGGTGTAGTATTCTGGATATTCAAATGGTTTAAATGGTATACGATTTTCAAATAGGGACATATAGTTTCTCCTGTAAATTGTTAGACATAATTTTTAATATAGGTGAATATAGATAGTATGATTTCTTGTTTAAAAGTCAATATTTCCCCTCATTTCTTTATATTTTTGAGCAAGTTCTTTTCTTACTAAACTCTCCCCACTTTTCATCTCTTTTTTGGTTTGCATACCATTAATGGAATCGTCATTATATATGTGAATTTGACCAGTTGAGAAGTTTGCTTTAGAAGGAAATGTCATACCATCAGGCCCAAAACGATTCTTAATAACGTGCCATCTACCAGTCCCTGCAAGTTTGTCTTCAATCTTACGAGATAGTGATACCACAAAATCAGCAGTCATCATTTTTGAGAATGAACCAGCAATCTTTGTACCTGTAATAATGTCATCTTCTGCACCACTTCTATTAATCTGAGATGCTGTGAACACTGGAACTTCGTACTCACCTGCCATACCTCTAAGGTCTTCGATGATTTCTTCCAACTCCTCATGTCTCTTTTCCTTAGCAGGTCCTCTCAAAAGGTCAGCATAATCCACAATCACCACATCTGGCTTCTTACCTTGAAGGGTCATCTTATCCATATGTGCTTTCAAAGATGTTACACTCGCAGTTTTGGTTGGATAGTGTTTGACAACAAGGTCACCCTTTACATTCTCAACTGCCTTTCTAACATCCTCCATGTTATATTTGAGGTTTCCCACTGCAACTCCACTTAGAACTGCGTCATATCTTTGACCAGTGTAACCTTCATTCAATTCCAAAGTGTAATGTGCGACTGTTTTACCCTTCTTCATTGCGTTTACACCAATGTTTACCAAAGACCATGATTTACCAATTCCTGGTGGAGCTGCGAATAGGATTAACTCACCCTTACCAAATCCACCTTGTGTAATTTCATCGATAACATCCCAACCAGTAGATACCACATTACGAACTTGGTCTTCATACCTTTCGGTAATCATAGTTTTGTACTCATGACCAATGTCAGAATCTTGACCTGCTTTCATAGCAGTATCAATCTTCTTTTTGATGGTATCATACTTACCATCTTCCAATAATGATACTGAATCCAATATGGCGTTCTTGATTGACTGATTTTTACAAAAGTCAAGAACTTGGTCTTTTACATATTGTAAGTCATCACTTTCAAGATGATTCCAAGCGTATTTTAAAGTATCAACGACTGAGGTTTTTAGTACATCACGTTCGATACTATTAATTTTGACTTTGAGAACATCCAAGGTTGGCATTTTCTCGTATTCATCAAAATGTTTCAGAATAGTCTTAACCAACCACTCAGCAGCCTCAGCATCAAAATATTCTGGCAATATAATATCATAGATTTGTCGTGTAAACGACCTATCTGATATCATTGCCGATATTACTTTTTGCTGAAATGTATTACTGAATTTACTTCCGAACTTCTCCATATTGATACAAATATACGACTTTAGTTTGAGATATCAAAATGTTTTCTTAAATTTTTGTCTAAAGATGTAAATGAATTTCTTAACCACGAATCCACATTTGAAAACGCAGTATATAACTTGTCATACATAAACATTTTTTTAAATTCTACCAAATCCAATTCAGGTTGGTGAGAATCCATAATCTCTCGTACATTTGATTTAATGGATGATGAAATTTCTGGGTCTTTGAGTTGCATTAAGTTGTAGTTCAATTCAATAGTTGTAACATTTTCAGTCAACTTTTGTGACAACTTATCATCACACTCTTTTGAACATTTCTCAATGAATGTGTCTAAAGATAGTTCAGAATCGTTCAAAAAGCCCATTTTAGAGTGTATTGTCTTTTCCCCAATTCCACGAATACCCTCAATGTTATCAGATTTATCACCCGTAATAACACGATAAAATACAAGGTTTTGTGGTATAACACCATACTCCTCTTTTACAAGTGCCTCATCATACATTTTTTTCTTAGTAGGGGCCCATACTTTAATTCGAGGGTTTACCAATTGTAAAAAGTCTTTGTCTGATGAGATGATTGTAACTTCTTTTTTAAAGTAGTGGTTAGCCAGATATGCAATGATATCATCGGCTTCCACATAATCAATGTAGGTAAGGGAAACGGGTAGGACTTGTAGGTATTGAATCAATCTAGCGAATTGCTTTCTCATGGATTCTCGTTGGTCCTCCAAGTCCTCATATCCAGCCAATCTATTGATTTTAGTTAGACCAGTACGACCTTCCTTATAACCTTTATAAACTGACTTTCTACGATTTGACCCCCCTTTACCATCAAATACAATAACAACACGAGTTGGTTTCAATCTTCGGATGGTAGCAGCAGTGGACAAGAGAAACCCTGTCACACCACCACAATGTTCACCATCGTCATTAAGCGCCGGAACTGCTCCAAAGACTCTAATAAATTGATTGAGCCCATCTATAATTAAAACTCTATCATTTAACTCTTCACTTTGTGTTTCGTTATGTTCTTTACTTACCTCTTTGAGAAGTTCCTTATACTTATTAATCATCGAAATCTGTTAATTCTACGTTGTCAATATTTGATTCTTCACTTGATTTTTTGTAAGACATAATATATGCATCACAAATTTCATTGTAGATTGAATCTTTCAATTCTGGTCTTTCATCTAACAAGTCTTCAAAGTTTTTTGCTTGAAACTTGATTTCTTCACCAGTTGGTTTATCTACATAAGTGTACCAAGCACCACTTTGGTCTACAAGTTTGTAGGTTTTCATCATTTGTAACCATGAACCATATTGGTCAATACCACTATCAAAATAGATATCATAATCTACTGAACGTAGTGGTGGCCCCATACGATTCTTAATTACTTGTGCACGAGTCTTAATACCTACAACTTGGTCTACTCCACCTACCTTTGACTTTAACTGACCCATTTGTTTCAATCTTAATCTACATGATGAGTGGAACGCAATTGCCTTACCACCACTTGTAGTCCAAGGGTCACCAAATGATACACCCATACGAGTTCTCAATTGGTTTGTAAAGATTAGTGAGATTCTCTCCCTTCCAATAAGATTAGTTACCTTTCTCATTGCTTTCGAGATAATGATAGCTTTCTGAGTAGCGTAACCTGCTTGGTCATAATCTGCTGAAATCTCAACTTTGGTAGATGCACCTGCAACTGAGTCTACTACGATTGTAACCAATTTCTTTTTGTCAGAGGAACGTACTGACTCAATAATGGAGTCAATTGCCTCAAAGATGTCTTCCACAGTTTCCAATGGAACATACAACATCTTTTTAATGTCCACACCAATGGCTTCAAGAAACTCTTGGTTAAGGGCGTTTTCGGTGTCAATATAAACACCAAGTCCACCCTTCTTTTGGGTGTCTGCGATTGCGTGAGCTGCAAGAAGTGATTTACCACTACCCTCCAATCCCGTAATCTCAGTAATTCGACCAACAGGTAATCCACCATTAGGTCGGTTTGAGATTGCTAAGTCCAACGTAGCGGAGCCAGTAGACACCCACTCATCAAGGTCGGTGGGTGTCTGCTCCTCCCCATCCAAGAAGAAGGCTACTTTGTGAGCAGACTTAAACTTCTTGTTTAGGTTGTTGGCTAGAATCGTAGATAGTTCATCACGAGAACTTTCGATTTTCTTTGCCATAAATTAAAATTAGTCGTTAAATAAATCGTCAAATGCTTCTTTTACATTAGACACGGGACTAGCCGTTTGTGTTGATTCGGTTGTGTCCGCGTTAGGTTCTGGTTTTGAATCTTCAACTTTACCAGTTTCCAACCACTGCTCCAACATACCTTGCATTTCCTCGTAAGATGCTCTCTTGAACATAGAAGGAAGTTCAATTTGGTCTTTAGAAATTTCCAAAATGTTCTTGTCCTCTGAAATAGGGGTGGTTGATGGTTTTACACGAATGTAAGTTTCAGGATAAGACTTACCAACCTCAGCTGCAGTTTTAAACTCTACTGTGATGTCACGACCACCATTGGGTCAGTTAAATCACCATAGTCTGGGTCAGCAAAGAACCCAAGAAGTTCTTGATAAACATTCTTACCAAATCCCCAAAACTTAACACCTTCAGATTCTTCACCACGAACCAAGATAGGAACGTAAGTACGAAGTTTTGGTGTCAATTGACGAGATAATTGGTAGTCATCACGATTACCAGTTGCCTTTAACTTTTCAGCAAATTCCAATAGTGGGTCTGCTTCACCAAAAGAAGATGGTGAAATGATGTTTTTACCACCAAAACCAAAATGGAAGTAAAGTTCAATGAAAGGGTTTGCTGTGTTGTGGGTATAAGGAAGAATCCTTACTTGCTGCTTACCCGGAGAGGGTTTCCACAAATTGTCAGTCTTTGTTACTTTTGTCTGAAGAGTGTTCAGACGATTACGGATTGCGTTCAAATCGATTGCCATAATTTTCCTTTTTTTATTTATTAATTGTTAAACTTGTCACTAATATACAACATTTGGGTGACAAATCCAAATGTATTTCAAAATATTTTTTATTTTTTAGTTTTTTGTGGGTTATACCTGTTGGTATTGTACCTACTGGTATAAATATGGAGCTGATGTTAATTAACGTCAATAATTCGGAACAAACTCGTCTTCATTATTTTGTAACTATCACCATCAGTTAGTATTAGTGAGTTACGATAATTTTCCCATTCAACTTGATACGATTTATCTTGTATACCACCATTCAAATCGGTGATTAGTTTGTTCAATGCATTTATCGTATACATTGTATTGGTTTCTTTTTTCCTATGAACCATAATAGTTCCTGGCAGAAATCTATGTGTTGGGTTTGGTATAATATTATAACTAACCACTAACTCTTTTGATGGGTCTAATTTTAAAACAAATATTTTACGGCTGAATAGGTCATATTTAAATATTTGTGCTACTATATTGTCAAATGATTCTTCATTTGTGAATGTACATAATAATTGTGTTCTCACTCATATCTCCTGTATTATCCGTATACTTCCTCTTGAGCTGATTTAAGTCTGTTGGCAAATCCTTTTTGATTTAACTTCATCTCAAACTTAAATTGACCACCATAACCACGACCATCCTCTCTAATAACAATATCAGCCACTTTAAAGACCTCACCAGATGATTCTATTCGGTATCCAACAAATGGTCCATCGGGACTTGATTCAGCGACAAGATTTTCTTTAAGTTTGTTATAATCATCAGTACCGAAAATTGTTTTCATTGTATTTTTATCTAATGAATATGGTCCAATGGCCATAGTTTCTTCACCCTCTGATACTGCCTTTAGTGGGAACTCAGAACGAATCTCACCCAGCATACCTTCTTTCATTTTAGGATTTTCGGTGATTGCTTTTACTGATTTTTCTTGGAACTCTCTATGCTCTCTATCATCTCTATCTACGATTTCACTTGCAGACGTGTCACCAGCTTTGGCTAATGAATTAATAGCAGTCCAAAGAACTTTTTGCTTATCTCGTGAATTACCTTCCAATGCGTCATC
>JGI11705J14877_10001386_pt1 | contig 13934 bp, 9 predicted proteins | sample Etolaghawater15m_FD_14877 | JGI IMG/M metagenome (IMG submission 14877) | reverse complement strand
CAAAGTGAAAATTGCAAAATGAAAAGTCGCATCTCCTAACTCACGGGGCTCTAGCCAATGCCAATGCCAACGCTAAAGTCGCTCTTTGAAGGCTTTTGGCTTTTGGCTATTGGCTTTTGGCTTAGTTTATCGTTAATTATTAGGTGATTTGGGTGAAACTAATGGAATCTACTGTTCACTGTTCACTCAGTCACTCAGACACTCAGTCTCTAAGTCCCTCAGTCACCAAGTCGCCCCTTCGCCCCTTCGCTAAAGTCGCCCCATCGTTCCCTACTCTTCCAGCTGTTCTTTCCTCCTATCGTACAACCGTTTGCTGCCATAAGCCGCACCCAAAACCAACAGAATACCCAGTCCTCCATCAATAGGCGCATTGCCGGCGTTTTGGTTTCCGTCACCGCCGTGGCCGGGAGGTGGTGGTGGCGGTGGTTGTGAGATAAGCTGCTGACTGCCTGTGATTAACACGGTGAGCAATAACAGTTTGGCTACAATTTTTTTCATGGTTTTATGTTTTTTAGTTCGTGATTACAATTTTTATTGTCTGTTGGTTTATTCTTGCCAGGTAGATGCCGGCAGGCAGGTTCAGTATGAAGTTGTTATCGCCGGCGTTCAGCTTCCAGGTGACCATCAAACGGCCTTGCAGGTCGTAAACAGCAAGTTGAGTGTTTGGTGCGCCTCCTGCAACATACAGCTTGTTGTTGGCGTACCACACTTTTGGCTGAGGAATACTCACCACTTCATCCACTCCCACGGGCGAAAAACGTATCTCAAAACGCTCGTGCGTATCTTGCTCATCTGAGCTAAAGGCATAAGCTCCGTCGTTCAGTTTGTGCGTTAGCCCAGTGATGCGATCGTAGAGATAAACACCCACACCCATTCCGTTCTCCTCCAGTTCGATGGAAAAATGGGTGCTGCCGTTTTTAACAAAACCCATAGGTATAACCAAGTTTTCTGCCTGTTCGGGAAGGGTGTTCAGGGCATAGTTTTCGGCATTTGAAACACTGTAAAACTGAGGTGCGTAGCCCGACAAAAAATAGCTGTCGTAACGGGTGTCGTAGCCTGAAGTGGCTTCGGGGTTGAAACGGATAATCGACTCCTGAGCGGTGCTACCTTCGGGATCTACGGCTTTCAATACAACCCCATTTTCGTAGACCAGTTCCCCCTTGTACCAGGATGTATTGTCATGAACTCGAGACGCTGTGGGGATGGTAAGTGAGGCTCCGTTAACGCTGGCGTGCACCATAAAACCATTCAGTGCGGGAATGATGTCGTTACCATCACTTACAATGGTGTAACTGGCACTTGCTTCGTTCCATATCTGTATGTTTTCGTCAACGTTGTTCAGATTCCAGGTTCCAAGACCCCACTGTATAGCACATGAAAATGGATTCCCAACAAGATTCCAGCCCGAATATCCTGTAGCATCAGTTTTCGACAATCCGGTTACAGAAACGGATTCATAGTTCAAAGTTCCGGTAAAGTTTTTAGTAACTGTGGATTGAAAAGCTACAAGATAACCTTTACCGTTGACAAAAGCAGGACTATCATCATTAGAGAAATAAATTTCCCCGCTACCCTTGTTGTATGTTGAGGACAAATTTTTAATATTCACCCACAAATCCAGCGGTTCGCTCCAGCGGTAAAAATCCACCAAAGCTGACATGGGGTTTGCTATAACATCAACGAATTCAGGGCTGATGGCCTGGCTGGATACCGGGCTACTGAGAAAGTGCCATCCGTGGTTTGTACTCCAGGAAGCAATCTCCCGCTTCACAGTAGCACTAACAGTAGCCGATGTTTGCTTCAGCGAGGCTGTTGAAGTTGTTGAACCATCCAATACCAGACCATCTTCTCCACTGTGATTGGCGAGTGTTCCGGTGACAGTAAGGTAGGACGTAGGTGTCATGGTAAGTGAGGCATCATCCATGATTGTCAGATGAGCCACCTGAGCCAGATTGACGGAACTCAGACTGGTGAGGGTAAAATCACCGTTGTCGATCACCCAATAGCTACCTGTTTGGCTTACTATGTAGGCTCCATCGTTAAATATACCCTGTGCAGAGGAAAGTATCCCCCATGCCACGAGCAAAGTAATTAGCATAATTTTTTTCATGATTTCTATTTTTTATATTGTAAAACTTTCTTTATTTCTTCCAATTCTTTTTTCAGCGCGTCTATCTCGGCTTGCTGCTCCTGGATCACTTTAACCATTTCGGGAATAAGGAATTTTGTATCAATTGCCTGGTAGATTGGATTTCCGTCTTTATCTACGGCGTCTTTTTCTCCGGTTACGCCATTGGCAAATCCCGCATCGGCCATCTCATGTGCCAAAAAACCTGAGATGACTGTTTTATTCTGGTCAGAAATATAGTTATACTCCACCGGTCGTAATGACATCAACCTTGATTTGGCTTGATTTATATCGATGTTGACAACATTTTCTTTTAATCGGTAATCAGACGATGTGCTGTAAACTATGGTATTGCCGGCACCTCTTTCAATGCTTCCAATACCGGTACCCTCAAAGTTGTGAAATGTAATATAGTGTCCACCTTGAGTATTATTTACCGGGGACATTGCTATACCTGTTACGACACCATAACCAAAACCGGCAATATGCAATTTTCCGCCCGGAGTTGTTGTCCCGATGCCAACGTAGCCATTTGCTTTGACCACAAAAGCGTCAAAAGCACTTGTTTGATTCCATACACGGAACAAGTCATTTGCGTCAAGAATCCACCTGGCGCTTAAAGTACTATTCAGTAAATCAATAGAGGCCTGATCACTGGTATTGGTTTGAATCGTCATCTTTGATATCCCGGATTCATTGTAAAATCTTCCATTTCCAACCACATCCAATTTTTGGCTTGGTGTTGTTGTCCCGATGCCGACGTTGCCGTTTTCTACAAGAAGGCCATAATTATTGGCCGCTCCTGTTGCACTGAATCTGGCGCCAATATTTGTTACCGCTGCTCCGCTTACCGTACTTGACAAACCGTAACTTGTGCCATCTACCGCGCCTGTTTTTTGAATGAAAATACTGGCACTATTAATGACTGTTCTGGCATCAACAATATGTAATTTATGTGTAGGTGTTTCCGTCCCTATACCCACATCACCGTCATAAACGATTAATCCGTAATTATTGATTCCTTGTTGTGCACCAAAGTAACCCCCAATATTTGTTGTTGCGCCGCTGGAGTTTACCCATCCGAGAACCCCTGTGTTATTTGCGGCACCATATGCCCTGCCATAAACGCCAAAATTGTCCCCCGAAGTGGCGGCTCCTATTGCTTCACCGTAGATTCCATAGTAGGTGCCAGATGACACGGCTCCGGTCTGTTTTACATGCAACATTCTACCAGCTTCCGGCGCAGTGCCGTCTGAGTTAATGCCCACGCTCTGCGCATAGCTTCCTGCTGCCAGAAGCAGCGATAACAGTAATAGTGTGATTTTTTTCATAGTCTTCAGTTTTAAATTATTGTTGTTTTACCTGAGCTGTGCCAAAAACCACGTTTTTCAGGGCTTCCACATCTGATTTTATTGAGGTGTTTTCAGCTTTTAAATTGGCGTTTTGGGCTTTCAGGGCTTCTATCTCGGCTTTAAATGCTTCGATTTCTTTTTGCTGTTCCTGAATGGCATCCACCGCAACGGTGAAGATCATATCGTAGGTAATTGATTTGAAGTCGTTAACGGTTTTTGATTTAACAATGATGTCGCCAACAGGCCGTGCATCACCTGTTTTGAATTTCATCTCTTTGATATCATCACCATTTTTAACCAGGATGGTATATTCAACGCCATCTTCAAAGCTTACATTTTCAAATGGCTTAAGTATTGGAACTTCACCTGTACCTGTATTAACAGCGTTGGGAATAACCTCTTCCACTTCCTGAGCAATAAAACCATAATTAAGTCTGTTTCCATATTTTACTCTATCTACCTTATTATAGGAAACGGGTCTTAACTTGCTTATCATATCCATTGAATTATCCAGCTCTGTAATATTTTCTTTTACCCTTTTATCTGATGTTGACACAATAGAACCACCTGCCATAATATCATTACTGCCACGTATGCTGACGTTAAAAGTGGTTGTTGACCTTGCAAGGTCTGTAGTACCGGTACTTGGATTAAAATAGTTTCCAGTTGTGTAAATCCCAACTGATCCGTTTACATCTAAAGGAACTCCCGGAGTTGTTGTCCCGATGCCGACATAGCCCGAATTATTAATTCTCATGCGTTCCGTTCCCGCTGTTCCGAAAGTGATATTATTCAGCATATCGTTAACCGTGGAGTAACCTGTCAAATCAATAAACGACTTTACTGTGGAACTAGTGCCACCACCAGCACTTAAGCGCAGGAAACCATCGTCAGAGACTAATGCAGGGCCTACACCTGCAATTTCACCAGCTATTCTTGAGGTTCCTACAGCAGGTCTTGAGGAGGCATTGGTCAATCCACTATTGGTTGTAAACGCCCCACCCACAACAGATAGCTTAGTGGGTGGACTCGTTGTCCCGATACCGACTCTACCTTGGGCGGTCATTGTTTGAACAATAGTACTTCCATTTTCATTATCACTTACACCTATAAAAGCTACTCCGGGATCATTACCGGGTGCCGTGATAAAGGTATAAGTATTTGGTGCAGCGACCGGATCTCTTGAGATCCTGAAATCTGTACTTAAATTTCCTCCTCGAATATCTAACTTGGCAGTTGGTTCGGTAGTTCCGATGCCGACATTGTAATTCGTATAAATATCCTCTTCCAAATCGAAAGACCATAATCCAGCATCAATTTTTATCCATGCTGAACCACTGTAATAATAATAACCTGGTGTAACATCATTGGTGTTACTGGTATTATAGACTAACAAACCAGCAACAGGAGATGCAATTGTTGCCACATCCGTCGAGTTTGTGAGGGCAATCCTTGGTGGCAGAAATCCTTTATTGGTAGATTTCACATCCAGCATGGCCGAACCATCGGGGGCTGAACCATCGGAGTTAATGCCCACGCTCTGCGCGTAGCTTCCTGCTGCCAGAAGCAGCGATAACAGTAGTAAGGTAATTTTTTTCATCTTGTTGTATTTTAACGTTTTATAATTCTTATTAATCCACTTCTATTTTCCCACAAATTCGCCCTGAAACCAAAACGCATGACCTGTGCCGCCGGCACCTAATGTGACGACGATGGATGAGAATATAGCTGGTTTCACTACATCACCGGCAGTAAGATGAACCACCGCGGAATAAGTGCTTAATGGTGTGTCAAAAGTTGAATAGTTACCACCGGCAAAGCTTTTTAATGCGCCATTAATCTTAATACCAAAAGCGTATCGATCACCATCGTTAGTTAAATGTGTAGTAGAATAACCGGTTAGCGTAAAACGGTAGTACCCTGTGCGGGGAGCTGTAAAAGTACCCTGACTTTGGTTGTAAGGCTCTGTGGTAAAAGTATTGTAATCCTCTGTATTAATAATCAAATCTTCCCACGCACCTGCTGATACCATTAACCCGGATACATAATAACTGAACCCTTCGTAATTGGATAAAGCCACTCCGTTTACATCCAGTTCAGTATCAGGCGAAGTTGTCCCGATGCCGACGTGGCCATAATTTGTAACCGTTAAACCTTCTATTTCGCCGTTTTGAGTATCTATTTTAAGAGCGTATTTATTATTGCTATTATTCAATGATCGGATATGCACACCATTGCCATTCGTATTTGAATTATAAAAATACGCAGCATTGGATGTCCCGTCTTGTTTTACCTCCAGCATGGCACCGCTGGTTGGAGCTGCACCTGTTGAATTAATCCCTACACTCTGCCCAACAGCCACCGCTGCCATAATCATCATTGCCAATATAAAACTTAACTTTTTCATTTTTTGATAGTATTTAATTCAACTTTTTTTATTGTTTCTTTACTCTTCCGTCCTCTGTCCCCCGTCTTCTGCCTTCTCAACCTCAACCTGAATCTCAACCTCTACCTCTACTCCTCCCCCCTCACCACAACATAACTCTGATCATTCATCATCTTCCTAATACTTTCCACCTCGGCTTTGAGTTGGTCGAAAGCTTCGGCTTTTTTGTTAAGCTCATCAATTTGCTGCTGCTGAACTACGATGGTTTTATGTTGTTCCTGAACCACTTTAATTAAAGGAGAAATAAATTTTGAATAGGTAACCCCCTCGACAACATCCTCTTTATAAAAAACAAATTCCGGTGCTATTTCAGCAACTTCTTCTGCAATTAAACCATAAGCTTTCCCTTTTTCAGGGTCAGTTTTGAGATTGAAGTTTACAGGACGCAAATTGTAAATCCAGTCTATATTTTCCATATCTCTTATATTTTCTTTATATCTGCGCGAGGACATCTCAATGGCAACTCTTCCGTTACTGGCATTAATCCTCAAATCAGAATAATTTTGCGTTGTAAAAGTGTAGAGGTTTGGGAAATAAACACCTACTCCGTTTACAGTTAAATCTCCGTCTATTGTTGTATTGCCATCTACCAAATCAACCATAAATGGAGTGGTTAAACCCGTAATATCATTACCCACTGTAGTAGATTGAGCCGCAGCATAATGGAGCTTGAAAAAGCTATTGCTTAATTCCATACCTGTACGTTGCCATGTTGAATTATCAGCTGAGCTAATATAGCCATAAGAACCTGATTTTGGTCGCAAACCGTATCCCAAAAGCCAGGCACCGGAAGAATACATGGAACCTAAGGTATTTACTACATCATCGGTAGATTGCGAATAGCGACCTTCTAAAATAGTTGTGCCATTTGTAGAACCTTCAGTACCGGCAATAATTTTATCGTGTACTTCTAATTTTGAGTATGGCAAATTTGTTCCGATACCGACATTGCCGCCCTGCTTAATGACCATTCTGGTCTCGCTGTTTAAATTATCACGGAACTCCAATCTGATATTGGACCTATCATATCTCACCGTCATATCATTGGCTACCCCATCTGTTCCTGTAAACACCAAACCCGCATCTGTATCCGAGGAGCTAACTATTTCTCCGCCTTGTACAGTTAATTTGTAACCAGGAGTTGTTGTCCCGATTCCAACATTACCCGAATTATAATAAACATCGCTTCCTGTTGTTGTCCATTGCGTAGCACCTGAGGCAAGGCCTACCTGCGTCCATGTTGGGCTGGCAGGTGTGCCGCTGTTGTAGTAATACCCTGCCGTACCATCGGTTTGGAAAATAAGTAGCCCGGTTGCAGGGGAGGTAATTGCCGCTTTTTGGGCAGTAGTCATTCTTGGGGCTAAAAAACCTTTGGTTGTTGAGCTTACATCAAGCATTGCCGAACCATCGGGTGCTGAACCATCGAAGTTAATGCCTACGCTCTGCGCGTAGCTTCCTGCTGCCAGAAGCAGCGATAACAGTAGTAAGGTAATTTTTTTCATAGGTTTATATTATTGATTAATTGTTAATTGACTTAGATTGCTATGAACTAGCTTTTTCAGGTTTTCCAGCTCGGCTTTCAGCTGGTCTATTGCTTCGGTTTTTTGTGATAAGGCCACGTTTTGCGCTTTCAGGGCATCAATCTGTGCCTGTTGGGCTTCAATTTGCGTCTGCTGCTCCCGGATGGCATCCACTGCCACGGTGAAAATCATATCGTAGGATAAAGATTTAAAATCATCTACGGTTTTCGATTTAACGATGATCTCGCCTTCGGGCCTGGGGTCTTTTGTGGTGTATTTTTGTTCTACGATATTGTCGCCGTTTTTTACCAGGATGGTATAGCTTACACCTTCTTCAAACTCAACTTTATCAAATGGTTTTAATACGGGGATTTCGCCTGCGCCTGTATTCACTGCCTCGGGCAGAATTTCCTCCACCTCCTGGGCAATGAAACCAAATTCCGTTCTACCTCCATTTTCAATTTTGTCTATTTTATTGTAAGAAACCGGTCTTAATTTCCTGACCAAATCCAAAGAATGAGGAATCTCCTTGATATTTTCCTTAATTCTCAAATCTGAAAACGCCACAAAAGAACCATTAGTCAAAATGCTATAGTAAGAATAAATGCCTAAAGCCCAAGCTTGCGTGGCCGAGGTAAGTACTGATGTACTAGCATTAAAATACATCCCGGGATCAGTTCCTGTACCCGCAGAAGATGCAACATGCAATGGATATGCTGGGGTCGTTGTCCCGATACCAACTCTACCATCAGTAGCAACGGTTACTAAGGTTCCTGTTGTTGACCCCCCCGCCCATCTATTGAGTTTTAAATACCCATTATTTGAATCATCCTGTAATGAAAAGCCATAATCTGCAGTGTTATTTTGAACTATTCTTAATGCATCAGTATTAGAAGAAGCTTTTAGTGTTAACAATGCACTTGGAGATGCTGTCCCGATGCCGACATTGCCGCCGCCTGGAAGAAGTGCCAAATTCCCATATGTATTATCACCAGCCGTCCCAACTGTTATCTGACCATATGTATCTCCTGTTTGTGACCCCAAACTAAAACCAATTGCTGTTCCAGCAGAATTAAGAGAGAAGTCGGTGGTAGTCTGTGTTATTACCCCGCCTCTAACATCTAATTTTCCATAAGGTGCCGCTGTCCCGATGCCGACATTGCCGGAATTGTAATATATTCCGTTATCATATTTAGTCCACACATCGTCTAATCTTTTCCAACTATTCACATCATAATAATAGAAACCTGTAGGGCCATCTGAACTGCCATCGTCCTGGTATACCATTAAACCTGCTGTTGGCGAACTTATATTTACCGATGGACGCCAAACTCGCGGTGGCAGAAATCCCTTGTCCGACGATTTCACATCAAGCATGGCCGAACCATCGGGTGCAGTACCATCGGCGTTAATGGCTACGTTTTGCGCAAAAGCGTTTATGCTGAGGATCAGCACCAATGAGATTAGAAGATGAGAAGCTGCTTTCATGTTAATTTGATTTTAATGCGTTTATTGTTGAATAATTTATTGCGGAACATAAAAAACCACCCGGTGTTTAGNCTTTGTACTCCACATCGGGTAGCAGGGGCATGTATTTCCGAAAAACCGACACCTGCAACATCACCGCCGGCCAGACGAGCAACGAGGTTTTCCCTGCACTGAATAAAGCAGTTTTTCAGGACTTTTGTCCGCCAAAGGCATAAGTCCGGAGTCAACGATTCGGTTAGGGGCATTGGTTTCATCAGGATGAGCTGGTAACTTTTTTACCGTTTAATGCTAAATTCGTACATTTTGGCTGAACAGTGTATGCTTAGTCTTCATATCTTTGCTAAGATTTATCAATCTTAGCAACATTTTTCTTTTGAGACGAAATCTTTTCAGTTGGGTTGTTTTGTTCCGTTGGTATGCAACGGGGGTCTTACTACTTGGTTTTCAAGTAGGACATGGTCAGCATGCCACCCTCGAACGATTGAAAACCATGGAAGGAGAGGAACTTCGCGAAGCGGTGGGTATGGCTTATGATTCGGCGATCAAGATAAAGGATTACTCCTTAAAACAGCAATATTTCGATGCACTTTTCGACCTCACCGCCGAAAAAGATGAAATTGCGCACAGTCAGGCACTTGTTTACAGGGCCTTGCTTGGCGATAAAAAACAAACCCAACTCTTCGATCAGGCTTTTGAATTGGCAAAGAAAAATAACCATACCGATGCCATGTGTTTCGTGGAATACAACCGGGGCTTGTATTATATCGCACACAAACAATACGACACGGCCATGATCCATATTCTCAGGTACCGCGACATGACTCCCCCCTCCGACAGAGGCGGTGGTTACCGTAATGTAATGAACCTGTTAGGCGATATCTACTATCAAGCCGGACTGTATTCGCGAGCTGAGCAGGTTTATATGGATTTGCTTAAACTCCACCAGGAAGAGGGGTTCTACAACCACTACAGGCCTTATGTAATGATGAATAACATCGGACAAATGAGGCTTAAAACAGGTAATCCCGAGGAAGCAGCCCAATGGTTCCGACAGTCGCTGACAATGGCCAAAACACATCTTCGTACACCCTACCGAATGAATACCCTGGCCTACACGCAAATAAAGCTGGCCGAATGTGCCCTGGCAAACGATAACCTGACACTGGCCGACAGTCTGTTAATGCAGTCACAGCGCTATCCTATTGACTCAATCTACGAGGATGTGCAACAGGAATATGTATTTACCAAAGCCCAACTGCTGACAAAACAAGGCCTTTACACCGAAGCCGTCCATAACCTCTGGCAATTGCTGCCCGGCGACTCGGTACGCTTTAACAACTTGCGCTTTGTACCTGAAAGTTATAAGTTGTTGGCCGTAATCTATCAACAGCTTAAAGATTGCGCGCTGGCCAATGCCTATTCGGTAAAATATAATCACCTGGCCGATTCGCTGCGCGAGCTGGAACATGTGGCACAGTCGATGATTATCCTGGCCGACCGCGATCATGAACTTACGCGGCAGGAACTTCAAAAAACAAGGAATAAAGTCTATGCTTTGGTATTAGGGCTTACCGTCCTAATCATACTACTAGCGGTAGTGGGACTGTTATACCACAAGCTCTACAAATCGAAAATTGAGCTGGTTAAAAAAACATTAGCATCGGAAAATCAACCGGACATCATCCCTTCCATAATTGAAGATACCGAGGAGATGAGCGACGAAGAACTGGAGCAGGAGAACGAACTAATTGCACGTTTAAAAGCCTACATGGAGACAGAAAAACCTTACCTCGATCCGCAACTCAGCCTGCAGGATGTGGCCAAACACCTCTCCACCAACAGAACCTATCTTTCACGGGCCATCAACAACCACCACTACACTACGTTTCCAAACTATTTAAACGTTTACCGGATAAGAGAATCCATTCGCCTCATCACCACCGGCTTCACCATGAACCACACACAAGAAGCCCTGGCCAAAGAATGCGGGTTCGCCAACCGAACTTCCTTTGGTATTGTATTCAAAAAACTCGTCGGCGTTGCCCCTTCGTTCTTCTCGGCACATTATAATAACAAGCAGGAACTGAAAATCTGAGGGGGGAGCGGGGAGCAGGAAGCGGGAAGTGGTATTTCCTAATTGACGGGAGACTAGCCAACGCCAACGCCAACGCCGGACAAGTGGTTAGTGGGTGGTGGTTAGTGGGTGGTGGTTAGTGGGTGGTGGTTAGTTGGTAGTGGGTGGGTGGGAAGTCAGAAGCCAGAAGCAAGAAGGGGTATTTCCTAATCAACGGGAGTCTAGCCAGGCAAAGCCAACAGCCAACCAACAGCCACATACACAATAGCCCGTAGGGCTTACGCATTTGTTGAATAAATCCCAGGAATGCCCCTTTCCCCGTAGGGGATATGCTCGTCTAGCCAAAGCCAAAGCCGGAAGCGGGAAGCGGGGCTAAACTTCCATCAGGTAGGATACCCATTTTTCACTTTGCATTTTGCATTTTACATTTTCAATTTTTCACTGCCCACTGTTCACTTTTTTTCACTTCGCCACTATTCCTCACAAGCTAATCCCGAAGCGATGGGCTACACCTCATCGCATAGATATACCGCCCCTTCAGGGCTCTAATCCAAGCCCACGAGGCTTTCGGGGGAAAGGGTCTAATACCCTAGCGAGGCGGTAAAACCCCTCGCTCACCATCTCCTCGCTCTAAATCACACCCCTCGTATAATCCCAATAACACCACACGTTATTTATATTGCTTTCTAAATTACGCACTATTTTAGACATAAAAAAACACCCTGTAAAACAAATGATTTAGTTTTGTGGCGATAAAATATTTAAGTACTTTGGATTAACCTGCAAAATCATTAGCATTAAGTAAGATGACCAACTTCTATCTGACCTTACGAAGCCTTCTTTTGTTTCTCACCGTTTCGGTATACCTCACCATTTCAGCACAACCAGCAGGGTACTATAACAATGCAACCGGCTTAACAGGAGAAAATTTGAGAGAGGCACTCAGAATAATCATAACAAACGGACATACTTCTAATGATTACGATAATTTAGAAGATGATTTTTACTACACGGATAACCTTGGAAGTTCAAAGGTTTGGGATATGTACGCTATGGATCAAACCGGTAATGCAGCCTATTACTACTATTATAACACTGGTGATGAATGTGGAAGCTACAATGCCGAAGGAGATTGCTACAACAAAGAGCATTCTTTTCCCAAATCATGGTGGGGTGGAAGCACCGGCGTTATTCAGTATGCCGATTTATTTCATCTTGTACCAACCGATGGATATGTAAACAACAGACGAAGCAACTATGCTTTTGGAGAAGTTGCTTCTCCAACATGGACTTCCACCAATGGAAGCAAAGTTGGCCCTAATACGTTTCCCGGTGGCTATACTGATGTTGTTTTTGAGCCTGTTGATGCCTATAAGGGCGATTTTGCCAGAAACTATTTCTACATGGCTACAAGATACAAAAACAGCTTCTCATCCTGGGCTTCTACCTGCCCCATAATCAGTGGAGACAATTATACTGAATGGACAATCGATTTACTAATGGACTGGAACGACCTCGACCCTGTTTCGCAAAAAGAAATTGACCGAAACAATGCAGTATACACCATTCAAAACAACCGCAACCCCTACATCGACCATCCTGAATATGTTAACCTGGTGTGGGGCGATGGCCTAGATCCAGAACCCAGCAACTATGTCACCGATTTCTCGGCCCATTGCATCGTGCTCAACTGGGTGGATGCCACAGGAACTACCCTGCCCGATGGTTATTTAATTCGCATGAGCGCCACAGGGTTTGCCGACATTGTTGCCCCCTCCGATGGCACTGCCGTTTCCAACGATTTTAACAACAAAAACCAATTGTACGGCGTGCAAACCGTAACCTTTGGCAACCTCACCCCCGAAACAACCTATTATTTTAAAATATTTCCCTACACAGGCAGCGGAACCTCCATCGACTACAAACTGGATGGGGATATTCCACAGATAAGCTTAACGGCAAATTAAACTCCAGATAAGATTAATAGGGCATCTTTGCAAACTAAACCATGATAATTCAAATCAATAAAATAATAACACCATGAAACAAAAATTATTAATAACACTCATGCTGGCAGTGGCGCTGGTGTGGGGAGGGAAAAATGTGTGGGGACAAAGTCAACCTGGGGATATTGCGTTTATTGCAGCCAATGTAGATGGAAGCGATGACTTTGCTTTTGTGACAATGGTAGATATACCTGCTGGAACGAATATCTATTTTACTGATAATGAATGGAATGGTACTGCATTTACAGATTTGAATGAGGGTGAATTGACTTGGACCAATGGAGAGGTTACTCTTTCTGCTGGTTCAGTTGTTGTCTTTACAGATCCTCTAAACTCTAGTACGGGTTCTGTTAATATTGGATCGTTCACGGGAAGCGGATGGAATTTAGGATCCTCCGACGAATGGTTTTATGCACTTTTAAGTGAACCAGCTACAACTTATGTGGCAACCCCAGTTTTTTTAGCTGCTATGGCATCAGATGCAGGAACTGGTTGGTTAACAGGAACAGGTTTAACCGAAGGAACTAATGCTTTCGACTTTAATGATGATGCTGATGGTTATAAGTATACGGGAGTAAGGGACGGTAAAGCTTCTTTTTCTGCGTATTTGCCATTAATTATGAATTCATCAAATTGGCAAATTGAATTATCGAATGGCGAGAATATTCTACCTATTTCACCCACTTCATTTACAATAACTGGTGGCGGCAACACCCCACCCTCCATTACCAATATTGTTCAAACCCCTTCGGTAAATATCACTTCGTCAACATCTGTTTCTGTTTCAGCTGACATTACCGATTCGGATGGAACCATTGCCGGAGCTGAATTGCATTGGGGCACCGTCTCAGGAAATCTTTCAAATAGCATTGACATGTCGGTATCTTCAGGCAACACCTACACCAGCGATAGCGATATCC
>JGI11705J14877_10001385_pt1 | contig 13939 bp, 12 predicted proteins | sample Etolaghawater15m_FD_14877 | JGI IMG/M metagenome (IMG submission 14877) | reverse complement strand
CCAGGCCCACCGTCGATCGCCCATCGCATGCGCTCGCGCAAGGTGTCGACGAGCGCTCGATAGGCCTCGCGGTTCTCGCCGAACGCGGCCGAGCCGGTGTCGACCCGTGTCTCGACGACTCTCATGCGCCGACCCCATTCCAGAACTGGGCGGTGATCGCCGCGGCGAACCGGTCGAGATTCCCGCGGTCGGTGTCGAACCATTCGACCGAGGCGTTCATCGCACCGAACAGGACGAGTCGGATCACGTTCACGTCGACCGTCGGATCGATCGCCCCGTCGGCTTGCAGCAGTCGAAGCATCTCGGTCCATCGCGCCTCGTAGGCGTCGCGGAGGGGAACGACCACCTCGCGGACCGTCTCGGGAGCGGTGCGGAAGGTCATGACGTGCGCCGCCGTATACGGGCCGTTCTCGAAGAGGGCCGACAGGTGAGCGCGCACGTGGGCCCCGACACGGGCGACGGGCCGGGCATCGGCGCTCGCTGTCTCGGCCTCGTCGAAGGCGGTCTGCATGACATCGATGCCGCGGCGGAGGATCTCGGTGAGGAGATCGTCCTTGGAAGCGAAGTGGTAGTAGAGCGAACCGGCCTTCATGCCGACGGTCTCAGCGAGTTGACGCAGCGATGCGCCCTCGTAGCCGTGGCGAAGGAAGAGCGCCGCGGCCTCGTCGAGGATGCGGTCGCGTCCGGATTCGACCAGCACATTGTTTGCCGCGCTTTGAGCCACCGCGACACCCTACCTAACGTTCGTTAGGTAGGCAAGAGGCTATTTCGTGTTCGTAGGACCGGGCCCATCTACCGGCATGGAGATCGTTCAATCGTCGTATCCGCGACAACGGCACCGTGGGGATCTTCCACGAGACGATCCTCCTATGGGACGACACCGTCGAGACGGTCTACGGGAACATGCCCACGATAGGACTGGCAGCAGTCACCGGAGCCGTACCTGCCGCTGCTCGGGCACAGAGCGCGCGCGGCCGGATCTCCGGCCAGGAGAACGCGCCACCTGTGGATCCTTACTGATCGGCTGCGCCACGATCAGAAGTTGAGCGTGGGCCCCTACCTGCGGGCAGGGGATGTTCATCCCGCAGTGGCCGTCGACGGCACGATGTCACTGCGAACGATCATGCCGGACGACCTCGCCGTCGGTGACCACACGATCATGCTGAGCGTCGCAACCCTCCAACTCACCCTCGGAGTCACGGTGACCGACGCCGTGCAGGACACGTCGACGGCCGTGCTCCCGACGACCGGCTGGGGTGGTGATCACCTGATGGTCGCCCTCGTCACCACGGCACTCGGAACCCTGATGGTCCTGGCGCGACGGCCCGGGTTCAGGACGCTCCCACATCGGTGAGGGTGCGTCACGACCTGGGCCGACAGTCCGAACCGTCGCGTTGTACCCTTCGGGTGTGCGACCACGTCGGAACTCCGAAGAGGTCCGACAGGCCGTCATCGACGCCGCCAGTCGGATCATCGACGAGAACGGTCCGCTGCGGTTCCGGATCGCGGATCTCCTCGAACGAGCCGGGGTCTCCGAATCGGTCGTCTACCGGCACTTCACCGACCGCGACCGGTTGATCAACGAGACGCTCCTCACGATGTTCGAGCGCGACCTCGCCCGGACTCGCGAGGCGACGACGGAGTTCTTACGCAGCGTCGACGAGATCGAGCCGACCCCTGCCGCACTCGCCGCCGTCATGGTCGACGCCCTCCTCCCCGAGGAGGGTCAGGAGGCGGTGCGCTGCACTCGGGCCCTGAAGATCCGCTTGGCGGTCGCCGCTCTCGAGTACCCGGATCTGCGCGAGCGTCTGATCCCGATGCTCGACGAGTTCGACGCTCTCGGGGACGCATTCTTCGCCCACATCGAGGAACGCCTGGGGGCGAGGGGTTGGGCGGTGTCACTGCGTGAGATGCGCTATCTGCTGAACGGCACGAAGCTCGCCGTGATCCACGACGACCTGCGCGCCGACCCGGTGGCCACCGCCGTCACCCGCAAGGACCTGCTGCGTCTCTGGACGACGATCCTCGAGCGCTTCGCCGGCCACGACCACTGACCGAGCAACCGGCCCGACTCACGGTCCGGGTCCGGAGGGAGCGTGATCAAGAATGTCCGAATGCCACAGATACAGCAAATATTCTCCTTTCTAAGGACGTTCGATACAGTTTTTGTCAATGCGTATTACTCTTGCCGCGACGCTGGCTCTGGCGGCGAGCATGTTCTTCGCCCCGACATCAGCCGAGGCGACCGCCGACCCGGCCTGCGAGGCAGGGACCCACTACGTCGACGAGAGCAACGGGGGGCGGACGGTGCTCCGCTTCACCACGACCACACCGTGTGAGTGGGCCAGGCCCACCGGGGTGTCAGCGGTCGACGTGCTGGTCGTCGGCGGCGGCGGCGGTGGCGGTGCCATCGCCGGAGCCGGCGGCGGCGGCGGAGCCGTCGTGACCAACCCGATCACGCTGAACTCGACGATGTACACGATCACTGTCGGAGCCGGCGGCACCGGCGCCAGCGTGGACCACGGGGCCGACTCGGACGTTGCGACCTACACGTTCACCGCGGGCACGAACGGCGGTGCGTCGAGCATCTCCGGCGCCGACGTCACCATCACCGCCCCCGGCGGCGGTGTCGGCGGGAGTTGGGACGGTTACGTTCACCAGCAGGCACCCGGGAGCGGTGGATCCGGCGGCGGGTCGGGCAGCCAGGTCATCAACTCCGGCGGCACCGGGAATCCCGGCGGGAACGGCGGGTCGGCGGCCGACAACGGCCAACCGCACGCCACCGGCGGCGGCGGCGGTGCAAGTGGGGACGGCGGGAACGGTTCCGGGGGAAACGCCGGAGCAGGCGGCGACGGGGTGAACAGCGAAATCATCACGAGCGGTTCGCCCGAGGGATACGGCGGCGGCGGGGGTGGCAGCACCCACGGAACCTGGACCGACTCCACACTAAGCGGCGCCGGAGCCGACGGCCTTGGTGGCGACGGAGGTGGCGATGGGGGTAGCCCGACCCAGAGCGCATCGGGCACCGTCCGCGGCGGCGCCGGAGCCGACGGCCGTGGTGGCGGCGGTGGAGGCGCTGCCAACAATCTCGTCGTGTCCGGCGGTGGGTCCATCGGTGGTGACGGCGGCGGGGGTGTCGTCGTGATCGCGTGGGCACGCACTGCGCAGACGATCACGTTCACCCGTCCGACCGACCGGACCCTCTCCCCCTCCCCCTTCGACATCGCAGCCACGAGCGACTCCGGTCTCAGCGTGGCTGTGACCTCATCGACCCCGACCGTGTGCACCGTCAGCGGTGTCACGGTGACGATGCTGACGACCGGCACCTGCACCCTCGACGCCGATCAGCCGGGCGACATCGTGTTCCTACCGGCCACGACGGTGAGCCGGTCGTTCACCATCTCACCGACGTCCAGCAGTCCGTCCAGCTCGTCGAGCACGTCAAGCTCAACGAGCTCGAGCACCAGCACCACCACGACGACGAACGTGCCGGACTCAAGCTCAACGAGCTCGAGCATCAGCACCACCACGACGACGAGCACCGCCGCGTCGACGACGACCGTGCCGGACTCCACGGATGTCAGCGGGTGCCCGTGCCTCGTCGCCGACTCGGGCACGTCGGTGCCGATCACGACCGACGCCACTCCGGCCGGCCGGGCGCCGGGTGGCATCACCGTGGGCGACGACACCAGCACCATCACGATCGGTGACATCGACCGCGGCCCCGACGACCCGCCGGACGTCGCGACCACCTGGGTGAACGGTGACGGTGCGCTCACCGCCCAGCCGCCAGGCGCACTCATGATCTCCGGATCAGGTGCGCTGCCGGGCACGACGGCCACTGGCACCCTGACGAACGGCACGACCGGGACGACGACCGTCAACCCCGATGGGACGTGGCAGGTCGCGGTGCCGGTGCCCGCCGGCACGAGCGGTGCGTCGACGCTCACCAGCACCTGGACCGATGCCGACGGCGACACCCGCACCCTGACCGTCCCGGTCGTCGTGCTTCCCTCCGGCGACGCCACGACCGCATCCCGCCAGCCAGTCGACGGGACGCTCTCCCTCCTCGGACCAGGCGAGGTGCTCGCCTTCGGTCAGAACGGTGTGACCGTGGATCACACCCGGACGCACGACACCACCAACCGAACGATCTCGATCAGCGCGAACGGTGTGGTTCTCGAGATCTCGCCCGACACAGGATGCCGGATCACCGACGACGGTCGTCTCGACTGTGAGCCGCCCGCCCGTCTGCGACTGACCGCGTCGGGCATGACGCCCGGCTCCATCGTCGATGTGTGGGCCATGGCCGGCACCAGTCCGTTGGCGAGTGTGAGGGTCGGCCCCGACGGTTACCTCGATGCGGTGATCGACATCCCGGCATCGTTCGCCTCGAGCCTCGCTGTCCTGCAGTTCGACACGGTCGACGGGGACGGCCGGGCACTCTCCGTCGCCCTGGGAATGGCCTCGGGCACCCTGCCGATGACCGGTCCGACCACCGATCGGTTGACCACTTGGGTGATGCTCACCCTCGCCGGAGGGCTGTTCCTCGGGCTCCTCGCCCGACGCCGTCCAGCCACCGCAACCGGTCCGATGGCCTGACACCTCGATCGGGGTCTCAGGAGATCGACCGCACCTCGAGACGGAATGGCGCCTCGATCCCGTCGATGAGGTAGAACGCGACGCTTGCGATGTCCGTCGGGTCGAGCGGTGCCGGCGCATCGCGTGGGTCGAGGAAGCGCGTCACCGGTGCGAACGCCGCCCACGGCACCTCGATCACTGCGAAGTCGTCGGCCGGTGGGCTCACTGTTGCGATCCAGTCGCCGGTGTCGCTGAAGGTCCGCACCTCGACGGCCCATGACCGGCCGTCACCTCGAACCTCGACCGACAGAGCCGCACGTTCGCCCCACCGAGCGACCGATGCCGGGTCGAGGAACGGGCTGCGCACCGACCAACCAGATGGACAACAGCGCGACCGCGGGCTTGATCGTCCGACGGTCGAGGCCGGCGATGCGGGCGTCGGCGGGCACCCGTGCACCGGCGCCTCCGGTCGCGGAGGTCGGTGTCATGTCGGGACCTCGATGGAGTCTGGATCCAGAACTGTGGACGCCACCGTGGCAGCCGAGGCGATCATCGCAACCACATCCCTCGCCGCCCAGCACTACTGACGCGACGTTCCGAACCGGTCGACGACGGACATCTGCTCACGCTTGGCACTGTAAGCACCGAACAGTGACCCGACAGCGGCTCCGAGGCTCCGTCAGCTCACAATTGGACGATCGACTCATTCTCGATCGTGCCTCTCGTGACGTCGATGCCGACAGGCGACAATCTCGCCCGCATGAGCACCTCGCCTCTCCTACGTCGCAAGTCGATCGACGCCCAACCGAGCAGCCTCGAAGCGACCGTCGGTCGTTTCCAACTGCTCTTCCTCGTCACCGATCCGGCCGAGGTTGGAGCGGATCAGGTTGATGCGATGCAGTTCGTGGAGCGAACTGGTTGGTGTCGTGGTCGTGGCTGGCACGACAGACAAGAAGGTGTGTCGTGTGGGCCCACTCGATGACAGCGCATCGTTCGAGGCGGCATCTTTGTGGCTTGGGGACGCGGAACCTGGACTCGACCCCGGCTCGTCGGGGGAATCTTCGTTGTCGTCGTCTTCTTGAACCGGAGTCCAACAACTGGTGGGCGAGGGGGGACTTGCCCGACCTCGAAACCAGCAGGGCGTTTCACATGGTGAAGCGCAGATTGCGGGCGGCCTGAGCCCCCCACTCGTCGTCGCCCGACCACGAGATCGTCCCGGCCGCGATCTCCGCCTCCGGATCGATCCGGCCGCAGGCCAACAGCACAAACGTCGTCGAGTCGGCTGACACCGTCACATCCGGAGTGTCGAGAGCATCGACCAGACCGGCGCGACCATCCACCGCGACGTGCATCGACCGCTCGACCGGCCCAGTCACCGAGAACGTGATCGACATGCCGTCAGGAAGACCGATCTTCTTGCCGACGATGTAGGGAAGCGAGCGATGCACCTCGTCGAGCGCGATCTCGGCCGCCGGACCGGACTCGTGGCCGAGACGCCCGAGCGGACGACGGACATCCTGCTCGTGCACCCAGTAGTCGAAGACCCGAATAGCCATGAAGCGCGCGTAGGTGCCAGGACCGACCGGGGTCGCCGACGGCCGACCCAACTCGTCGGGTCCCATCGCCGCCAACTCGGCCCGTCGCGGAGTCAACACCGCGCGATACCGCTCGAGGAACTCCCCGTCGGCGAGATCGGCCGCCTCAGCCACCCACTCCCCCGCCCGCTCGAAGGGCAGCGAGTCGACCATCGACCCCGGCTCGGCGCCGAGCAGCATCGCTTCGATCGCGCCGAGGTGCGCTGCGACCCCCCGGACCGTCCAGGCCGGACAGAGCGACTGCGTCGACCACCCGTCGGCATCGAGACCGCCGATCAGGTCGTCGAACGATGCCATACACATCTCGAGGGCATCAGCCGACGCCCGGGTCACCTCATCACTCATCGATCCTCCGATCGGTCACGGCCGGCTGGGCCGACCCGTTGGAATCCATCCTCGGTGAAGGCGATCTCCTCACCGCGGTTGATGCTCACCCAGTCGCGGGCGTTGAGATACGGCTCGAACACGTCGGTGATGCGCCGCTCCATCTCCCGGGTCTTCGGTTGCTGCAACTCAAAGAGGTCGGGGAACTCGACCCAGGCCGTCACCGCCTCCCAGAGACGAACCGCGGCGGCGTCAAGCGGAGGGTTGACGACCACCGGCCCGAACAGGCAGTGATCACCGAAGAAGAGGGTCGGTGCCCCATAGCCGGCAGCGTCCGTCACCCGTCGATGCTCGGCCAGCACCTCGTCGTTCGTCGTGTCATCGGCGATCGCCGCGTCAACGATCGCCGGGTCGAAACCGAGTTCGGCGAGCAACTCTCGAGCCACCTCCGGTCGATGGGGCCGGAGTCCCTCCTCGTGGAGAGCGCGTCCAATCCGTTCGTACCAGCGATCGAGATCGTCCATCGAGGAGCGGCGCAGCATCGCCCCGACCCGCATCAGCGACCACCCGAAGGTCCACTCACGCTCCCAGGGGTGCTTCTTGCCCTCCACACGGTTGATCTCCTCAAGACTGAAGAACCGCCAGGAGATCTCGATCCCGATCTGCTCGCGAACGGCTCGGATCCACTTCGACGTCTGATACGCGTACGGGCAGAGCGGATCGAAGTGGAAGTCGACCGACGTCGGGCTTGGTCGCATGAATTGACCGTAGGCGGATGCTCCGCGTCGCGGTCAGTCGGAGCGCGTCGACGTCGTGACGTCGGCGACCAGATCGAGGAGTCGTCCCACGGTGTCCAACCGCTCGGTCACCGAACCGCTGGTCTTCGCCTGCAGCGTCGTCACGCCGGCAGCGCGGTCGGCGCGGATCCGTTCGCGCACATAGGCCTCGGGTCCGACCAGGTTCGTGTGCAGGCCGATCTCGATCGGCACCGCGGCCGCGGCCTCCTCCCGACGGCCCTGTGACCACAGGTCGGACACCACCTGCACCTCGTCGGCGAACCCCTGCCTCGCGAAGGCCCGGCTGTAGAAGTTCCGGTCCGGCGCCCCCATCGCGCCGATCGTGAAGGCGTAGCCGTTCGCGTGCTTTCTGCCGACACGCTCCAGATCGTCGTCGAACTCCACCGCCACGGGCATCGTCACGGCGATGTCGCTGAGGTCGCGCCCCGCTCGTTGCGCCCCCCGTCGCAACGGTTCGATGAACACCTCAGCGTGTTCAGCGATGAACGCGTTGCCGAGCCAACCGTCGGCGCACTCCCCGGTCAACTCGAGCATCCTCGGCCCGAGCGCGGCGATGTGGATCGGCACCTCGGTCGGGCGCGCCAACGAGCGGATACCGCGACCGGCCCCGTCGAGCGGCACCGTGTAGACCTCACCGCGGTAATCGAGGTGTTTCCCCGCGGCAGCGGAGCGCACGATCTCGATCGTCTCGCGCATCGCCGGGATCGGTGGCGGGAACGCGACCCCATGCCAGGCCTCCATGATCCTCGGGCCGCTCGAGCCGAGCCCGAGTTCGAACCTCCCGCCCGAGAGCCGCTGGAGCGACATCGCCTGCATCGCCAGCATCGCCGGGGTGCGAGCGCCCACCTGGACGATGCCCGAGGCGAGCCGAATGCGCTCGGTGCGAGCGGCGAGGAAGGCGAGCGGGGTGAGCGCGTCGTAACCCCAGGCCTCGGGCACCCACACCGCGTCGACACCGAGACGCTCGGCCTCGAGCACAAACCTCGCGTCGTCGTCGGAGGACATGTCGACGGCGATCGCGACTCGCATGTGTGGCACCATACGGCCCCATGACCGAGCCAGCCGAAGAGCAGACACCCCTTCGCGTCGCGGACTGTCCCTCCACCTCGGTCACGCGACTCGTCGGCCGTCCCGCCGAGGAGATCTGGGCGCTCATCAGCGACATCGAGTTCCCCGCGGCGCACTCTCGGGAGTTTCTCGGCGCCGAATGGCTCGATGGCGCCAGCGGCCCCGCGGTGGGCGCGAGATTCCTCGGTCGCAACCGAAACGAGCACTTCGGTGAGTGGGAGACAACGTCAACCATCGTGGAGTGCGAACCCCCGCATCGACTCACCTGGGCGGTCGGCGACCCTGAGGTGCCACTCGCCTGGTGGGGATTCACCCTCGAGGAATCTTCTGGCGGGACAACGGTGACTCAGACCTACCGGATCGGACTCGGGCGCAGCGGTCTCACCGCGGCCCTCGAGCGCATGCCCGACCGCGAGCACGACATCATCGCGAGGCGTTTCGCCGACCAGAGGGTCGATATGGAGCGCAACCTCGCGGCCCTCGACCCAGCCGCCGATTGAGGTCCGCCTCAGCTAGGCGAGAGGGCCCAGGCTGAGGCGCGCTCGCGATTCGCCTCGTTGACGAGCGGCAGCTCGCTCCGCCAGAGACCGTCACGAGCCCACATCGCCGCGGCGACCGCCCCCGAGGTCGGCACCAGGCCGATCTCGCCGACCCCCTTGATGCCATAGGGCGAGTCGGGCTGCGGTGACTCCACCAGAATTACCTCGACCGGCGGCATGTCCTTCGGTCGAATGATGTCGAGAGAGCGCAAGGTGTCATTGAGAGGTCGACCCTCGGCATCGCAGGGGAACCCCTCGCTCATCGCGTAACCGAGACCCATATGCACCGACCCCTCGATCTGGCCCTCGCACAGCAGCGGGTTGACCGCCCGACCCACATCGTGCGCCGCGATGACACGCTCAACCAGACCCGACTCGGGATCCATCACCACCACCTGCGCCGCGTACCCGAAGGTCGAGTGGATCACCGGATGCTCCACGCCGTCGGACAGCGAGTTCGTCCAGTCGACCCGGTACTCACCCTCGTAGTCGACACCGGTGCGGCATCCGTCAGCCATGGCAGCCCGACACGCATCGGCGACCGCTCCAGCGCCCATGAGGGTGCCCCGGCTTCCGGTGGTCTGGCCCGCCCCCAACTCACGGGTCGAGTCGACCATCACGCGAACCCGCTCGGCCTCGACGCCGAGCTCGGTCACCGCCACCTGCAGCGCAACGGTGTGCACGCCTTGGCCCATCTCGGTCCAGCAGTGGCGCACCTCGACGACGTCGTCCTCACGGAAGCGCACCACCGCCCGGGCGATCTCCTTGAAGCCGTTGCCGAGCCCCGAGTTCTTCAAACCGACCCCGAGGCCGACCGCGCGACCAGCGGCCACCGCCGCGTCATAGGCGGGACGCACCGCGTCGAGACAGGCCCGCGCGCCGAGACACCCGTCGTCCATGATCTGGCCCGGTCCCCAGACGACGCCGGGCGCGACGAGGTTGCGCGAGCGCATCTCCCAGCCGGACACACCGACCCGCTCGGCGAGACGGTCCATGACCCCCTCCATCGCGAACTGCGCCTGATTGGCACCGAAGCCGCGGAACGCGCCGCACACTGAGTTATTCGTACGGACCGCGACCGCCTCGACATCGATCGCGGGCACGACATAGGGACCTGAGGCGTGACCAGCGGCCCGCTCCAGCACCTTCATCCCGACCGAGGCGTAGGGCCCGGAATCACCGATCATGCGCACCCGCAGGGCGGTGAGTCGACCGTCGCCGTCGCACCCAGCGGTGTACTCCATCCGGATCGGATGCCGCTTGGTGTGCACCAGGAACGACTCCTCCCGGCTGAAGGTCGTGCGCACCGGACGGTCGAGCAACCAGGCGGCGAGCGCCGTCTGGCCCTGGTTCGACATGTCCTCCTTGCCGCCGAACGCGCCGCCGTTGCTGACCAGTTCGGTCACCACACACGACGGGTCGACATTCAGGATGCGGGCGATGTCGTTGCGGTCATCCCAGATCCCCTGCCCACCGGAGAACACCATGAGGCGCCGGAAGTCGACCGGGTCTCGCCCGCTCACCTCGCCGGTGAGCGGCAGCGGCTCGCCGGCCGGAACCGGGAGCGCCAGGGTCGACTCGGGTTCCAGGAAGGCGTGATCGATGCGTTGGGTCTGGAAGGTCTCCGAGACGACGTGCGCCGACGACTGGAGCGCCTCGTCGACGTCGCCGCGCGCGTAGGCGCTCGTGGAGAGCCGGTTGCCGTCGAGTTCCCACACGGCGTCCTCGGTCGAGGCGAGCGCCTCGACCGGGTTCGTCAGCGGATCCAGGGGACGGTAGGCGACCTCGACGAGGGCGGCCGCCCGGCGAGCCGTCGCCCGGGTGTCGGCGACGACGAGAGCGAGCACATCGCCGAGATAACTGGTGCGACCACCAACCGGGATGAACACCGGCCAGTCCTTGTGGATGAGACCCGAACGCAACTCGCCCGGCACGTCGGCCGCCGTGAGGACGCGGACCACACCCGGCACCGCCTCGGCCTCGGAGGTGTCGATCGAGAGCACATCGGCGCGGGCGTGGGCAGCGAGATGCACCGCGCCGTGCAGCAGTCCCTCGGGACGCATGTCGTCGATGAAGTCGCGCTCCCCGAGCGTGAGTTCCGTCGCCTCGTACTTGACCCCGCGCGAGCCGACACCGCCGGGGCGCACCGACACCGGCACCTCGTCGCGGGCGAGCGACTCGATCGCGTCAAGGATCTTCACGTAGCCGGTGCAACGACACAGATGCGCGCCAAGCAGGCGCGCTGCCCGCTCACGGGTGATCGGCTCACCGTCGGCGGTCTTATCGAGCATCGACTTGACGCGCATGACGATGCCCGGGGTGCAGAACCCGCATTGCAGGGCGCCATGGGCGGCGAACGCCTCGGCCATCCGATCGCGCTCGGCGGACTCGACCCCCTCGAGGGTGATGACCGAGGTGCCCTCCACTCGATCGAGCGAGGTCTGGCATGCGACGCGCGCCTTGCCGTCGACGAGCACGGTGCAGCACCCGCACTGACCCGACGGCGAGCATCCGTCCTTCGGGGAGGTGATATCGAACTCGTCGCGAAGGGCCGAGAGCAGGTGCTCGTGCTCACCACGGATGGTCACCGGGGAGCCATTGAGTTCGAACGTGGTCACGGTCGAACCCCTCCGAGCGGATCACCGGCCGGCGCCGCGAGCAGGGCCCCGACCGTCGTCGCCTCGAGATCTCCTCCGCGATAGTCGACGACGCGTCCGGCGTCGATCAGAAATCCCTGCCCATCGCGAGCGGCGAACACCTCGGCATCGGTGTAGAGCCGTGGCTTGATCATCGCCGGGTCGCCTCGCTCCGGGCAGAACGTCAGGCAGTTCCCGCACTCATTGCACAACTCGGCGAGGACCAGATACTGCTGACGGGCCTCGAGCCCTGAGCCCTCCGGCGTCCGAATCGAGAAGAAGGCGTCGTTCGGACAGACCGTGACGCAGAAGTTGCAGGCCACGCANCCGAACATNTCGAGNTCGTGATCGACCTCGCGGGGCAACTTCGAGTTCCCGCTCAGCGCGTAGGGCTCGCGGCCCTCACCGCGGATCGAGGCGACGTGCTCGGCGCAGGTCGTGCGGTGACCGGCGGCGACCGCTCGTTCCTGACGGTGGCGCCGCCAGCAGTCGAGATCGGCGAAGCCGTCCTCGCTGACCGTGGTGGCGAGCGATCGCAGCATCGGCGCGAGACGTCCGTAGCCGCCCGGCTTGAGCAGGTCGGAGCAGATCGTGGCTGGGTTCACCCCCATGGCGAGGGTGTCAGCCAAGTTCTCCTTCGTGACCCCCGCGGAGAAGGAGACCATGACCTCGCCGTCGTGACCGGGAACCGCGAGTCGTCCCGGCAGCGCCTCGCTCAGACGGTCGAGGAGTGCGCTCGCGAGCACATGGAGCGGCGGGCCCGACAGATACATCGTGTCATCGGGCATCCAGCCGCGGGTGTTGTCGACGACGAGGGTGTTCGTCAACTTGATGCCGAAACGGCGCCCGCGCTCGGCCGCGTACTCCGCGAGCGAGCCGATCAGGTCGATACCCCGATCGAACTGCAGGTCGTCGGCGAAGGCCTGCTCCTTCACCGACACATCGCGATAGCCGAGCTCATCGTTGACGATGGCCGCGACGGTCTCGTAGCCGAGAAGCGTCGGGTTGAGCTTGACGATCACGTCGAGACCGTGGATGTCGATGAGGTGGCGCGTGATCGCCTCGATCTCGTCCGGCGGGCACCCATGGAAGGTCGACAGGGTGAGGGTGTCGGCGATCCGAGTGTCGAAATCAAGATCGGCGAGCCGCGCGAACGACTCGGGACCCGACCGGATCTCCGCTCGAAGCCGCTCGATCACCGGGCCCGCGTCGAGCATCGCCGCGATGAATCCGGCGACCTTGTCACCGGAGATGCCGGCTAGGTCGTAGCCGACGCTCATGTCGAACACGTGCTCGCCGGGGCCGTCGCCGAGGTGCTCGGCGAGCGGCTCCCACTCGCTGAGCATCCGGATCAGCATCGCGGCTTTCACGTACTCGTCGATGCTCGCCGGCACCGAGAGCTCTTGGCTCCACTCGATGTTGTATCCGACGGTCTGCATATCGATACAGGGCCGGGCGATCTCGAGATCGTCGATCACCTGCACTGTCTTGAGTTCGAAGAGACGCGAGCCGCCAAGCCATGCCAAGACGAGGTTCTGAGCCATCTGCGAATGCGGGCCCGCCGCGGGGCCGATCGGCGTGGCGCACGGCCGACCAAGGAACTCGAAACCGAGATCGACATCGGGCTCAGGGCTCCAGATGCGGGCTGTCGGCAGATCGAAGATCCGGTTGCGCGTCGACCACTCGTGATCGATCCGGTGCAGGAGTGCGCCGAGCGACATCGGTGTGAGCGGTGCCACGCTCGTCATCGACTCTCCTCCCCCTTCATCACGCTTGACAAAATGTACACGCGGGTCGGCCCGGTCGCCATCGACCACACAGGCCGGCGGTAGGTTCGCGACACCCCTGGGAGGAACCATGAAGCGCACCATCGTCAGCATCACCGTCATCGCCCTCGCGGCCTCACTCACCGCCTGTGGCGAGCCGACCGTCGAATCAGAGCCCGCAGAGGCCGCCGCACCAGAGGCCGCCTCCGAGAGCACTGCCGCCCCCACCACCGAAGCACCCGCGGCCGTGCCGAGCACCCCCACCGATGGGAACGCCGACAACGCCGAACTCATCGCCGCCATCGAGACAGCGATCACCGACTTCTCGGCGAGCACCGGCACCCCCGGCGCGACCGTCGCAGTTCTCATGCCCGATGGCGACGGATTGGTGCAGGTCAGCGCGGCCGCCGGTCTCTCCGATATCACCTCCGGCGACGAGGCCGATCCGAGCGACCATTACCGCTGGGGCTCCATCACGAAGCCCATGACCTCCACGCTGATCCTTCAGTTGGTCGAAGAGGGTCTCGTCGACCTCGACGAACCCGTCGCCACCTATCTCGGCGACGACTGGGCGAGCGGCTACACCCTCGACGGCGTCGACTACGCCCCGCTCGTCACCATCCGGCAGATCCT